>FWPU01001360.1_pt1 | contig 73686 bp, 58 predicted proteins | sample 2228361 | NCBI WGS metagenome assembly FWPU01 (sample SAMEA103939777, study PRJEB20133) | metagenome | reverse complement strand
CTACCTGACGGTCGCCTTCGCCCCGGTCCGAAGCAGTGGCACGTGTCCCGCAAGCAGCGCCAGGCGGAAAAGAAGCTGGCCGAGGTGCAGCGGCGCGCTTCCGCCCACCGCCGGGGACTGCACGGCCAACTGGCGAATGCCCTCTTGCGTTTGGGGGATGATCTGCGGATTGAGCGGAACTCCTATCGCTCGTTTCAGCGCAACTTTGGCCGTTCGGTGGGGCTGGCCGGGCCGGGTGGGTTTGTGAGCACCCTGCTGCGCAAAGCCGCGAATGCTGGTGCACAGGTGCGACAACTCTCGCCCCGGATGCGGCTGTCCCAGGTGTGCCATGGCTGCGGTTGTGTCGAGAAAAAGCCGCTTTCGCAGCGCGTGCATCGGTGCGCCTGCGGTGTGGGGCCGGTCCAGCGCGACGTGTACAGCGCGTGGCTGGCGTGCATGGCTGTTCCCGACTCCAACGAGTCGGCGGAATGGCGGCTCGATGCGGACCGGGCGAGAAATGCCTGGTCGGGTGCGGAACCGCGCCTGCCGGCGGCATCGAGTCCTATGAGCGTCCAGGAGTTCTCTTCTTGGGCGCGACAAGTTGCGAGGGGTGGCCCCCGGGCTGCCCGCCTGCCCTTGGGCGGGACAGAGCGACTCGCCGGTAAAGCTGGCGCGATGGCCGATGAGGCTCGGAATGTTGTAGGTGTCGAGCATATCCGTATTCATGTGGGTGTGGCCGACAGCCGAGAGTCCGAGAGAGTCGTCCGGGTCGCCACCAGAACCCCCCGACTTTAGTCGTGGGGTAGGTTCAGCGCTCCGTCCCAGTGCTCGGCCCACTCGATGCGCACCGGGGGGTAGATGTAGGGGATCGCCGAACTGGCCAGCAGGTGCTCGTGGGTGATCGCCGGGACCTGGCGGTAGAGCGGCTTGCTTCCATCCAGGTCCACGGCGTTGGTAAAGACGACCGGGTGGCCGGTGCTGCGGTCGGTGGCGACGATGTAGAGGGGCGTGGTCACCTCCCGCAGCCGCTCCTCGGGGGCGTAACGCGCCAGTGTCCGCTTCCAGGCCGAGCGGTCGAGGAGGCTGTGCCAGGGGCGCAACCGCCAGAAGCGGTGCATATCGCGGTTGCGCAGGTTCTCCCACATGCGCACCAGCCCCGGTGTGCCCTCGAGGGCCCATACCGCCGCGTTCAGCGAGCCGATCGAGGTGCCCACCAGCACATCGGGTTGCCAGCCCAGTTCGGTCAGCCGCTCGATAACGCCGCACTCAAAGGCCCCCCGGCCGCCGCCGCCGGAGAGGACCAGGGCCCGCAGCGGCCGGCCGGCCTGTTCCAACATCTCTGTCATGATACCTCCCCCTGCCGGGCATGCGCCCGCAACTGTCCACAGGCCGCGGCGATCTCGACACCGCGCTCCAACCGCACACTCACCGGGACGCGCGCCCGCTCCAGGACCTGCTGAAAGGCCGCCACCACCGGCGGGTCCGAGGCCCGCCAGCCCGACCCGGCCACCGGGTTGAGTGGGATGAGATTGACGTGGCAGAGCAGTCCCCGCAGGCGGTCGGCCAGGCGGTAGGCCTGCTCCGGCGCGTCGTTGACCCCGGCGATGAGGACGTACTCGAACGAGACCCGCCGCCGGGTGCGCTCGACGTAGGCCCGGCAGGCGCGCATCAGTTCGTCCAACGGGTAGCGGCGGTTCAGAGGGACCAGTTCGTCGCGCAGGTCGTCGTCGGCCGCGTGGAGCGAGACGGCCAGGTTGACCTGCAGCGGCTCCTCGGCCAGGCGGAGGATGCCGGGGACCAGGCCGGCCGTGGAGATGGTCATCCGCCGCGCCCCCAACCCAAAGCCCTGGGGGTGGTTCAACCGCTCCACCGCCCCCCAGGTGGGCCCATAGTTGGCCAGCGGTTCCCCCATCCCCATAAAGACGACGTTGCTGATGCGGGTCGGCCCGCGCACCCCCGCCTCACCCCGACGGAGCAGCCGGGCAAAGTACAACACCTGCTCGACGATCTCGCCCGGCGAGAGGTTGCGCCGCAAGCCCCCCCGGCCGGTGGCGCAGAAGGGGCAGCCGATGGCACAACCCACCTGGGTGGAGAGGCACACCGTGGCTCGGCGGTTGTAGAGCAGCAGCACCGCCTCGATCCGCTCCCCATCGGGCAGGGCAAAGAGCCCCTTGCGGGTCAGTCGGTCCGACGAGACCTTTTCCTCCAGGAGGGTCAGTGCGCTGCAGGTTGCTTCCTGGGAAAGTCGCTCGCGGAGGCCGGCCGGCAGGTCGGTCATGGCGGAGAACCGGTCGGCCAGATGGACGTAGAGCCAGCGCCAGACCTGCCGGCCGCGAAAACGCTTTTCCCCCAGGTCCTCGAACCATTTCTCCAGCTGGTGTAGGTTCATATCGAGGAGGAAGGGGCTCATCGCTCGCCTCCCCCGCGGACTGCCCGCACCAGCCGCTCGCGCCGGGGCCTGAGGGTCTCCCGCAGCCGTTCGACGATCCGCTCCACATCCATCGGGCCGCAGGGAAAGATGTCCACGGCGGCAAAGTTGCCCTCCTCCGGCCAGGTGTGGATGCTGATGTGCGACTCTTTGAGCAGGAGAAAGCCGGTCACCCCCCACGGCTCGAACTGGTGCCAGTGCTGGTGGTAGATGTTGGCCCCGCCGGCTACCGCCGCCTCGACCAGGATCGCCCGCAGCGGCTCCACATAGCGCAGCAGGCGGTCGTCGGCCAGCCAGAGGTCGTAGAGGAGGTGCTCGTGGGAGGTTTCCCCGTTCATCTACTCCTCCAGCGCCATCTCTAACTGGCGACGGTACAGTTGGCTGTAGAGCCCGCCGCGTTCCAACAGGTCCCGGTGGTCGCCCACCTCGCGGATCCGCCCCTCCTCTAGGGCGATGATCTTGTCGGCGTCGCGGATCGTGCTCAGGCGGTGGGCGATGACCAGCGCGGTGCGACCCCGCAGCACCTCCTTGAGCGCCTGGCGGATGTGGTACTCGGCCTCGGCGTCCACCGAGGAGGTGGCCTCGTCCAGGATGAGGATGCGCGGGTTCGTCAGGATGGCCCGGGCCAGGGCCAACCGCTGTTTCTGCCCGCCGGAAAGGCGCACCCCCCGCTCGCCGATCTCGGTGTCATAGCCGTTGGGCAACTGCTCGATGAACTCGTGGGCGTGGGCGGCGCGGGCCGCGGCGATAATCTCCTCATCGCCGGCATCGGGCTTGCCAAAGCGGATATTCTCCCGCACCGTGGTGTTGAAGAGAAAGGTCTCCTGGAGTACTACGGCGATCTGCCGCCGTAGGCAGGCCAGCCGAATCGTGCGCAGGTCCTGACCGTCCAGGAGGATGTGCCCGTGAATCGGGTCGTAGAAGCGGCAGAGCAGGTTGGCGATGCTGGTCTTGCCGGCCCCGCTGGGGCCGACCAGGGCGACCACCTCCCCCGGCGACATGGTGAACTCGACATCGTGGAGGACCTCATCCCCGCTGCCGTAGCAAAAGTGCACGTCCTCAAAGCGCACCTCGCCGCGCACCTCTTCCAGGTCGCAGGCCTCAGGGTGGTCCTGAACCTCCGGCGTCTGGTCGAGCAGTTCAAAGATGCGCTCGCCGGCGGCGATGGCCTGCTGGACGACGTTGTCAATCTCGGTCAGCCGGCGCAGCGGCTGGTACAGTTCGCCCACGTAGGAGAGAAAGGCGACCAGCGTGCCCAGGGAGACCAGGTCGCCGACGACCAGCCAGGCCCCCAGGCCGAGGACGGCGACGATGCCCAGGTCCGAGAGGAACCAAAAGGCCGGGAAGAAGGAGGCCCAGGAGCGAATCGCCTCGACGCGGGCGCGGTAATAGTTCTTGCTCTCACCGGCAAACCGTTCCAGTTCGGCCTCTTCCTGGGCAAAGGCCTGCACCACGCGGATGCCGGCCAGGCTGTCCTGCAGGCGGGCATTGATCTCCCCCAACCGCGCTCGGACACTGCGGTACTTGGGGCGGACCTGCTTGTTGAACCGGCGCATCCCTGTTGCCAGGAAGGGCAGGGGAACCAGCGCGATCAGGGCCAGCCGCCAGTCCAGCCAAAAGATCATCCCGGCCGTGCCCAGCAGGCGCAGCAGGTCCACCACCGTCAGGCTGGAGCCGTGGGTGACAAACTGTTCCAGGGCCTGGACATCGTTGGTCACCCGAGATATTAGTTCGCCGGTGGAGGTTTTTTCAAAAAAAGAAAGGGACAGCCGTTGCAGGTAGGCGTAGAGGTGCACCCGCAGGTCGTAGATGAAGCGCTCGCCCAGAGCGTGGCGCAGGTACATATCGCCAAAGTCGCTCAGGCGCAGCAGGAGGTAGGTGCCGACCAGGCCGCCGAGAAAGAGCCCCAGGCGGTTCAGGTCGCGCCCCCCGATCACCTCGTCCACAACGGCCCGCTGAAAGAGGGGCGGCACCAGGCCCAGGCCGGTGCGGATGAGGAGAATCAGCGAGATCAAGAGCAGAATTGCCCAGTAGGGGCGGAGAAATTTCAGCAGGCGGACGATGACGCGCACACAAAACCTCCCAGGGAAAAAGGAGGGGGCCGTCTTCGACGCCCCCTGTCAGGACCGCTCGCCGGGCCGGTCGCTACCCTTCCCCGCCTTCCTCGACCTGTCGGCTGTGCCTCTGCTTCCGACGGATGTGCCGCCTCAGGGTGGGTTCTCCTCCCTCGTCCACGACCATCAGGATGAACATGATCTCTTTGGTTTCTTCTGGAATCGTGTTGGTCGTCAGGAGGCGTTGGATGTAGGCTTCGGTCTCGGCCGGGGACTTGCCGGCGGCGGCCATCGTCAGGCGGGCGGCCCGGGCGAGTTCGGGCAGGTCGAGTTCTTCAACGCTATGTTCCAGGAACGAAATCCGCCGCCCGAACATCTGCTGGCGAATCTGGTTCACGCAGAAGGTCTGCAGGCGGGTATACAGTTCGTTCAGGGGAACGCCCAGAGACCCCTGAGCCCCGGCTTCTGCCGAGAGGGGCAGCGGTTGCAGGTTGATGCCTCCGCGCAGCATCGCCTGCCAGCCCAGGCCTACCGCCAGGGCAAGCCAGAGGGAGGTGCTCTCGGGCACCAGGGAGAGGACCAGGGCCAGCACGACACAGGCAAAGAGGGCGTTCAGGAAGAGAAGCATCCAGGCTCCCCAGGTGCCCAGGGCCTCGGCCGGCCGACGGGGAGAGCCCACAATCACCTCACTGACCGCCCAGAAGATGGCGATCAGCGCGGTCAGGACGTAGAGGTTCAGGTGGGCCGTTGCCGCCCAGATCGAAATTGCCTGCCAAAAGGGGGACACTAGGGCGCCTCCTTTCGGCTTCCCTCCACGGCCCGTGCATAGCCCGACTTGGTCAGGATGTAGATCTCGCCCTTGCGCATCCGCTGGCGGGTGATGTACCCGTCTTCCTCCAGCGAGTGGAGTGGTTCCGTGATCTCGTCGGGGAAAGAAAAGGTGCGCACGGCCAGTTCGATCGGCAGGGCGGGCCCCTTTTCATACAGAGCCCGCAGCAGACTCATCTCCAGTTGTTGCTGCCTGAGTCGCTCCACCTCCTGCGGGACGAGCGGCGGATCTTCCAACCGGTCTTCCGGTTCATGCTCATGCTCGGTCATCGTTCAACCTCCATCCGTTTCGGCGGGCCTTTCCGGGGGGAAACGCCTCCGCCGGGCGATCCTGCTCCTCGGGGCAGTGCTGCTTCGGCGCACCGGCCTCCGGTATCCACCTTTCCCGGTGATCGGGTTCCCCTTTATTGTAGCACAGCCGGCCGGCAAATGCAACCTGGAGGGCTCCTCCGCACACCGCGCCCTCCAATGCCTCGCGCTTGGCCCGGTCTCCCGCCTCGTCGATCAGTCGCTCCAGTTCGGCGAAAGAAATGCCCTCTGGAACATGCAACCGGATGGTCATCTCGATCTCTCGGGTCTGCTTTTTCTTCTTGCTCATCGGGGCTTCCTCTTTGTGATTTGTTCTGCCCCGATTATAGCACAGGTCTACCAATCTTGCCCTGCCCATCTAGAAACATGCATCCCATCTGGTGCAGGGCCAGTTCAAGTTTGCTCCCCCCTGAGGTACTGCTCACCGCAGAGTCGCGGAGCACGCCGAGGGATACTTGGGGGGGCGCAGAGAATCCCTCTGTGGAAACAGGAAACCGCTGCCTCCTCCGCGTCTCGGCGGTGAACAGTGGTGTGCGGCTGAGCGGTTACCGAACGCTTTCAGCACCTGAACAACCGCAATCCCGTTGGAACGTTCCGACGGTTCCGTCGCCTGGGCCGGGACAACGGCATGGGCCGGTGCGCGCGTTTGCCCCGCCGGGAGAACGGCACCTCGTCTGAACGTTCGAACGCTTTCGGCAACTACAACCCCGCCAGAAGATCCGAGAACCCAGATCGGAACCGCCGGAATAATTCACCATTTAAACAGAAAAAACTTGACAAGAGAGCCTTTTCATGGTATGATGGTCTGGAAAGAGGAACCTGAGGAGGATGGCCATGATCACCATGCGAAAGACCCAGGAGCGGCTGTTGGACACCTTGCGGCGGGAGGGGCCGCTAACCGCCTCCCGTCTGGGGGAACGGCTGGGCATCGGGCAGACCGCCATCCGCCAGCACCTGGAGCGGCTGCGGGCCGAGGGGCTGATCGAGATCGTCGGCCTGCAGCGGGGGGTCGGCCGGCCTGGCCATCTCTACGGCCTGACCGACCAGGCCGACCGCTTCTTCCCCCAGCAGTACGATACCCTGGCCCTCGACCTCCTGGACGCCCTCTCCGAGATGGACCAGGAGCACGACCTGTTGCGCCGCACCCTGGCCCTCCGCCGGGAACGATGGCTCCGTCGCTTCGGTCACCGGCTGGAACGGGAGACGTTGGCCGAGCGAGTCCAGGCCTTGACCCAGGTCCTCAACGAACAGGGCAGCATGGCCGCCAGCGAGGCCCTCCCGGACGGTACCTACCGGCTGACCGAGCATCACTGCCCCATCTGCCGGGTGGCCGAACGCTACCCGCTCCTGTGCCAGGAGGAGCGGAAATGGCTGTCTCAGGTCCTGCAGGCCCGTGTGGACTGGGTCGAATCGCGGATGGCGGGGAATGCCCGCTGTTCCTTTCGCATCGTCCCGACCTCGCCGGACTGAGCTGTCCCAGGAGGAAACCATGCGCATGGGTTCGCATCCGCCGATCACTTCCCCGCGCAGCCGCTGGGACACGCTGGTTCGAGAAACAGGCCGGCCGCGTCCCTTTTGCAAAAAGGACCTGCTCTACCTGGCCGGCGACAGAGCGGGGGTCTTTTACCTGCTGGAGAAAGGACGGGTGCGCCTGTTCAAACACTCCTCCCAGGGGCGGACCCTGACCCTGAGCATCGCCGAAGAGGGGGACATCTTTGGCGAGGCGGCCCTTTTGGGACAGAAACGGTACGGCAGCCATGCCCAGGCCCTGACCGACGGGCTGGCCCATGCCGTTTCCTGTCGGCATCTCGGCCTCCTCCTGAGGCGGGACCCGGCGATCGCCCTCTGGATTATGGAGAACCTGGGGCAACGGGCCCGTTCGGCCGAACGACGTCTGGGGGACCTGGCCTTCAAGTCGGTGCCGCAGCGTCTGGCCGCGCTGCTCCTGGACCTGGCCGCCCCGACGGTCGTTCCCGGTCAACGGCAGGCCCGCCTGCCCCACCGGTATACGCACCAGCAACTGGCCGACATGATCAACACCCACCGGGAGACGGTCACCAAGGTGGTCAACCTCTTTCGCGAAAACCGCCTGCTCGAATTCGACCGTCGTCAGATCGTGCTCCTGGATGTGGAGCGGCTGCGGGAGATGGCGTTGCGCTAGCGGTCAGTCGTTTGTCGGGCCGGATTGGTCCGGACGGGGGGGGATGCCGAAATACTCGCCGGCGCGGACCAGTTTGAGTGCGCCGGTGGGGCAGGCCTCCAGGCAGGCCTGGAAGGGGTACTCCCGGCAGAGGTCGCACTTTTCCGGCCACAGGGCCATCTCCTCCGCGGGCGGGGGCTCTTCCCGGCCGAGGAGCCCGGCCAGCAGGCGGCCAAGGAGGCCCTGGTTGGCTTCCGGCCGCACCTGGACCATCTCAATCGCCCCATATGGGCAGGCCCGGGCGCACTCGCCGCAGCCCTGGCAGCGCTCGTTGACGAACAGCCGGCCGGCCTCATCCCACTCCAGCGCGTCGCACGGGCAGACGGCTATGCACTCGGGGTAGAGGCAGTGCCGGCAGGCGACCGGTATCGTCACATACCCCAGGATGACCCCATCCAGGTGCAGGCGAGAGCGGCCAAAGCGCCGGCCACAGGCGATCTCGCAGCGACGGCAACCCCGCGGGCAGCGCATGCGCTCCCGCACCAGCAGACGGTCGGATACCCCGGCCTCGCCCAGGACAAAGTGATTGAGCACCTGGGCGATGTGTGGGTCCACCTGCACCTCCAGGGCGCGGCGCAACCGCCCGGTGATGACCTGCTCCACCCGCTCACGCAGGGCCGGCCACTCCTCCAAAAGGGCGGCAAAGGCCGTCTCGGGCAGTTCAAACACCTCCAGGCGGCTCAGGGCGCGCACCGTGGCCGACCGGGGGCGTTGCAGCAGCAGGGCCATCTCACCAAAAAAGTCGCCCGGCTCCAGAATCGTCAGGGCCTGTTCCTCCTCCGTCCCCTCTTTCTGGATGACGGCGGCCTGTCCCCAGGCGATCAGAAAGAGGGAGCGGTTCGTGTCTCCTTCCCGGATGATGCTGCTCTGACGGGGGTAGGCGCGGGTGATCAGGTGACCGGCCAGGGTTACCCGCTCCTCCCGGGGCAGCGTGCTAAAGATTGGCACCCGGCTGAGGCTGGTCACCACCTGGCGCGTCTGGTGCGCCTCGTAAAGGGCCGCTCGCAGGGAGGGGGCCCGCTCCAGGTGTCGTTCCAGGTCCGGGCGGGGGACCTGCAGGGTCCAGCAAGGTCCCACCGCCTGCACCGTGGCCGAACGGGGCCGGCCGGTAAAGAGGCTGCCCTCGCCGAAAAAGTCGCCCCGCTCCAGGGTGGCCAGATGGACCCGCCGGCCGGCCCGGTCCACCGTGCTGACCCGGACCTCCCCCTCCAGGATCAAGTGGAGCTGGTCCCCCTCCTCTCCCTCGGCAATAATCCGCTGACCGGGGGAAAAGGCCCGAAAGGTCAGCAGGGGCACCAACGGGGCAATCTCTGCCTCCGGAATCCCGGAAAAGCAGGGCAACTGGCGCAGTTCGTTCAGCGGGTCACGGTTCACCGGTTCCTCCGACGGCCTCGGCTAGCGCTTCAGCACGATATTTACCAGCCGGTTCGGCACGACGATCACCTGGGCGATCTCTCTGCCTTCCAGATAGGGCTGCACCCGCTCCACGGCCAGGGCCTGCTGGCGGACCTCCTCCTCGGGCAGGTCCACCGGGATGCGCAGTTGTCCCCGCACTTTGCCGTTGACCTGGACGGCGACCTCGACCTCTTCCAGAGCGGCCAGGGCCTCTTTGTAGGTCGGCCAGGGCTGATTGTGGACGCTGTCGGGCCGGCCCAGGTGGGCCCACAGTTCCTCGGCCAGGTGGGGGGTCAGCGGGGCCAGCATCAGGACGAGGGCGGTGATCGCCTCCTCCCAGGCCGGCGTTTCCCGCAGCGGTGTCTCCCGCGCCTTCATCAGCACGTTGGTCAGTTCCATCAACCGGGCAATCATGGTGTTGAAGCGAAACCCCTCGAGATTCTCGGTCGCCCGCTTGATCGTCCGGTGGACCAGCCGGCGCAGGTCGTCGGCCGAGAGTTCAGGCCGACGGTCGGTGTGGGCGGGCTCTTCCAGAACGACCGTCCAGACCCGCCTGAGGAAGCGGGCCACCCCTTCGATTCCCTGACTGTTCCAGGGGCCGCCCTCATCCCAGGGGCCGATGAACATCAGGAAGCAGCGGACGGTATCGGCCCCGTAGCGCTCCACCAGTTCGTCCGGGGCGATGACGTTGCCCCGCGACTTGCTCATCTTTTCGCCATCCTCGCCCAGGATGACCCCCTGGTTAAAGAGGCGCAGCATCGGTTCGTCGAACCAGACCAGGCCCATATCGCGCATCACTTTGGTGAAAAAGCGGGTATAGATCAGGTGCATCGTGGCGTGCTCGGCCCCGCCGGTGTACTGGTCCACCGGCAGCCAGTAGCGACCCACCTGGGGGTCGAAGGGGCCGTCCTGGTAGTCCGGGCTGAGGTAGCGGTACTGGTACCAACTGGAGCAGACAAAGGTGTCCATCGTATCGGTCTCGCGCTCGGCCGGCCCCCCGCACTGCGGGCAGGTCGTCCGGCGGAACCCCTCGTGGAACTTGAGCGGCGATTCCCCGGTGGGGCAAAAGTCCACATCCTCCGGCAGGAGCACCGGCAGGTCCTTCTCCGGCACGGGGACCGTCCCACAGGTGGGGCAGTAGATGATCGGAATCGGTGCGCCCCAGTAGCGCTGCCGTGAGATCAGCCAGTCGCGCAGGCGATAACTCACCGCAAAGTGCCCGCTGCCCTGCTCCTCCAGCCAGGAGATCGTCCGTTGGACCGCCTCCTCGCCGGGCGTCCCGCTGAGCGGCCCGGAAAAGATCATCGTGCTGTACTCGTCGTGGTAGAGCAGGTCCCGGTAGAAAGGTCGGGCGTAAAGCATCTCCATCGTGGTGCGATACCCCGGCAGCGCGGGGTCCAGTTCCCGGCAGCGGGCCAGAATTTCCCGGTCGGCCTGGAGCGAATCGAGATGGCGGATGCCGTCGTCAAAGAGAAAGGCCCAGCCGCTGCCGACGACCTCGACCCGGTGGCCTGGCAGCAGGTGGCGTTGGGCCAGGGCCAGGTAGCGGTTGACCTGCTCTTCCCCCTGCAGGGAGAGGTGCAGTTCCTCGCCGGCCTGGGCGAAAGAAATCCCCTGCGCCTGCAGGTCCCGGGCAAAACCATCCTCCACCGCGCCGGGTTGGACGATGCTTTTGGCCTGTCCGTCGGAGCGGGCGATCACGGGGATGATCGGCAGGCCGAACTTGAGGGCAAAATCAAAGTCGCGCTCGTCGTGGGCCGGGACGGCCATAATCGCCCCGGTGCCGTACTCCATCAGCACATAGTCGGCGATCCAGATGGGGATGCGCTCCTGGTTGACCGGGTTGATCGCATAGGCCCCGATAAAGACGCCCGTTTTCTCCTTATCCACGGCCAGCCGCTCGATCTCGCTCTGGCGGGCGGCAAAGTACTGGTATTCGGAAACGGCCTCCCGGCACGCGGGCGTGGTCAACTTTTCCACCAGGGGATGCTCCGGGGCCAGCACCATAAAGGTGGCCCCCCAGAGGGTGTCCGGCCGGGTAGTATAGACCACAATCTCGTCCCCCCGCTCGGAGAGGAAGGTGACGTTGGCCCCTTCGCTCCGCCCGATCCAGTTCGTCTGCATCAGCCGGATGCGTTCGGGCCAGTCAATCTGGGAAAAGTCGAGCAGTTCTTCGGCATAATCGGTAATCTTGAAGAACCACTGCTCCAGCCGCTTTTTAATGACCGGCGTGCCGCAGCGCTCGCAGTGGCGGTCCTCCCCCCAGACCTGCTCCCGGGCCAGGGTGGTATTGCAGGTGGGGCAAAAATCCACCGGCGCGTCCTTGCGATAGGCCAGCCCACGCCGGTAGAACTGGACAAAGAACCACTGGGTCCAGCGATAGTACTCGGGGTCGGCGGTGATCGCCTCCCGGTCCCAGGCCCACATCGCGCCCATCGAGCGGAGTTGCTCCCGCATGCGGGCGATATTCTCGTAGGTCCATTTCTTGGGATGAATGCCGTGGCGGATGGCCGCGTTTTCCGCCGGCAGGCCAAAGGCGTCGAACCCGATGGGGAAAAAGACGTTATAGCCACGCATGCGCATGTAGCGCGCCCTGGCATCGGATGGGGTCATGGCGTACCAGTGGCCGATGTGCAGGTCTCCGGAGGGGTAGGGAAGCATGGTCAGGAAGTAGAATTTGGGCCGGTTAGGGTCCTCGACCGTGCGGTAGAGGCCGCTTTCTTCCCAGTGTTGCTGCCACTTGGCCTCGATCCCGGCCGGGTTGTACTCATTCACCGTCCACCTCCTCGAACGTTGTACGGGGTTGTCTGCCAACCACCTGACCAGCTGTATCAAAATCGCCTCCTTCCCCACAGGGACGGAGGCAACCGCGGTACCACCCTGCTTGGCCGGCCGCCCTGGGGGCATGCCGGCCCACTCATGCGCCCTTAACGCGGGACGAACGGCGTCGGCTGACGACCTTCACCGTTGCGCGATCTTTGGCCAGGATTGTACAGGATCAACGTTCGAACGGGCAACGGTCCTTCGGCCCTCACCGGCGCGGCTCCTGGGCGAGTTCGGCCCGGCACTGCGGCCTCGCACCGACCGGCCGCTCTCTGAACGATGGGCCTACTACTCCCACTCATCGCCTGTACCGGTTCACCTGGCGACAGTATACCACAGGTGTTGAAGGGGGTCAAGAAACCTTTGTCAATGAGGGGAAACCATGGTATAATAAAAGAAAGGTGCCCCGGTTGCGGGGAACCGCCCTTCCCTCTATTGTCGGGAGGACCTGGATGGATGTGGTGGAGATGCTGGAGCGACAACCGTTGTTCGCCGGGCTGGACCGAGAAGACCTGGCTGCTCTGGCCCAGGTCGCCCATGTCGAGCGCTACCCCAAGGGCCACCTGCTCTGCGAAAAAGGGTCGCCCGGCCAGGCCCTCTATATCGTCCGCTCCGGCAGGGTGCGCATCTTTACCACCGACAAGGAGGGGCGCGAGGTCGCCCTGAATATCTGTGGGCCGGGCGACTTTATCGGGGAACTCTCGCTTCTGGACGGCTTGCCCCACTCGGCCAGTGCGGCCACCCTGGAGCCCAGCGAGCTCGTCCTCTTGGAGCGCGAGGCGTTTCTCTCCCAACTGGAGACCCATCCGCGCATCGCCCTGCGCGTCCTCGCGGCGATCAGCATGCGCCTGCGGGTGACCACGCAGCGGGCCGAACGGATGGCCTTTCTCAATATCTATGGGCGGGTGGCCATGCAACTGCTCGAACTGGCCGAGCAGCATGGTCGCCCGCTACCCGCGGGGGTCGAAATCGCCCTCGACCTGACACCGGAGGACCTGGCCAGCCTGGCCGGCGTGGACCCCGATGGGCTGGGTCGGATTCTGCAGTTCTACAGCGAGGCCGGCCTGGTTCTGGTCGAGTGGCCTCGCCTCGTCGTTCGGGACCCGGACGGCCTGCGCCAGCGTCTGGCCTGGCACCGGCGCAGGCGGCTCGTTTGAGGCCACGAATGCACGGATGGGGCGCGAAGCGAACGAAAAGGAGGTCCTGATGAGACAAGGAGCAGGAATTGGCTGGCGCCGGGTCGTCTTTTTCCCCCTTGTGTTGCTCTTGAGCAGCCTCTTTCCCCTGATGGCCTATTCGGGTGGAGAAGTTGTTCTGGAGCAATACGTCTCCAAACTGGTGGTCTATGTGGGGGAGGAGGTGACCTTTGGCACTTCCCCCCTGCCGGCCTCGCTGGCCGGGGTCACCGTCCGCTGGGACTTTGGGGACGATACCCAGGCTACGGGCTGGCCCGTCGTGCACGTCTATGAGGAGGCCGGCGAGTACGACGTCCGTGCCCAGATCACCTACCCCGACGGCACCGAGGTCCCCACCATCCCCACGCGCATCCGGGTCATGGCAACGGAGAACGAACCTCCCGTGGCGCAGGCGACCATCTCCCCCCAAGAGACGATGGCCGGCCTGCCGATCACCTTCGACGCCAGCGGTTCCTACGATCCCGACGGGGAGATCAGCCGCTACCGCTGGCGCTTTGGCGATGGCAACGAGGCCATGACCGCCACCGTCCGCTATACCTACGCCCAGGCCGGCACCTACCACATCGTCCTGGAGGTGACCGACAACGGACAGATGGACGCCTCGGAGGTCTTTACCGTCACCATCCGCCCTCTGCCGACCTCCCTCCTGCCGGGGATTGACCGCTCGGTGCCCCCGGCCCCGGGGGCGCCGCCCATCCTGGCCCCGCTGAACCTGCTGGACATGGGCGTCTATGACCCAGGGCGGCAGCCGTTTCAAGAGTTCTCCTTCCCGATTGACCCACCCTACCAGGGGGTGGCCGGCAGCAACCGCACCTGGCTGATTCCCGAACCGACCGAGTTTGCCAAGGACTCGGGGCCCCGTGTCGTTCTGCGGTTGCGCGTCAAGGTGCGCGATACCGGGCTCCTGCCCCGGGCGCACACCAGTTGGGGCCTGGTCACGATGATCGTCAACGGCCGCCTGGTCGAACTGCCGGCGGCGGTGACGATTCGCGGGCCGGAGGAGGATATCTCGGCGGAGGTCTGGGCCCTTTTCGACAAGGTGCTGGAGAAACTGACCGATATGAACCGACGCAGTGCGATGGTCTATGTCTCCGGCCGCTACCCCAACGGTGCGGACCTGGCCCTGGGTCTGATTACCGAGTATGTCATTGAGGATGGCTACGCTGGGCAAATCCCCGAGGACGTTTTTGTCGCCAAGGTGGTCGAACTGCTCACCGGCGAGGACCAGAACGGCGATGGCACGGTCGGCTTTACCGGGGCAGACCGGGAACTCGGCGTCAAGGTGGAACCCTAGTACGGTTGAAGGGTAGAAGGGTTCAGGGTTTGAGCGGACGAGGAGCGGGGCAGAATGGTTACCGATTCGGCAGGGATGCCCGGTACGAACTGGCAAAACGATGTGCCTGGCGGCGAGGGGTATCCTCGCGTAAAGATCTGCGCAGGAGGAGACGATGCGAAAACTAGCAGGTGGACTGGCGTTCCTTCTCATCCTGGTGGTCGTGCTGACGGGTTGTGGGGCACCCTCCCTCGACGCCCGTGGGACGGCTGAGGCGTTTCTCAAGGCGATGGAGAACCGCGATTTCGTGACGGCCTATACCCTCCTGAGCCTGGACTCGCAGGCCACGATCGGTTCGTCGGAAAAGTTCCAAGAGATTATGAACAAGGCCTGGGCCGATGCCGGCATTCAGGGAATGACAATCAAGGCGGTCCAGCCGGAGATCCTCTCCGTGGAGGGGACACGGGCGACCGTTCCCTACTCGGCCGAGATTATCACCGAGGATGGGGATACGGTCGTCGTCTATAATGCCCTCAGTCTGGTCCGGCCGGAGGAGCAGGGCCACTGGGGGGTCATCTGGCCACCGGCCCACTAGGGTACGCAAGCCGCCCCCGGCGGCGGGCGGCCCCGCGACTTGCGTGGCAAGCAGGTCCGTCCCGTCCTCTTCCTGAGGAGGAAGGGGACGGGATGTGTGTGGGAAAACGATGGAACAGCGTCTGCGCTACCGCCTGGGGTGGTTGATCGGGTTGGGCTCCCTGTTGCTGGTGCTGGCAGCGGTGGGGGTGACCCTGCGCCGCCGGCCGGCCCCGCCCCCCCGGGAGGCCGGCGGGAACCTCCTGGTCAACCCCGGCTTTCAGCGAGACGCCAACGGCGACGACCGCCCTGACGGCTGGGAGGCCGGCCCCGCCGCCGAACTGAGCGACTGGACGATCACCCCCGACCCCGGCGGGCACTCCCTCCGCCTGACCGGCAGCAACTCCTACGTCCGCAGCAGCCCGCTCCTGGCCTGGCCGGGCCAGACCTACACCTTTTCCGGCCAGGCTTTGACCGACGCGGCCTATCCCGGCCGCCTGCAGGTCGTTTTCCTCTGGGAGGATACCCGCCGGGAGGTCTTTTTTCGGCAGAGCAGCCCCTGGTTGGAGGTGCCGGCCCGAGAGTGGCGGCAGGTAGTGGTCGCCTTTGCGGCCCCGGAGGGGGCCGCCGGCCTCTCGCTCCTGCTGCGGCCGGCCGGCGATGCCCCCCTCTACCTGGACGACCTGCGCCTGGCCGAGGCCGGCGTCCGCCTGGAACCCTTCCCCGACTATGCCCGCGCCGCCCTGGCCGTCACCCTGGACTGGGAAACGGCGATGGGCGGCCTGATTCACTCCCGCAGCGACGACGGCTACGACCCGACCACGGCCGAGGAGCGCGGCCTGGCCATGCGCCGGGGCACGGAGAACCTCCTCAACCTCTTTCGCCGTTACGACATCCGCGCCACCTGGTACGCCGCCGGCTACAGCCTCCTTGCGGGAAATACAGAGGGGCGTACCTTCGCTGCCCCGGTCTACTCCTGGGCCTCGGCGGCCAACGGCTGGCGCGACGACCGCTGGACCACCACCCCCTGGTTCGCCGACGATCCCCACGGCGACGCCGCAAGCCATCCCGCCTGGTACTTTGGCGACCTGCTGCCGCGCCTGGTCGAGGCCGGCCAGGAGGTCCAGAGCCATACCTTCGGCCACCTCTACCTGGGCCTGGCCTCGCCGGAGGAGTTGCGCGCCGACCTGCGCTGGTGGAACCGGGTCGCCGGGGAGGCCGGCCTGCCCCCGGCCCGCTCGCTGGCCTTCCCCTGGGGGGCCAGCCTGGGGATGAGCGACGCCTCCTACGGCCTCCTGGAAGACCTGGGCTACCTGGCCGTCACCCGCACCTACCACGCCCCCCAGGGACGCTCGCAGTACTGGGTTCTGCCCCCGGACGACCTCTTTCACCTGCGCACTGTGCCGGGGCATCCCGACCTCTGGGCTGTTCCCGACCACTACGTCCCCGCCCTGGGACTGGAGGAGATTGAGGCGATTGTGGACCAGGTGCTCCTGGTGCGCGGAGTAACCACCCTCTGGGCGCACACCGAGGAGGTCGTCTCGCCAGAGCAGGTGGCCTTGTGGGAGGGGTGGCTGGCCTATGCGGACGACCGCCGCACCGACGGCCTCTGGATCGCCCCGCTGACCGAGATTGTGCAGTTCCGCCGGGACCTGGAGCAGGTGCGCGTTCGGGTCCGCACCCTGGGCCAGGACTGGGAGGTGGTGGTGCGCAACGGCAACGATCACACCACCGCCGGCCTCACCCTGACGCTGCCTCGGCCGGTGGAGACGGCCTTCCTGGACGATGCTCCCTACAACGACTTGCGGCTCAACCAGGTGCGGCTGCCCCGACTGGAGGCTGGCCGGGAGGTGCGCCTGCGCCTTTCTCTGGGCACGTGGGAGGAGCAGCCGTGAAGGTGCTCCTGCCCCTGATAGGGTTGCCCCTGGTCCTGGTCCTGCCCGGCCTGGTCACGCTGTGGGCGTTGGCCCCGCTGCGGCGGCTGGGCCTTTTGGAGCGAATCTACCTGCTGCTCTCGATCAGTTTGCTCCTCTCCGGCTGGCTGGGCCTGCTCCTGGCCCAGGTGGGCAGCTACTCGCCGGGGTTGCTCCTGGGGCTGCTTTTCCTGTATCTGGTGGGAATGGGCGGGTGGGCCTGGCGGCGAGGTCGGCCGCTGTGGCCCGCACCCGAGCGCCCCCTTTCCCTGCCCTTTTCCCTGGGGGTACTCCTGGTCACGGCGGTCTTGGCGGGGCTGACCTTTCGCCCCTTTGAACTGATCCTGGGACCGCGTGACGCCGCCGTCTATCCGGCGACCGCCGCGGCGATCGCCCGGCATGGCAGCGTGCGCATCGAGGATCCGCTGGTGGCCGAACTGGCCCGGGAAGCGGTGGAGAATCAGGAGCGCTTCTTTGCCCAGTTCTTTCCCCCACAGCATGAGGGCCGTTTTTACTACACCCATGCCCGCATGCCGGGGCTTTTCATCGCCGATATGGCAAAGGGGACCGTCATCCCGCAGTTCTACCACCTCTACCCCACCTGGCTGGCGATCGCCTTTGGTCTGGTGGGGCGCAAGGCCGGCCTGCTGATGACCCCCTACCTGTCCCTCCTCGGCGGGGTGGGGGTGCTGCTCCTGGGTCGGCGGCTCTTTGGGGACTGGGTGGGACTGGGAGCCGGCCTCTTTTTGAGCCTAAATGCCCTGCAGGTGTGGTTTGCCCGCTACTCGGTCTCTGAAGGGGCGACGCAGTTTCTCCTTTTCCTGGCGCTGTACGCCTTTGCCCGGTTGGAGGGGGGGCAGGAAAAAGAGACCGGCTTTTTTGGCCTGCTGGCCGGCGTGGCGGTCGGGCTGGTCGGTCTGGTGCGGGTGGACTTTGTCTTTGTCTGGCTGCTCCTTTTGCCCTATTTGGCCCACCTCTTTGTCCGAAAAAGGCTGCACCGCGGGCAACGCCTCTTCCTGCTCGGTTGGGGCCTGCTGGCGGTGCACACCTTTGCCCAGATGCTCACCCTGACCTGGAACTATACGCTGAACTCTTACTATCACCGCATCCAGGACTGGTACACCCTCGCCTGGCTGGTCTACCCTTTGCTCACGCCGATTCTGCAGGAATACTTTCGCGGGCGCACGCCGGTGCTGCACCAGCCCTGGCGACTGGTCTACGAACTAGGGGTACCGCTGTTGGTGCTGGCCGGCCTGGTGGCGCTGCGTCGTTCGGAGTGGCTGCGCCGGCGGGTGAAAGGGTGGTGGGAGCGCCGGCGGCAGGTCGTCCTCTGGGCGGTGGCCGGCCTCTTTCTGCTGGCGGCGGCCTATGCCTACCTGGTGCGGCCAGCGGTTCTGACGTCGGAGGTGCTGCTTCACCCCTGGGAGAACCGCCTGGTGCTGGAGGGGTATATCGGGGCGCCGCTGCCGGAGGGACAGGCGGCCAACCTGGTGCGGTTGGGCTGGTACCTTTCCCCGCTGGGGGTTGCCCTGGGGGTGCTGGGGATCGCCGGCTTGATTCTATCGGCCTCCCGCCGCTCCTGGCTCCTGCTTCTCCTCGGCCTGGTGCACACCGGCCTCTTTACCTACCAGGTCTTTGGCATGCCCCATCACATCTACATCATGCGCCGCTACGTCCCGGTGGTGCTGCCCTTTTTCTGCCTGGGGATGGCCTGGCTGCTGGTGCGCCTGGCCCGCTGGGAGCGGCCACGGCGGGTCGGCCTGGTGGTAGCGGCCGGCCTGGCCCTGCTCATGGTGCTTTACCTGGCCTACACCGGCCGGCCCTTTTTCCGACACACCGAATACCGGGGCGCGCTGGAGCAGGTCGGTGCACTGGCCGAACGCTTCCAACCGGAGGATGTGCTCCTCCTGATCGGCGGGCACCGCGATGCCCCCTTTACGATCGCCACCCCGCTGGAGTACCTCTACGAGCGCAACGCGCTGGTGCTCATCGCCGAAAAGCCGGATGCGGCCCTGATCGAGGGGCAGATTCGCCGCTGGCAGGAAGGCGGGCGGAACGTCTACCTGCTGATCGGCAGCAGCGGCGGCCGACTGTATCTGCCCCACACCCGGCTGGAACCGCTGGCGCGCTTTGAACTGGCCGTGCCCGAGTTTGAGCAGTTGACGGCGCAAAAGCCGCACAACGCCTACATCCTGCGGCAGCAGTTCGGTATCTATCGGCCGGTGGTCGCTGCGGGCGACCTGCTGGGGCCCCTTCCGACGACGATTGACCTGGGGGCCGAGGGCTACCGCAACCAGGCGGCCGGCTTTTACCTGGACGAGGTGGCCCCTGACGGGACGACCTACTGCTGGACCGACGGCAATGCCCTCCTGCGCCTGCCCTGGCCGCGAGAGGCGGTCACGGTGACGGTGACGCTGCGGATGGCCGGGGGGAAGCGGCCGGCCGAATTGGGGCCGGCCCAGGTGCGCCTGTGCTTCGGCGAGGACTGCCCGGCGACCTGGACGCTGCAGGAGTCGTTTGGGTTTTACAGTCTGACCCTGCCGCCCGGTTATCTTTCCCCGGACGAAGGGGGGACGGTGCTCCTGGCGCTCCGCTCCGCGCCCTGGCGGCAGGTGGACTATGGCCTGGGCGGGGATGCCCGCACTCTGGGCGTGCAGGTGGACCGGGTCGAGGTGCTCGTCACGCCGGGGCCGATTCCCCGGCCGTAGGGGGGGCTTGCCGGCGCAAACCGCCCTCCCTATGGCGGTCCGTATTGTCCCCCGGCCCGCCCCAATAGACCGGTAGCCGAGAGCCATGCCCTCGGCTACCGGGAAAAAGGTGGCCTGCCCCGGAGGGCAGGCCACCGCATCTGCCCCTACTTGATCAGGGTGATCTTTTGCGGCAGGAACTCATCCAGCAGTTTGGAGGGGTCAATCGTCAGGTCGCCGCCGGGGCCGGCGATGCCGTAGGTGGTGTTTACATTCCCTTTGATACAGTCCACATAGGTCTGCCAGTCGCCCGGCGTGCGGTCGCCACAGTTCCGGTCAAAGTCGTTCCCGTACCCGACAATGACCGCCCCAAAGTAGCCGATGACAGCAGCAGCGTCGGACTTTTTCCCATCATAGCCCCACTGGTCGCCGGCGAAACTGTTGTAGACCAGGATGACGATGCGCTCGCCTGGGGCGTAACGTCCCTCCACATAGTTGCCGTCGTCGTACATCGCCTGGGCCAGGAAGGAGGCCGCCGTACCGCTGAGGAACTGGAGGGTGTAGTAGGGCTCGGAGTGACCGCTCTCAGGATAGTTGAAGCAGTTGTCCGGCGAGGGGGTATCCCAGCAATAGCCCCACCCGTCAATATATTCCGGCGGGGGTTCGTGCAGGGCCAGGGGGATCGGCACCTTGCTGTAGCCGCCCGATGCGATCACCGCCTCCATGGCCGCCTTGCCCTGGCCGTCGGCGATCGGGGCGACGTCGTGTTGCCAGGTCTCACTGGCGATGAGGGCGTGCCAGCGGCCGCCATTGATGATGGCGTCGTAGCGGTAGTCCAGTTCGACCGCGCTGCGCGGCTGCATCGAGCCGTAGTTGGGTTTGGCGTCGCCGCCGAGCAAGGCAAGGGCCTTGCCATAGTTCTCCCCATAGCCCTCGTAGGGGCCCTGACAGGTGTTGTCGTTGTAGGGATCGGCGCAGTAGTTGCGGTCCCAGTCCTCGGGCGATTCGGAGACCTTGGTAAAGGGCGGTTGTTCGGCCGGGTCGCGGACGAAACTGTAGGGCTCGCCACAGTTGGTGTAGGGGCAGTGTCCCTGGCTGCCCAGCCAGTACTCGTTCACGGCGATCGGCAGGATGCCGCCGTCGGGTTGATAGATGGCGGTGGCCAGGGCGCCGGCGCGGACCTGCTCCTGCTCGATCACGCGGGCGAAGAAGGTGGTGGTGGTCATGGCCACGACTGCCTCGACCCCACGGGCGTTGCCCGGGATGACGTCCGGGCCGGCGTGAATCTCCCAGTCGGCCCCGCCGAACTGGAGGCGGTTCCCGTCATAGTCCACATAGTAGGCCAGCACGTTGTCGTTGATCGGGTCGCCGGGGGCGCCGTTGGTGTCGCGTACGCCGTTGGCCTCGGCGTAGGCGTTCACATTGCGCAGGATGTCGCTCTTGGGCGAGATCCCGACATAGTCCACCATCACATAGGTGCCGGCGATGGCCGCCCCGTCGGCGGCGTTCTGGGCCTGCCGGCGCAGGGAGTAGGCCTGCCCCCCATCCACGGCCAGGGCGACAAAGGCGACCACGGCGATGGCGACCAGGGCCACCAGGATGGCGGCCTGTCCTCGACTGCGAAACGAACGAAACTCGTACATGGTTCCCTCCTAAGTCCGCTATAGAATCAACTGGACGGCCGAGCGGCGAATCCGAATCGTTTCGCCGCCAAAGGCGCTGAGTCCGGGAACGATCGGCTCGAAATCGTAGGTTACCTCCACCGTCAGTTGGGCACCCGGAACACAGTTCGGCCCGCCGCTCTGGTCCAGACATGTCACCGTAAAGTTGACCTTGGCCGGGTCGAGCAACCGGCTGTTCGACTCGTTCTTGATGCGGTACTCGATCGAGTCTTCGGGGTTGCCGCAGTCCCCCTGATAGACGCAGTTCGGATGGGCCTGGCCGTAGAGAGAACCCTCGCCGGCGGCGTTCTGCACGGCCACCATGACCATCCAGGCCCGCCCCAGGTCTACCACAGCCAGCAAAAAGATCAGGAAAAAGGCCATCATCAGGGCAAACTCGACCAGCGCCTGGCCGGAGCCTTTCTTTTGCCAACGGTTGAGTCTCATCTCGTCCCTCCCGGCCTTATGGACAAGAGCCGTCGCAGATGGGGTTGCCGCCCGGCGTGTCCGAGACGGTATCCCCAACCCAACCGGCCTTGGAGGCGGACACGGTGACCGTGGTCGTGTCGCCGTACACTTGACCCGAGGAGGCCCAGCAGGCCCCGCCGAATCCGTAGGCCCCGCCGCCGATATGCTCGAGGGTGGCCGTCTCCGGCGCGGTGACCTCCACGGTGGCGTCGGTCACCGGGTTGCCGCTACCGTCGGTGACATAGACGATCACGCGTACCCTGCCCTTATTGACGTTTTGCTCCTGCCCCCGGCAGGGGTAGCCGGCGGCAAAGACGATCTGCAGCGACCCGGGCGTGGGCGAGAGGGTGGGGGTCGCGGAGGGCGGCACTGCCGTGGGTGTGGAAGTGGGCGGCACCGCTGTGGGTGTGAAAGTGGGCGGCACCGCTGTGGGTGTGGAAGTGGGCGGCACCGCTGTGGGTGTGGAAGTGGGCAGCGGCGACGTGGGGGAGGATGTGGCAGTAGCCGTTGCCGTGGGGCCCCCTGGCGTTTGCGTAGGTGTGGGCGGGGCCGACGTTGGTGAGAGAGAAGGCGTGGGTGAGGGCGTAGGGGTATCCGTCACCGGAGGGGGGGCGCCGGGGGTATCCGTCGGGGTTGGCGTGGGAGTGGTTGGAATAGGCCCGCCCGGTGTTTGGCTCGGCGTGGGAGTGCCGGGTGTGAAGGTGGGCACCCCGCCGGTCTTGCGCGCCCGCGTCCCGATCACGATCGTGCGCGCCGAGACGAAGCGGATCGTCGTCGGGGGAAAGATCGGCTGGAAGAGCGGGGTCATCATCGAGAAATCGGTGCTCACATCCACCACGACCTGCGTCCGTCCCTCCTCGATGTTGGACCCATCCGGCGCACAGCCGCCCTCGCAGAACTGGTAGGAGACGGCGATCGTGACCGTGTCGGTCGGGATCAGTACCAGGCGGCGTTTGGCCGCGTCCTCGATGCCGGCCAGGTCCTTGGGTTGGACGATGCCGTAGCGGGTCCCCTCGCGGGCGGCGTTCGAGACCATCGTATAGTAGAAAAAGGCCCGTCCGAACTCGATCAACCCCAGGACGACCAGCAGGAGGACCGGCAGGATGAGGGCAAACTCGACCATCGTCTGCCCCTGGGACCTTTTCTCTGGGACCTTTCTCAGCCTGTCCATCTGTTCACTCCGAATATATCTCAATGGATAACTGCACAAGATCAGGATCGCGTCTTTATCATACCTGCCCGATGGGGGTTTGTCAATAGGAAAAAGGTACTATTTTCGGTCGCAGGGGATAAAGATAGGAAAAAGGTACCAGATGCACTTGCCCCAGAGCAAAGAGTGTGCTACGATAAGCGCAGTCGGGCAAGTTTGCGCCGGGCCGGCTGGGGTAAAGAACGGACAGGCTTCCGAAGGTGGGCCAACCCGGCACTGGGTACGGTGGAATGTTAGAACGTTCCCCGCTGAACGTTCAAAAGAGAACCGGATACGGGCAAATTTCGATTGATTGCGCGAATGTGTCCACAAGCGGAAGAAAGGTTTCCGAAAACCGGCAGTGCTTTGTCGAAAAGTCGCACTTTAAGCGACGGTGGTTGAGGCAAACTTGCCTGTGTCCAGAAGTTTTTTCTGCTGGTTCATCAATGGGTACTCGGTACGAATTTACGCAAGTGTACCAAGGTTCCGATGTGGATCAGGAGGTGCGTATGGGGCCGAGGCTATATCTTTCCTCCAGATGTCCCCACGGGCTGTATGAGCAGTACTACTCCGATCGGGGATTTTTGATCGGGGAGTATATCTGCCGGCACCCCGAAAACGCCGGCTGCCGTTGCCTGGTCCCTCCCGTCCGCGAGATCGTCTGCACCTTTCTCTCGGAGGAGGAAAAGGCGGCGATCGAGGCCGGGACGGGGGGGAAGGGTGAAGGTTGAGCGGGTTCAACGGTCCTGTTGGGTAGGACCTGTCTGCCCTGCTTTTCCGGCATGGCGGGAGAGCAGGGCCCCCAGCCAGGTCCCCAGGAGCCCCTGGGGGAGGGCCAGGAGGAAGGCCAACCGCAGCGACCAGGTGCTCATCGTCGGGCCCCAGCTCAGCAGGAGCAGGGTCATTCCCAGGGCCGCGAGCAGGCCGTAGGCCAGCCCGTCCGGCCAGGGCCGGCGGCTACCCCAGCCCACCCACAGGCCGACCGGCAAAAAGACCGCCCCGACCAGGAAGGAGAAGAAGGGGACCCCCCAGGTCAGCAGGGAAAGCCCCTGAAAGGCCAGACCGCCCACCAGCGCGCCGAGGAGCACCCGCCGCCAGGATATAGAGCGGAGCAGAGACCAGGGCCGCTTCATCGCTTTTTCCTTTCCGTCGGCCGGCCCTTTTTCGCCGCCCGGCCGGCCTCCTTCCCGACCTGCTGACCCATCTCCCGCAGGCGGCGGAAGGAGGTGGCGATCCAGGCCCCGGCCAGGGCCTGGGGGATGAGCGGGAGGAAGTAGATCAATCCCCCGAGCAGAATCTTGCCCAGTTCCTCTCCCGTCGGTGTGGGACTGCTCCCCAGGGCATAGAGGAAAAGCAGGCCGGTGGCAAAGAGGAGCGAAAAGAGCCCATAGACCAGGGCGTTCCAGAAGGGGTGACGCGGAGCGGCGTTCCCCACAACGACCCCGCCTCCCGCCACCACGGCCAGCGCCAGAAAGTAGAGCCAGCGGTTGCCGCTGCTCAGCGATCCGGCAAAGGCAAACCCGGCCAGGAGGGTGGTGATCAGCGCGATCCAGGCCAGCCGGCCCCAGAGGATTTCCTTGCCCAGAAAAGAGAGGACGCTCATAGCATCTGAACCTGGATGGAGCCCTCGCCCAGCAGGTCCTCCACCTGGCGGCGGAACTCGTCCGAGTAGGTTACTCCGTCCAACGGGGCCAGGCGGGTCTTTTTTCCGCCGTTCCAGACCAGGAGGGAGAGGCGAGCCTGCCCCCGGTGGGCCTTGAGAATCTCGTTCAGGGCCATCATCCGCTCGATATCCTGCTCCAGGTCCTGGGTGTGGGGCAGGGTAATCAGGATGTGCATTCCGTCGGCCTGGCGGGAAGGGGCCGGCCGGGGTGGGCGGGGAGGCGGCACCGGGGCGACGGTCGCCCCGGCCGGCCGTTTCTCTCCGGCCGCTTTCCGGGGCGGTGCGACCGGCGGAGGCGCCCCCCCCTCCTCGTCCTCCTCCTCAGCGGTAAACTCTTCGTAGGGCAGGTCCTCCCGCGAGGGCGGCCGTTGCAGGGCCAGGTCCTGCTCGTAGGAGAGGAACTCGCGGGGGGCGGGGCCGGCCGGGGAGGCCCTTTCCTCGACCGGTTGAACCTGTTCACAGATGATCTGGAGGCGGTCGTTGCGCAGGTCCACCTTTCCCTGCACCAGCAGGACATTGTCCTCCGCCCAGAGGTCCTGCGTCTGCTCATAGAGGCGGGGAAAGGCGACCGCATCTATGCTGCCGTCGAGGTCCTCCAACTCGGCCACGGCCATGCCCTCTCCCTTGCGGGTCAGGAGCCGGCGCACGCGGGCGACCAGGCCCAGCACCCGGACGGTCGAGCCGACCAGTTCGTTGGAGAGGTCGCCCAGGTTGGTCAGGGTCTCGCGCTGCTGGGGGGAAAGGTGCCGCATCACCTCGCCGAGGGGGTGCTCGGAGACATAGACACCGAGGAGTTCCTTTTCCCAGGAGAGGAGGGTGCGCCGCGATTCGGGGGGGGTATCGGGGAGGCGCGGAGCGGACCTGCGCTCGGTCTGTTCGCCGAGCAGGTCGAACATACTAATCTGGCCGATCTCGCGGGCCTTTTGCAGTTCCTGGCCGGCGGCCATGGCCTGAGAAAAGGCGGCCAGCCGTTGCTCCCGCCGGCCGGGTAGCGAATCCATCGCCCCGGCCTTGATCAGGCTCTCCAGGACGCGGCTGTTGATCTGGTGATAGTCCACCCGCTCGCAAAAGTCATCGAGGTCGCGGAAGGGGCCGCCTTGGCGGCGGGCCTCCAGAATCGCCTGGATCGGGCCGCTGCCCACATTCTTGATCGCGCCCAGGCCAAAGCGCACCGCTTTGTCATAGAGGACGCCGGCCGGCCGTTCGGAGAGCGGCTCGATGGTGAACCCCTCCTCGGAGCGGTTGATGTCCGGCGGCAGGACGGCCACACCCATGCGCCAGCACTCGGCGATCGAGATGGCCACCTTGTCGGTGTTGCCGGAAAAGGTCGTCAGCAGGGCGGCCATGTACTCGGTGGGGTAGTTGGCCTTGAGATAGGCCGTCTGGTAGGCCAGCAGGCCGTAGCAGGTGGCGTGGGCCTTGTTGAAGGAGTAGCCGGCAAAGGGCTGAATCTGGTCCCAGAGGGTTTTGGCCTCCTCCCGGCTGAGGCCGTTGCGGATGCACCCCTCGATAAAGCGCGGCTCCTCCCGCTCCAGCAGTTCTTTCTTTTTCTTGCCGATCGCCTTGCGCACAATGTCGGCCCGGCCCATGGTGTAGCCGGCCATCTTTTGCAGGATCTCCAGGACCTGCTCCTGGTAGACAATGACGCCGTAGGTCTCCTCCAGAATCGGCTCCAGGGAGGGATGAAGGTACTCGATCAGGCGGGGATCATTTTTCCTTTTGATATACAGCGGGATATGCTCCATCGGCCCCGGCCGGTAGAGGGCGACCATGGCGATCAGGTCGGCCACCGAGGTCGGCCGGAGGGCCCGCAGGTGCCGGGTCATGCCGCTTCCTTCCAGTTGAAAGACGCCGACGGTGCCCCCCTCGCCGAGCATGCGGAAGGTCTTTTCGTCGTCGAGGGGGAGTTCATCCAGGGAGATCTCCTGGCCGGTGCTCTTGCGGATGTAGCGGAGGGCCTCGTCCACGATTGTCAGGTTGGAAAGTCCCAGAAGGTCAATCTTGAGCAGGCCGATGTCCCCCAAGGTGGTCATCGGGAAAGTGGCCATGACGACATTTTCGTCCTTGATCGTGCGCTGCAGGGGGACGATTTCGTCCAGGGACCGGCGGGCGACGACCATGCCGCAGGCGTGGGTGCCGACGTTGCGGACGACCCCCTCGATCTTGCGGGCATAGTCAATCATCTGCTGAATCGAGGGTTCCATCTCGTAGAGTTGGCGCAGTTCGGAGACCTTTTCCATCGCCTGCTCGATCGTCAGCCCGATGGGGATGGGGGGAATCAGTTTGGTCACGCGGTCCACGGTGCTCAGGGGCACACCCATCACCCGGCCGACGTCGCGAATCGCCGCCTTGGCCCCCAATGTGCCAAAGGTGATGATCTGGGCGGTGCGCTCCTGGCCGTACTTTTGGATGACATAGTCAATGACTTCCTGCCGGCGGCTGTCGGCAAAGTCCATGTCAATGTCGGGCATCTCGTGGCGTTCGGGGTTGAGGAATCGCTCAAAGACCAGGCGGTGGGCCACCGGGTCCACGTCGGAGATGCCCAGGGTGTAGAGGGCGATCGAGCCGGCCGCCGACCCGCGCGGCTGACAGGGGATATGCCGCCGGCGGGCAAAATTGACAAAGTCCCAGACGATCAGGATATAGAGAGGAAAGCCCATCTTGGAGATGATCGAGAGTTCATAGTCGAGCCGGTCCCGGTGTTCCTGGCGCAGGTTGGCCCCGTAGCGGTGGTGCAACCCCTCCTCGCACAACTGGCGCAGGTAACTGTCGGGGGTGTGGCCTAGGGGGATGGGAAAGTTGGGCAGTTCCACCCGTCCAAAGTGGAACTCCAGGTTGCACATTTCGGCGATGCGGAGGGTGTTCTCCAGGGCCTCTGGGTAATCGGGAAAGAGGTCCTCCATCTCCTGGGGGCTGCGGAGGTAGAAGGTATGGTCGGGCATGCGCATACGGTCGGGGTCGTTGAGGGTGCGGTTCGTCTGGAGGCAGAGGAGGATATCGTGGGCCTCCCAGTCCTCCGGCAGGATGTAGTGGGCGTCGTTGGTCGCCACGAGGGGGATGCCCAGTTCGCGGGAGAGGCGGGCCAGGCCGGCGTTGATGTGCTCCTGCTCCTCGATACCGGGGTGGCGCTGGATTTCCAGGTAGTAACGGTCGGGGCCAAAGAGGTCCCGATACCAGGCGGCGGTCCGGCGGGCCCCCTTCAGGTCGCCGTTGAGGAGGTGGCGGGTCGGCTCGCCGGAGCCGCAGGCCGAGAGGGCGATCAGGCCCTCGTGGTACCGCTCCAGAAGGTCGTGATCCACGCGCGGCTTGTAGTAAAAGCCCTCCAGGTGGGCCGTGGTCACGAGCTTGATCAGGTTGCGGTAGCCGGTTTCGTTTTCGGCCAGGAGCACCAGGTGATAGGAGCGCTTTTCCTCCGTGCCCCGCCGGGTGTGCTCACCGGCGGCCACATAGACCTCGCTGCCGATGATCGGCTTGAGGCCGTGCTTTTTGCAGGCGTTGTAAAAGTCAATCACGCCGTACATGGCCCCGTGGTCGGTGATCGCCAGGGCGGGCATGCCCAGTTCGGCGGCCCGCGCGCAGAGCGGCTCGACCTTGGAGAGGCCATCCAGGATGCTGTATTCGGTGTGCAGGTGCAGATGGACGAACGGGCGTGTCATCGGTGCGTTACCCACTCTGATACCTCTGTCAGGCTTATTATACCACAAAATGGAGCCGCCGGGTTGTGTGTGCCGGGGCATTTTTCTGTGGTAGAATAGGGTCAAAGTTCTGAGGAGGCTGATCGTGGGACGTTGCCCGAAGCACGCCTATATCGTGCGTACGCCGCTGCCGGCCGAGTGGGACGAGGCGGTGGAGGAACTGGCCCGGCGGGCCGGCCCGCCGCCGGCCCACATCACCCCGCGCCGCTACCGTCGCTTTCTGGCCACCCTGGCCCGACGTCAGCCGGACCTGACCGTGCTCCTGGAGAATATCCACGACCCCTTCAACATGAGCGCGGTCCTGCGCACCTGCGATGCCGTTGGGGTGGGCCGGGTGCACCTGCTCTACACTCGCGAAACCCCGCCGCGTATCTCCTCGCGGGTGTCGAGCAGCGCGGAAAAGTGGCAGCAGGTCTACCGGCACCGCTCGGTGGAGGCGGCCTGCACCGCCCTGCGGGCGCAGGGGTTGCGCCTCTATGCCACCGGGATTCGCCCCGATGCCCGCCCCCCCTATGCGGTGGACCTGACCGGGCCCGTGGCGATCATCCTGGGGAACGAGAACCGGGGCGTTTCGGAGGAGATGAGCGCCCAGGCCGACGAGGTACTCGTCCTGCCGATGCGGGGGATGGTGCAGAGCGTCAATGTGACGGTGGCGGCGGCGATGTGCCTGTACGAGGCCCAGCGACAGCGTGCCCTGGCCGGCCTGTACGACCGCCCGCGGTTGCCCGAGGAGGAGTGGCGGGCCTTGCTCCAAGAGTGGCTGGAGCGGGAAAAGAGGCGAAGCCGGTAGAGGCTTGCCCTCCACCCCTTTTGTGGTATAATAAGAAAAACTCGTCTCAGATGAGGAAAGTGATGACCGCAGAAATGGACCAACCCTTTGCCGAAACGGTGGAGCATCTCCGCAACCTGGTGCGCATCAACACGACCAACCCGCCGGGCGGGGAGCGGCCGGCCGCCGAATACCTGGCCACCGTCCTGCGCCAGGAGGGGCTGGAGCCGCTCCTGTTGGAAGCGGCCCCCGGCCGGGCCAACCTGGTCGTCCGCCTGCACAGCAGCGGCGAAAAGCCTCCCCTGTTGCTCCTCTCCCACCTCGATGTCGTCCCCGCCGAGGCGGAGATGTGGCGCTACCCCCCCTTCTCCGCCACCATCGCCGACGGCTATATCTGGGGCAGGGGTACGGTGGACACGAAAAACCTCACCGCCATCGAACTGATGACCCTGCTCCTCCTGCATCGGCGGGGGATTCCCCTGAAGCGCGATGTCGTGATGGTCGCCTGCGCCGATGAGGAGGAGCACGGCACCCACGGTCTGCAGTGGCTGGTGCGGCACCGCTCCGACCTCATCCGGGCCGAGTATGCCCTCAACGAGGGCGGCGGGTACGGCTTTGACCTGCGCGGCCAGACCTACTTTACCTGCCAGACCGCCGAGAAGGGGGTCTGCTGGCTGCGCCTGCGCTCCCGGGGCGAGGCCGGCCACGGCGCACTGCCCCACCCCGAGAACGCCGTCGTCCAACTGGCCGAGGCGGTGACCAAACTCGGCCGTACCCCCCTGCCCATGCACCTGACCCCCTCCGCCGAACGGTTCATCGAGGGGCTGGCCCGGGGGCAGGGCAAAGAGACCGCCGTCCTGGTGCGCGGCCTCCTCGACCCGGCGGCCAGTTCCTTCCTCCTGCGGCAACTGCCCATCTCCCCGACCTGGGCGCAGATGCTCCACGGCATGCTCCACAACACCGCCACCCCGACGATTCTCCGCGCCGGGGAAAAGATCAACGTCATCCCCTCCGTCGCCGAGGCGATGGTGGACGGGCGCATCCTCCCCGGCCAGCACCCTGAGCAGTTCCTCCGTGAGGTGGAGGAGGTCGTCGGGCCGGCCGTGGATGTCGAGGTCGAGGAGTATGCCCCGCCCATGGAGGCCGATCCGGAAAGCCCCCTCTACGACACGATCGAGGAGGTGATGAAAGAGGTCGAACCGCAGGCGATCCTTTTGCCCCTGATAGTCTGCGGGGCCACCGACGCCAAGCACCTGGCCCCCCTGGGAATCACCACCTACGGTTTTTGCCCGATGCGCGAGGAGGGTCATCTTTCCCCCCTTCAACTGGCCCACGCCCACAACGAGCGCATCTCCCTGGAAAACCTGCGCTTCGGCTTGGAGGTCTTTTACGAGGTCGTCCGGCGGTTTTGCAGCCGCTAGGAGGGGACGATGATTCGAATCGGCACCAGCGGCTACAGTTACAAGGACTGGGTCGGCCCATACTACCCGGAGGGGATCGCCAAGGGCGACATGCTGCCCTACTATGCCCGGGAGTTTGACACCACCGAACTCAACTTTACCTATTACCGCCTGCCCAACCCCTACACCCTGGCCGCCATCGCCCGCAAGGTGCCCGAGGGGTTTCTCTTTACGGTCAAGGCCAGCCGGGAACTGACCCACGAGCGGGAGGAGAGCCGGGCGGCCTTGGGCCAGTTCATCGAGGCGTTGCGGCCCCTGCAGGAGGGAGGCAAGTTCGGCTGCATCCTGGCGCAGTTTCCCTGGTCGTTTCGCCCCTCGCAGGAAAACCGCGATTACCTGGCCCGGATGCGGGAGCGGTTTGGCGACCTGCCGGTGGTGGTCGAGTTTCGCAACGGGGCCTGGATTGAGAAAGAGACCTTTGACCTGCTGCGCCGCCTGAACCTGGGGTACTGCTGCGTGGATCAGCCCCGTCTGAAGGGACTGGTCCCGCCGGTCGCCGAGGTCACGGCCCCGATCGCCTACGTGCGCTTTCATGGGCGCAACGCGGCCACCTGGTGGCAGCACGAGCAGGCCTGGGAACGGTACGACTATGCCTACAGCCAGGAAGAACTGGCCGAGTGGGTGCCCAAGATTCGCCGGTTGGACCAGGAGGCCGAGACGGTTTTCCTCTTTGCCAACAATCACTGGCAGGGCAAGGCGGTCACCACCGCGCGGCAGTTGCGGATGATGCTCGAACTGTAGCCGGCAGGCCGGAAGCGAGTAGGGGAAGTCTATAACGGCTGGACACGGGCAAGTTTCAATTTCTTGCGCGAATGTGTCCATCAGCGGAAGAAAGGTTTCCGAAAACCGGCAGTGCTTTGTCAAAAAGGCGCACTTTTACGGTGGGTGAGGCAAATTTGTGTGTCCGGTAACGGCAAAAGGCCCCGGCAGGGTTCCGGCCCTACTGCGGATCGGCCGATCGTTTCCGCCCTTTCGGCCATTTCGAAAACAGCCGGGCTTTCGGTTGACTTTTCCCGGCTACCGTCGGCCACATCCAGGCCCAGGACCTGCTCCTGCGGGAGGGCCCTTGTTGATGAGGAGCGGGAGGTGCTGAACCGGTTGCCGGGGCAGGAGTGGGCCGTCCTCTTTGTGGGCGGCTCGCCGCACCACCGGGAGCATGTTCAGGCGGCGGACGAGCGCAAGCGGCCGGCTTCGGACGTTGGGTTGCTGCGGGGTAGTTGTCCGGGCCGGCGGCCCGGAGGCTGGGCTGGAAGACCTGGCGACGCGGTTGGCCCGGTAGGCGCAAGGGACACCGGAAAGAAGGAGCGGACAGACGATGCGTCGCTGGAACGGTTGGGGCGATGAGGCGGTCACCTATCCTCTTCCGCCGGCCGCCGGCCCCTTTCTGGAGGCCGCCCTGGGGCCGGGCCGGCCCTTCCGCCAGGCCACCCTCGCCGAGGTGCTCGCCTCCGTCCCCCCATCCCGCCTGCCGGCCCACCCCCTGGTGCAGGACGACCCCCTGGGGCGGCTGCGCCACGCCCGCGGGCAGAGCCTGCCCGACTGGATCGCCCTGCGCAGCGGGCGGCTGGGGGCCTTTCCCGACGGCGTCGCCTGCCCCGGCGACGAGGCCGAGGTCCGCGCCCTCCTCGACTATGCCGCCCGGACGGGAGCCGGCCTGATTCCCTACGGCGGGGGCACCAGCGTGGTCGGGCACGTCAACCCCCTCCCCGGCGAGCGGCCGGTGCTCACGGTGGACCTGGGGCGGATGAACCGCCTGCGCCGCCTGGATCGGCGCAGCCAACTGGCCACCTTCGGGGCGGGGGTGCGCGGGCCGGACCTGGAGGCGCACCTGTATGCCTACGGCTACACCCTGGGACACTTGCCCCAGTCGTTCGAATACTCGACGCTGGGCGGCTGGGTCGCCACCCGCTCCAGCGGCCAGCAGTCGCTGGGGTATGGGCGAATTGAGTCGCTCTTTGCCGGAGGGCGGCTGGAGGCGCCCTCCGGCCGGCTGGACCTGCCCCCCTTCCCGGCCTCCGCGGCCGGCCCGGACCTGCGCCAGGTCGTCCTCGGCTCCGAGGGTCGGCTGGGCCTCCTCACCGAGGTCACCGTGCGCATCTCGCCCCTGCCGGAGCGGGAGGAGTTTCACGGCCTCTTTTTCGCCACATTGGAACAGGGGCAGGAAGCGGTGCGCGAGATGGTTCAGGCGGCCATCCCGCTCTCGATGCTGCGCCTGAGCACCCCGCTGGAGACCGTCCTCACCCTGGTGCTGGCCGGCCACGAGCGGCTGATCGGCGCGCTGGAACGGTTCCTGTACCTGCGAGGGGTCGGGGCGGACAAGGCCCTCCTCCTGCTCGGCCTGGCCGGCCGGGCCGGTGTGGTGCGGAACGCCCGGCGGGAGGCCCTGGCGATCGCCCGGTGCTATGGTGGCGTCCACGTCGGGCGAACCTTTGGCCGGCAGTGGCACAAGACCCGCTTTCGCACGCCCTACCTGCGCAACACCCTCTGGGAACTGGGCTATGCCCTGGACACGCTCGAGACCGCCGTGCCCTGGGAGCGCGTGGCGACCCTGATCGAGGCGGTGGAGACGGCCCTGCGGAACGGCCTGGGCGAGATCGGGGAGCGCGTCCTGGCCTTCAGTCACCTTTCCCACCTCTATCCCTCAGGCAGCAGCATCTACACGACCTACCTCTACCGCATCGCCGCCGACCCGGAGGAGACGCTGCGCCGCTGGCAGGTGCTCAAGGCGGCGGCCGGCGCGGCAATCATTGCCCAGGGGGGCACAATCAGCCATCAGCATGGCGTGGGGACGGACCATCGGGAGTACCTGGCTGCGGAAAAGGGCATACTGGGGATGGCCTTGTTGCGGGACCTCTGTGCCCGCTTGGACCCGGAGGGTCTGATGAACCCGGGCAAGTTGCTTCTCTGAGGGCAGACCCAGGAGGCGTTCGATGTGGTTCAAAACCTGGCGGGAACAGGTCTGGGCACAACTGGGGCAACCCTGGGACCTGGTGATCGTGGGCGGGGGAATCACCGGGGCGGGCATCCTCCGCGAGGCCAGGCGGGCCGGCCTGCGCGTCCTCCTGGTCGAACAGCGCGATTTTGCCTGGGGCACCTCCAGCCGCTCCTCCAAACTGGTGCACGGCGGTTTGCGCTACCTGCGCGAGGGCCGAGTCGGTCTGACCCGGACGGCGGTGCGGGAGCGCAAGCGGTTGCTGGAGGAGGCCCCCGGCCTGATCGACCCGCTCGGCTTTCTTATCGCCACCTATCGGGATGACCGACCGGGCCGCTGGGCCTACCGGGCCGGCCTGACGATCTATGACCTGCTGGGCCTGCAGTGGAGCCACCGCTCCTACAGCGCGGAGGACCTGCGCGTGCTGGCCCCCCACCTCTCCTCCCGGGGGCTGGTCGGCGGCTTTCGCTACGGCGACGCCCAGACCGACGACGCCCGCTTGGTGCTGCGGGTCATCCAGGAGGCCGTCGCCGACGGGGCGGTTGCGCTCAACTATGCCCGGGTCGAGTCGCTGCTTCTGGAGGAGGGGCAGGTTGTGGGGGTGCATCTGCGCGACCAGGTCAGCGGGAAGGTGCAGGCGGTGCGGGCCGGCGTGGTGGTCAACGCCACCGGCGCTTGGGCCGATGGGTTGCGGGCAGAGGTCGGCGCGCCGGCCCGGCTCCGTCCCCTGCGGGGGAGCCACCTGATCTTTCCCGCCGACCGGCTGCCGTTGGACCAGGCGGTCACCTGCCTGCACCCCTGGGATGGCCGGCCGGTCTTTTTCTTCCCCTGGGAGGGGATCCGCCTGGTCGGCACGACCGACCTGGACCACGACCGCCCCCTGGATGAGGAACCGTGTATCTCCTTGCAGGAGACGGCCTACCTGTTGGCGGCGGTGCGGGCGCAATTTTCCCTGCTGGAGGTCGGGCCGGAGGATCTGATCGCCACCTTTGCCGGGGTGCGACCGGTGGTCGGGAGCGGCCAGGTGGACCCCTCCTGCGAGTCGCGGGACCACGTCGTCTGGGAGGAGAGGGGGCTGCTCACCGTGACCGGGGGCAAACTGACCACCTTTCGCTGCATCGCCCTGGACGCGCTGCGGGCGCTGCGGGCGCGCCTGCCGGCCCTGGCCAACCTGGACGCCCGCCGGCCCGTCCTCGACCCGGTGGAGGTGAACCTGCCGGTTCCGCTGGAGGAGCGGGTGCGACGGCGGCTGCTGGGCCGTTACGGGGCCGCTGCGCCGGCGCTGGTTGCGGCGGCCGGCCCGGGGGAACTGATCCCCATCCCCGGCACGACGACCCTGTGGGCCGAACTGCGCTGGGCCGCCCGTGCGGAGGGGGTGGTGCACCTAGAGGACCTGCTTCTGCGGCGGGTGCGGCTGGGTCTGCTCCTGCCCCAGGGCGGGGCCGATCTGCTGCCCCAGGTGCGGCGTGTCTGCCAGGGTGAGTTGGGCTGGGACGAGGCCCGTTGGGAGGCGGAGGAGGCCGCCTACCTGGACCTGTGGCGGCGGGTCTACCGTCCGCCGGAGGGTGTGCCCCCCGCCGGGCCGGAGGAGTGGCCGGCCGGTCTGCGCCTGCGGCCGGCGTTGCGCCGGCCCCGGCGGCGGTTTCTCATCGGCTCGGCGGTGGTAGGGATACCGGCCGGCGTGGCCCTGGCCTGGCTCTGGCGGCGACGCCGGGGCCGCCGCTAGACCTGCAGGGGCGATCCGGCCGCCAATTTCCCGCCGGGAGCGGCCTCGGTTTGTCCTTTTTACCGGACACGGGCAAGTTTCAATTTCTTGCGCGAATGTGTCCATCAGCGGAAGAAAGGTTTCCGAAAACCGGCAGTGCTTTGCTAAAAAGTTGCACTTTTTGAAAGCGGCGGTTGAGGTCAATTTGCCTGTATCCGGCTTTTTATGGTTGGGGCACGGCATATGCCCCAACCATGAAAAACCGGACTTTCCCTCTGCGCCGAGTTGCCCCCCTTCCCCGGTGCGGCTATAATATCCCCCGGAGGTTGTGGTGGAACAAAACGGCATCTCCTGGAGCCGAGAACAGATCGCCGAGGCGTTGCAGTGGGCCTGTCGCTTTTCCGCCGAACAGGCGGTGCGGCTGGCTGCGGCCGGCCCGGAGCAGATTCGCTCCCCCTGGGAGGTGCCGGGCATGGAAGCCCTGGTCGAGCGGTTGCTGCAGGCCCTCCGCCGAGGGGAACCGTTGCTCCTCTTTGGCGATTTCGACGCCGACGGCATCACCGGAAGCGCGCTCCTCTTTGTCGCCCTGCGAGCCTGTAGCGACCGGGTAGAGCGCTACTCGCCCCCCTTCCGGGAGGGCTATGGCCTGCATCGGGAGCAGGTCGAGCGGTTTGCCCGCCGGGGCGTCCGCCTCATCCTGACGGTGGACACCGGCATCACCTCGCACCGGGCGGTCGAGCGGGCCCGGCAACTCGGCCTGGAGGTGCTGATTACCGATCACCACCTCCCCCGCCGGGGCCAGGGGCCGCCGGCCGCCCTGGTGGTCAACCCGCCGGACCACCTCCTCTCGGGGGCGCAACTGGCCTACCTGGTCGCCCAGGCAGTGCGGGAGCGCGTGGGGGGCCGACGAGAGCATGACCCCTGGGGCCTGGCCCTTTCCGCCGTGGGGGCGCAGGTGGACTGGGTGCCGGTGGATCGGCCCGAGACGCGCGCTTGGATCGCCTGGGGGCACCGCCAGATCAACTCGCCGCACTGTCCGGCCGGCCTGCAGGTGCTCCGGGATCTGCAGGGCGAGGCCTACACCCCCAGCGAGATGCTCTCCCTGGGCGGTGTGCTCAACATGGCCAAGCGCTCCCACCGGGTGGACCCCAACGTCGTCGTGGAGGTGCTCCTGCCGGGGACGGCGTTGGAGCGCCGTCGGGAGGTGGGCCGGTTTCTCCTGGAAGAGGGAAGGTGGTATCGCCGCCAGATCAACCAGGTCTACGCCCGGACGATGGAGGTTGTGCGCTCCGAGGTCGGCCGGCCGGGGTTGCTGATCTGCTCTCTGCCCGCCCAGGACGAACGGCTGGCCGAGGTGGAGGGGCCGCTGGCCTCGCGGTTGGCCGAGGCGACCGGCCGGCCGACGCTGGTCCTGCACACGGTGGGGGAGCAGGTCAACTTTTGCGGGCGGGCGCGGGGGGGCTTTTCCTTCGAATCGTTTCTGGATGACCCCGAGATCGTGGCCCTGATGCTCGGCCTGGGGGGACACCGACAGGCGATCGGGGGGACCTTCCTGCGGGAAAACCTGCGCCCCTTTCTGGCGGCGGTGCGCCGCTGGGAGGAGCGGCAGGGGGGCGGGCAGGGCCGGCCGGACGATCTCCCCGCGCCGGTCAACACGCTGGAGCACCTGGACCCGGCGGTGGCGCATCTCTTTGGGCGGGCCATCGGCCCCTTTGGTCACTGCCTGCGCCCGCCCCTCTTTCGCACCCTCCTGCAGGTCAAAGGGGGCTGGGCCTTTGCCGGGGGATGCCTGGTCGAACTGAACCGGCCGCTGCCCGACGGTGTATGGGAGGTGCTCTTTTCGTTCGACGAGGCCCGCTGCGACGGGCAGCGGGTGGGCCTGCGGGTGCGCCAGGCCCGGCCGGCGTAAAGTATCCCTGTATTTGTTTGCCGCCGAGCCCGGGGTATGGCCTGACGCTACCTCCCCTTCAGTAACTGGGTGGCGATGACCAGTCGTTGAATCTCCGAGGTGCCCTCGTAGATGCGGGTCACGCGGGCGTCGCGGTAGTACCGCTCCACCGGGTACTCCTGGCTGTAGCCATAGCCGCCGTGAATCTGAATCGCCTGGTCGCAGACCCAGGTGGCCACCTCGCTGGCAAAGAGTTTGGCCATCGAGGCCTCCCGGGTGCAGCGCTCTCCGGCGTCCTCCTTCAGGGCGGCCTTGTAGGTGAGCAGGCGGGCCGCCTCGATGCGGGTGGCCATGTCGGCCAGCATCCACTGAATCGCCTGAAAGTGGGCGATCGGCTGACCGAACTGCTCCCGCTGTTGGGCGTAGGACAGGGCCGCCTCAAAGGCCGCCTGGGCAATCCCCACCGCTTGGGCGGCAATCCCGATGCGGCTGGCGTCCAGGGTGGTCAGGGCGATCTTGAACCCCTCCCCCTCCTCGCCGAGGCGGTCCTCCAGCGGGACACGGTAGTTCTCCAGGATAATCTCGGTGGTGGAGGAGGAACGCATGCCCATCTTTTCCTCATGCTTGCCCACCTGAAGCCCCTCCCGCTGCGTGTCCACGATAAAGGCGCTGATGCCCTTGTGCCGCAGGGAGCGGTCCACCGTGGCAAAGAGGATCAGGATGCGGGCCACGCTGCCCGAGGTAATCCACGACTTGGTCCCGTTGAGGAGATAGGAATCGCCATCGCGGATGGCGGAGGTGCTGAGCGAGGCGGCGTCGGAGCCGGAGCCCGGTTCGGTCAGGGCAAAGCCGGCCAGCCATTCCCCGGTAGCCAGGTGGGGCAGGTAGCGTTGCTTCTGCTCCTCCGTGCCCGAGTGGACAATCGGGTAGGTCCCTGGCGTGCAGTGGACGCTCATCGTCAGGGAGGTGGACGCACAGACGCGGGCAATCTCCTCGATGGCCAGGCAGTAACTGACCGTATCGGCCGCACAGCCGCCGTACTCCTCCGGGATGGTCAGCCCCAACAGGCCCACCTGGCCCAGCTTGCGGATAATCTCGTGGGGAAACTCACCGCTGCGGTCGCGCTCGGCGGCCCCCGGGGCCAGTTCCTTCCGGGCGAAATCCCGGGCCAGTTCCTGAATCATGCGCTGTTCTTCGCTGAGCGAAAGGTCCATGGTCTCCTCCTACGGCGGGCGGTTTCCGGGAACGGCCGGGGGCCGGCAGGGTAGCCGGCCCCCGGTCAACTTTTAGCGGGGCCGCGTCGGTGGGGTCTCGCCGGCGGCATAGTGATAGAAGCCACGGCCGCTCTTCTTTCCCAGCCAGCCGGCGTCCACATATTTGCGCAACAGTGGGCAGGGGCGGTACTTGGGGTCGCCCAGCCCCTCGTGCAGCACCTCCAGGATCGCCAGGCAGACGTCCAACCCGATCAGGTCGGCCAGGGCCAGCGGCCCCATCGGGTGGTTCATCCCCAGGATCATCACCTGGTCAATCGCCTCTTTGGTGGCCACCCCCTCCATCAGGGCAAAGACCGCTTCGTTGATCAGCGGCATCAGCACGCGGTTGGAGACAAAGCCGGGAAAGTCGTTCACCTCGACCGGGACCTTGCCCAACTTTTTCGAGATCTCGACGACGGTAGCGGCAGTCTCGTCGGAGGTGGCCAGGCCGCGAATGACCTCGACCAGCACCATCAGCGGGACGGGGTTCATAAAGTGCATGCCGACGACCTTGTCTGGCCGGCCGGTGGCGGCCGCCAGCAGGGTAATCGGGATGGAAGAGGTATTCGAGGCCAGGATGACCTCCGGCCGGCAGACCCGGTCCAGTTCGCCAAAGATGCGCTGCTTCAGGTCTACCTTCTCGGTCGCTGCCTCGAGCACCAGGTCGGCCTCGGCCGCGGCGGCCAGTTCGCCGGCCGGGTGAATTCGGGAGAGGACCGCGTCCATCTCCTCCTGGGACATGCGCCCCTTTTCCACGCTGCGCCCGAGGAACTTGCGAATCGTCTTGAGCGCGTCGTCGAGTTGTTCGGGAAGCACATCCATGATCGTGGTCTCGTAACCGCTCTGGGCAAAGACCTGGGCGATGCCTCGGCCCATCGTCCCCGCGCCGACCACAGCAACCTTGCGGATTTCCATCGCTTCCTCCTTGATTTTTCAGAGCAGCTCCACGCTCAGGGCAACGGCCTCGCCCCCGCCCAGGCAGAGGGTGGCCGCGCCCGTCTTGAGGCCGCGGTCCTTGAGGGCATAGAGCAGCGTGACCAGGACGCGCGTACCGCTGCAACCGATCGGGTGGCCCAGGGCGATCGCCCCGCCGTGGACGTTGACGCGCTCCCAGTCCCAGCCCAGGGCCTTGCCGTCGGCCACGGCCTGGGCGGCAAAGGCCTCGTTGGCCTCGATCAGGTCATAGAAGCGGCTGTCGTCCACGCCCTGGCGCTTCATCAGGTTCTGCATGGCATAGATCGGCGCGGTAAAGAGGCGCATCGGCTCGACGGCGGCCTGGGCGTAGGTGACGACGCGGGCCATCGGGGTGAGGCCCAGTTCCTCGGCCTTGTCCGCTCCCATAACAACGACGGCGGCGGCACCGTCGGTGATGCCGGGCGAGTTGCCGGCGGTGACGATGCCGTCCGGCTCAAAGGCCGGCCGCAGCCGCGAGAGTTGGGCCATAGCCTCTTCCTTGCTGGCGTAGCGGCGGGGGGCCTCGTCGGTGTCGAAGAGGAGGGGCGGGCCCTTGCGCTGGGGAATCTCGACCGGGACGATCTCTTCCTTGAACTTGCCCCCGTCAATCGCCGCGATCGCCTTGCGGTGGCTGTGGTAGGCATACTCGTCCAGTTCCTCGCGGGTCAGGCCGAACTCGCGGGCCACCCACTCGGCCGAGGAGCCCATGTGGTGGTTCTCAAAAGCGCACCAAAGGCCGTCCAGGACCATGCCGTCCACCAGCCCGTCGGGCACCGCGCCGGCCTGGCCCTTGCCGATTCCGCCCATGCGGTAACCAAAGCGGGCCCGGGGGAGGTAGAAGGGGGCCAGGTTCATGTTCTCCATCCCCCCGGCGACGATGATGTCGGCATCGCCGGTCTGAATCATTGCCGCGGCCAGCATGACCGTCTTGAGGCCGGAACCGCAGACCTTGTTGATGGTGGTCGCGCCGACATGGGCGGGGATGCCCGCCTGAACCGCTGCCTGGCGGGCCGGGGCCTGGCCCAGGCCGGCCGGCACAACGCAGCCCATCAGCACCTCATCCACTGCGGCCGGGTCAATGCCGGCCCTCTTGACTGCCTCTCGAATCGCCACGGCCCCCAATTGGGGCGCGGGAATGGCGGAAAGGGTCCCCCCGAACCCGCCGATAGCCGTGCGACAGGCACTTGCAATGACAACTTGACGGTTCATAGAATCCTCCTTGATTCACCGGTGGAAACGGTTGTCTCCATGCGCCGGGGCCTCGCCGGCCCGGCCTTGCTCACCCGGCGAGGTCAGACCCCGCCGCGCCGACCGCCCGTATTGTACTATATCGTGCCAAAATGCGCAAGCGTTGCGGTTTGTCTCCTTTCTGTTTCTGTGATAGAATGAACTAGAGCAGTGTGGGAGCCCTTCCCCAGGAAAAGGGGCTCCTGGAAAAGGTACTCACAAGGAGGTGAGTCATGGAAAAGTCAACCTGGAAGACCAAAGTTGGCCTGGCCCAGATGCTCAAGGGCGGCGTCATTATGGACGTGGTCACACCGGAGCATGCCCGCATCGCCGAAGAAGCCGGGGCGGTGGCGGTGATGGCCCTGGAGCGCGTGCCGGCCGATATCCGTATCCACGGTGGGGTGGCGCGCATGAGCGACCCGGAACTGATCCTGCGCATCATAGAGGCGGTGACGATCCCGGTGATGGCCAAGTGCCGCATTGGCCATTTCGTCGAGGCGCAGATTTTAGAGGCACTCGGGGTGGACTATATTGATGAGAGCGAGGTGCTCACCCCGGCCGATGAGGAACACCACATTGACAAGCACCGCTTCAGGGTGCCCTTTGTCTGCGGCTGCCGCAACCTAGGCGAGGCCCTCCGCCGCATCGGCGAGGGGGCGGCGATGATTCGCACCAAGGGCGAGGCCGGTACGGGCAATATCGTCGAGGCAGTTCGCCACGCCCGCGCCGTCCTGGGCGCGATTCGCCGCCTGCAGAACATGGCCCCCGAGGAACTGATGCATGCGGCCAAAGAGATGGGGACCCCTTATGACCTGGTCGTGGAGACGGCCCGCTTGGGCCGTCTGCCGGTGGTCAACTTTGCCGCCGGCGGCATCGCCACCCCGGCCGACGCCGCCCTGATGATGCAGTTGGGCATGGACGGCATCTTTGTTGGGTCGGGAATTTTCAAGAGCGAAGACCCCTTCCGACGGGCCAAAGCGATCGTCGAGGCCACCACCCACTTCCAGGAAGCGGAGATCCTCGCCGAGGTCTCCAAGGGGTTGGGCGAACCGATGCGCGGCCTGGACCTGAGCGAGATCCCCGAGGAACAGCGGCTGGCCGGGCGGGGGTGGTGAGACATGACGATCGGCGTGCTGGCCCTCCAGGGGGATTTTGCCGAGCACATCGCCGTCCTGGAGCGGATCGGGGTTGGGGCGCGGCCGGTGCGTCTGCCCGGGGATATGGAGGGACTGGATGGTCTGATTCTGCCCGGCGGGGAGAGCACGACGATCGGCAAACTGGCCCGCACCTACGGCCTGGTCGAGCCGATCCGTCTCCTGGCCCGTTCCGGCCGGCCGCTCTGGGGCACCTGTGCCGGAATGGTCCTCCTGGCCCGCTCGGCGGTGGGTGGTGCCGCCGACCAGCCCCTCCTGGGCCTGATGGACGCCACGGTAGTGCGCAACGGCTTTGGCCGGCAGGTGGACAGTTTCGAGACCGACTTGGAGGTTCCCGTCCTCGGCCCGCCACCCTTTCGGGGGGTTTTCATTCGCGCTCCTTACCTGCAGGAGTGGGGGGCGGAGGTGGAGGTGTTGGCCCGGCTGGAGGACGGGACGGCGGTGGCCGCCCGGCAGGGGAACCTGCTGGTCACGGCCTTTCATCCAGAACTGACCGACGATGACCGCTTCCACCGCTACTTTCTCAGGCTCGGTCGGTCCGGGGAGGGATAAGCGCGGTTGAGGATGCGTTCCCACCGTGGAGGTGGACAGAACGGTATGCAGCGAACCCGGATTCGGCCGGCGGGGCCGCTTGACCTGTTGGCGTTGAGCGTGCCCCCGGCCCTGACCCTCCAGTTGAATTCGGCCCGACGGCTGCTCTACCCGCATCATCCCCTGGGGGAGGTGCTGCAGGCCTGGCTGCGTCCTGTGGAGGTGGCCTTGCTTCTGGCCTATGGCAGGAAGGGGCTGCTCGCCTCGGCCCTGGCCTGTCCCCACCGGGCAGGGGGGACGTGGGAGGTCTCTTGCCTGGCGGCCTGGGCGCGGGCCGGCGAGGAGGTGCATCCGCTTTGGGAGGCCCTCCTGGGCCGGCTGGGGGCAGTGGCCGGCCGGCGGGGCGCGCTGCGCCTGCTGGCTACCCTGCCGGCGGAGCAGCACCTGGCCCCGTTTCGCAGCGCGGGCTTTGTCCCCTTTGCCGAGGAGATTGTCCTGCGGTGGGACGGCCAGTTGCCTCCGCCCGACCCGATCGGGCCGGGCCTTCGTCCGATCCGCCCCGGCGACGCCTGGGCCGTGCACCGACTCTACCTGGGAATGACGCCCTCGCGGGTGCAACAGGCCGAGGGCTACCATCCGGATGCCTGGCGGCCCCGCCGGGGCGAGCGGCTCTGGCTGTGGGAGGAGGGCGGGCATTGCCGGGCCTGCCTACGCCGACACAGCGGCCCCCGCGGGGCGATTCTCGACCTGCTCCTGGACCCCACCATCCGACAGGCCGCCCCGGCCCTCCTCACCTACGGGCTCGGCCATGGTTCTGCCCCTACCTACCTGCTCCTGCGTGCCTACCAGGGTGAACTCCTGGAGGTCGCCCGGCAGTTGGGCTTTCGCCCCTATGCCAGGCAGGTCTTGTTGGTCCGAGAACTGGCCGTTCCGCACAAACGGCCCCAGCCGGTGCCTTCACGCATCAGCGAGCGTCCCCTGGGCGCGGCACCGAGTACACCTTCGATTCGGATATGTCATCGTTTGTAGAAAAGAAAAAGCGTGGTCCGGCGAAAAAGAGCGGGATGGCCCATTTGCCGGTTGTGCAGAAAGAGGTCACCGACGACCTGGCCGCCTTGCTTTCCGCCCTGCCGCCCCGCCTGGCCGGACCCCTGCGCCAGGACAACGACCTGAGCGACCTGCTGGAGGTGGTCATGGATATCGGCCGCCTGCCCGAGGCCCGCTTCCGCAAGCGCGAGGCAATCCTCAGCACCCATGAGGTCACCCAGGACGACCTGGACTATGTCCTCAATCGGGTGGGGGTCTTTTCCGGGGACAACCGCGCCGGAATCGAGCGCACCCTGCACCGCATCTCGGCGATTCGCAGCCGGGATGGCCGCATCATCGGCCTGACCTGCCGGGTGGGGCGGGCCGTCTATGGGACGATCGCCATCATCCAGGACCTGATCGAGACCGGCCAGAGCATCCTCCTGCTGGGCCGGCCGGGGGTGGGCAAGACGACGATGCTGCGCGAGGTTGCCCGCGTCCTGGCCGATGACTTTCGCAAGCGGGTCGTCATTGTGGACACCTCCAACGAGATCGGGGGGGACGGCGACATTCCCCATCCGGCGATCGGGCGGGCCCGGCGGATGCAGGTCCCCAGCCCGGACCGGCAGCACGCCGTCATGATCGAGGCGGTGGAGAACCACATGCCGGAGGTCATTGTCATTGACGAGATCGGCACCGAACTGGAGGCGGCGGCGGCGCGCACGATTGCCGAGCGGGGGGTGCAGTTGGTGGCCACGGCCCATGGCAACACCCTGGAGAACCTGATGCTGAACCCCACCCTCTCCGACCTGATCGGGGGGATTCAGTCGGTGACGCTGGGGGACGAGGAGGCCCGCCGGCGGCGCACCCAGAAGACGATTCTGGAGCGCAAGGCCCCGCCCACCTTTGACATTGTGGTCGAGATCCATGACTGGGACACGGTGGCGGTGCACCGCAACCTGGGCGAGGTGGTGGATGCGATTCTGCGGGGGTTCCCGCCGCCGGCCGAGATGCGCCGCCGGCGGGCCGACGGCCAGATCGAGCAGTGGGTGGAGCGGGACTATTTCAGCGGCGGGCTGGAGATGCGTCGTTGGGAGGGTCGCCGCAGTGTGTCCCGCACCTCCGGCGAGCAGGCAGAGGCCGGCCAGGAGAAACCCCCGCGAGACGAGGACAAAAAGCGGCCCGGCCCGCTGCGCCTCTATCCCTTTGGCGTGAACCGCAAACGGCTCGGCCGGGCCATCCGCATCCTAGAGGTGCCGGCCCTCCTGGTGGACGACATGACCCAGGCCAACGCCGTCATTACCCTCCAGGGCTACTACCGCCAGGCCCCCCGCCGCCTCCGCGAGGCCGAACAGGCCGGTATCCCCATCTATGTGCTCAAGGCCAACACGGTCGTGCAGATGGAGAACTGTCTGGGGCTCCTCTTTGACCGGCCCCCGGCCGGCGAGGACGTCGTCGCCGAGGCCCTCCGCGAGACCCAGGAGGCAATTGAGCAGATTCTCAACGGGGAGCGTTCCACGGTCGAACTCTCCCCCCAAAACGCCTATATCCGTCGGTTGCAGCACCAGATGATTGAACGGTACGACCTGGTTTCCGAGAGCCGCGGCCACGAACCCCACCGCCGCGTGCGCCTCTTCCGCCAGCAAGACCGAAAGTAATTGTGCACCGGAAAGGAGGCACGATGCCACCGATCGAAGAGATCTGGGCCCAGGTTCTTCCGGTCCTCCGGGTCATTGGAATCGTCCTGGGAATCTACCTGGGGGTGGTCTGGTTGAGCCTGTCGGTCTGGACCTATCAGGACGTCCGCTCGCGCAGCGAGAGCCTGCTGGCGCAGCTCTTTTCCACCCTCCTGGTCCTGCTCTTTTTCCTGCCGGGATACTGGGTCTACCTCCTGCTGCGCCCCAAGGAAACGCTGGCCGAGGCTTATGCCCGCACCCTGGAGCGAGAGTATATCATGCAGGATATCGAGGAGCGGCCGGTCTGCCCCACCTGCCAGCGAGGTGTCGAACCGGACTTTGTCCTCTGCCCCTACTGCCATACGCCGCTGCGCAAAAAGTGTGCCTCCTGCGGCCGGGTGATGGACCTGACCTGGCAGATCTGCCCCTATTGTGGGCAGTAGGAGCGGAAATGGGGTCGGCGCGGGCATTGCCCTCTCTTACCCCAATGGGTTCCTCTACCGTCTACGGTAAACAAATCTCCTTTGGAGAAGGGAGCCGTTCAACCGCCCATGTCGCCGGCGGCGGGGATGCCGGCAATGCTTTTGGCCGCCCGTATGGCGCGGACGATCGCCTCGGCGACCGTTTCGGCGGCATAGGCCCCCACCAGGGTGGTCTCGGCCCGCACCTGGCCGGTGGCCAGGACAAAGATGGTATCGCCGTCGAAGGGGGTGTGGGCCGGCCGCACCGCCCGGGCGATACCGTCGTGGGCCATGGTGGCGACAAAGTGGGCCTGTACCGCGTCCAGGGCGGCGTTCGTCGCCACCACCCCGATGACGGTGTTGGCCAGGGAGAGGGCCGTTTTCCCCAGCGCGCTGCGCAGCAGGGCCAGCGTGTCGGCGAACCCCCGCCCGACCGGTTTGCGCGTCCCGGCGAGGATCTGGCCCGTCTGCGGGTCCACTACATCCCCCAGGGCGTTCACCGCCATGAGCGCGCCCACGACCAGCCGGCCGCCCAGGTCCACAGCGGCCGTACCGATTCCCCCCTTCATACAGCGGGGCGTCCCCAGGAGTTTGCCCACCGTAGCCCCGGTGCCCGCGCCGACGTTGCCCTCGGCAACCGGCCCATCGGAGGCGGCCTGGCAGGCGGCGTAGCCCATCGCCGCATCGGGGTAGGCCGTGGGGTCGCCCACGGCCAGGTCGAAGAGGATTGCCGCCGGGACGATGGGGACACAGAGGTCGCCCACCTTGTAGCCGACGTTGCGCTCCCGCAGGTAGCGCATGACCCCGTCGGCGGCGGCCAGGCCAAAGGCGCTGCCCCCGGCCAGGAGGACGGCATGGGCCTGCTGCACCAGGGGGGCCTCCGGCCGGCAGAGGTCCGTCTCCCGCGTCCCCGGCGCGCCACCCCGCACCGCCACTGCCACCGTAGCCCCCTGCTCGCAGAGGACGACGGTGCAGCCGGTCAAGGCCGTTTCGTCGCCGGCGTGGCCCACCCGGATGCCCGGTACAGCGGTCATTGCGCCCATCTTCTGCCTCCAAAAGGTACCCTGAACGTCAGGGAAGGATGTGACCGTTTCTGTCCTTGACGAATCTGGCCGACAACTCTGGCTCTTGAGTCATCGTCCCCAATGGCTGTGCCGTTGCAAGATTCGGTTCCCTCAAGTATGGCAATGGGTGCGCTAGTGCTTGCATTATACTCAGCGGCTATCGCTTTGTCAACCAGGAGAGGCGCGCCATCCTCAGCAAGGGGATCGGGGCAAAGGGGGACAACCGCCGGCGTAAAAAAACCGGACTTGGCCTATCCGAAAACCTGGAGGCCGGCCCTTTCAGCCGGCCGGGCGGGCTGGAAAGCCGCCTACGGTGGTTTTCGGATAGGTTCTTATTGCCCCAGCCTCTGCCCCGGTTGACAGCCTCTCCGTTTCCATGTATAGTAGGTTCAGCGTGAAGCAAAGGAGGACCGATGCCGCGAAAAGGTCGTCGTCGCGAGGACCCGCTTCGCCGGGTCGTGCAGGGTATCCTGAACCTGATCCTGGGCGCGCTGGCCACCTGGCTGGCGGCCCGCATCACCGACTGGATTCTGGGGCCGGCCGAGGAGCCCGAGGAGGAATAGGCTCGTTCAGAAGTGGGCCACCGCGTTACCGGACCGGGGATGCCCCAACGGCCCGGAAGGGACCCGCCGGCCCTGTCTCTTCTGGAGGGATAGATGGCTGAACAGAAGGTGCGGGTGCGCTTTGCCCCCAGCCCGACCGGGCCGTTCCACGCCGGGAGCGCCCGGACGGTCCTCTACAACTGGCTCTTTGCCCGCCACCACGGCGGTGTCTTGATCCTGCGCATTGAGGATACGGACCGCACGCGCTACAGCCCCGAGGCCGAGGCGGAGATCTTTGCCGGCATCCGCTGGCTTGGCCTCGATTGGGATGAGGGGCCCGCTCTCGGTGGCCCCTGCGGCCCCTATGTCCAGTCGCAACGCACCGAGATCTATCGCCGGTATGCCCAGGTCCTGTTGGAGCGAGGCCAGGCCTACAAGTGTTTCTGCACCTCCGAGCGGCTGGAACAGGTGCGCCGGGAGCAGCAACAGCAAAAAACCGCCACCGTTGGATATGACCGCCTCTGCCGGGACCTTTCCCCCGAAGATGTGGCCGAGAAGGAACAGGCCGGCCTGCCCTACGTCGTCCGCCTCAAGGTCCCCCTGGAGGGGGTCACCTTGGTGCAGGACCGCATTCGCGGCGCTATCGCCTTTGACAATGCCCTCCTGGAGGATATCGTCCTGCTCAAGGCGGACGGTTACCCCACCTACCACCTGGCCAACGTGGTGGACGACCACCTGATGCAGGTCACCCACGTCATGCGTGGCGACGAGTGGATCCCCAGTACCCCGCTTCACGTCATCATGTACCGGGCCTTTGGCTGGGAGCCGCCGGTCTTTGCCCATTTGCCGCTGATCCTTTCTCCCGATGGCAGGGGCAAGATGAGCAAGCGCAAGATTGTGGATGCCGAAGGACGCGAGTACCCGGTGATGATTCGCGAGTTCCGGGAGGCCGGCTACCTGCCCGAGGCACTGGTCAACTTTTTGGCCCGTCTGGGCTGGGCCTACGATGACAAGACCGAGATCATGAGCCGGGAGGAACTGATCGCCCACTTTTCCCTGGAAGGGGTGAACAAGGCCCCGGCGGCCTTTTCCTACGACAAACTCCTCTGGATGAACGGCGTCTATGTCCGCATGCTGGAGGTCCCCGACCTGGCCCAACGCTGTCTGCCCTTCCTTCAGGAGGCCGGCCTGCTCCCCGATCCCTGCCCGCCAGAGATGCTGGCCTACCTGGAGCGGGTCGTGCCGCTCCTCCAGGAACGGCTGAGCACCCTCCGCGAGATCGTCGAAAAGGCCGACTTTTTCTTCCTGGAGGAGATTCCCTGCCCCGACCCCGCCCTGTTGGTGGCGAAAAAGCAGGACGCCGGCACCACGCGGCAGGCGTTGGAGGAGGTGCGCCGCCGGCTGGCCAGGCTGGAGCCCTTTGAGGAAGAGCCCCTGGAGGAAACGCTCCGCGGTCTGGCGGCGGGACTGGGCTGGAAGGTCGGCCAACTCTTGATGCCGATCCGGGTGGCCGTGACTGGCCGAACGGTCTCGCCGGGCCTCTTTGAGACGCTGGCTGTTCTGGGGCGCAAGCGTTCCCTGGGGCGACTGGACAGGGCGATCGCAACGTTGGCACGACTCGCGGACGAGGGGCCGACCAGATAGAGGCAAAGGCAGCGCTCCCCGTACAGCGCGGTGGAGCAGCCATTATGGCGAAAGGAGGTCAGGATGCGTATTCTTATGTCGAGTCATGGATACCCCCCCACGATCAGCGGCGTGACCCTGGTGGTGCAAAAGATCGCCCGGGCGATGGTGCGCCGGGGCCATGCGGTGACGCTGGTGACGGCCAGCGAGCATGGAGAACCGTACGAGGCGGAGGACCAGGGGGTGCGGTTGGTGCGGGTGCGCTCCCTGCCCAACCCGTTCTGGTCGGAGGGGCCGAACCCGATTGCCCGACGGGGGAGGCTCGAAGAGGTGATCGCGGAGGTCCAACCTGACATAATCCACGTCCACGAGGCCACGCTGATGGCCATCCTCCTGACCGGGTTGGCCCGCGAGGCCGCTGTGCCGGTCCTGGCGACCTGCTACTATGTCCCCCGCTTTGTGGCGCGCTACCTCAGTTTCGGCGACGAGCCCTCCTCGCTGGTGGAGACGCTGACCTGGGGGTACACGATCCGCCTGTTCAACCGCTTTGACCTGGTTGTCTTTGCTACCGTGGCCCATCGGGGCCTCTTCCTGGAGCAGGGGCTGGAGGTGCCCACGCGCATTATCTCCAACGGCCTGGATATCGAGCGCTACCGCCTCCCGGATGGCCGCCCGGACGATGTGGAAACGCGTCTCTCCCTTCCGCCAAGGCCGCGCCTCCTCTTTGTCAGCCGGCTGGCCCGGGATAAAGAGATTGACATCCTCATCCAGGCCATGCCCATCATCCGCCGGCAGTGGCCGGCTCACCTCCTCCTGGTAGGGCGGGGGGACGATCGCTCCAGACTGGAGGACCTGGTCGCCGAACTGGGCCTGCAGGAGGCAGTCCATTTCCTCGGCTTTGTCGCGGAGGAGGATATGCCGCCCTTGTACCGGTCGGTGGACCTCTTTGCCATCGCCTCCACCTGCGAGGTGCAGAGCCTGCCCACCCTGCAGGCGGTGGCCACCGGCCTGCCGGTGGTCGCAGCCAACGCCCTGGCCCTGCCCGAACTCGTCCGGGATGGTGAAAACGGCTTCCTGGTGCCGCCGGGGGACCCGGTCGCCCTGGCCGAGGCGGCCCTGCGGATCCTCTCCGATCCCGCATTGGCCGCCCGAATGGGGCAGCGGAGCCGGGCTCTGGCCGAGCCGCACGATGAACGGCATACCTTTGACCAGTACGAAGCGCTGTACCAGGAGATGGTCGGGGAGGGCTGGGCCGGTGAACCGTGTGCCCGGTTGCTTTGGAGAGAGAGGTGTCCTGACCGGCAGGGCCCTGGCTCCGGTCAGGGGGTCTGCCCGGGAGTGGCCGGTTCGGTCAATGGGACGTGCCGGCCGGCATCGCCGCAGGTGCGCTGGATGGCCGAAAGGAACGCGGGGTCAGGCCGGCAGGGCGCGTAGAGCAGGTGCGCCGGGCAGAAGCAGTCGGAGGCTCCGAACCCGCGTACCGGGAGGGTCCACCCGCCAGCCTGAAGGCGGGCCCGCCAGAGACACTCCAGTCGCTCTTTTCCCTCGACGAACCAGAGGGCGAGGGGGCAGGCCTTGTCCCGGAGATAATCAATATGCCAGTGGGGCGGCTTGTCCGGCCGCAGGTGCCGGAGCAGCCGGCCCCTGACCCCGCCCGGTCCCAGCGCGCTGCCCACATAGAGGTAATAACCGGCCGCAAAGGCGACCTCCCCCAGCCGGCCGACGGCGATGCGCTGCTCCTCCGACAGGTGCAGGAGAAGCAGGTAGGTGCCCGGTTTGGCGGGGAGTTGGTCGGCTATGGCAGTGGGTAAGGGCGGGGGCCTACGGGGTCGGCGCTGTCGGTTCACCGCTCAGGACCTCTTCCAGCACCTGCTCGACGGATCGTTGCCTCCCCTCCTCCAGGGCCGAGGCCACTGCATCGGGGGAGAGTGCCGCCCGCAACCTGTCCAAGAGGTGTTCGGCCTGGTCCAGGGCTTCCCGTTCCCAACCCGGCTGGTGCAGGACGGTGGCGAGGATGCGCAGCGACCGGAGCAGGGCCCCTTCCTGGAAAAGGACCTGGGCCATCCCCACCAGGGCCTCCAGGACCAACGGGGTGGCCTGCAGGTCTGCCGCGATCTCCAGGGCTTGGCGAAGGTAGCGCAGGCCGGCCGGGTACTCCTTCAGGGCAATGGCGATATTGCCCAGGTTGCAGAGGGTGTTGGCCACGCCCCAGCGGTCGCCGATCTCGCGGAAGAGGGCCAGCCCCTTCAGGCTCAACTGTTCGGCCTCGCCGTATTCTCCCTGGGCGGCGGAGACATGTCCCCGGTTGGCTAGGGCGAAGGCACTGCCCCGGCGGTCGCCGATCTCGTGAAAAAAGTCCAGGCTTTCCCGGTAAAGCCGGTTGGCCTCTTCATACTCCCCGGAGGTGCTGGCCAGCACCCCCAGGTTGTTGAGGGTGTTGGCAATCCCCCGGCGGTAGCCGATCTGGCGAAAGAGGGCCAGGCTTTCCTCGTAGAACGGCCGGGCCTCCTGGACCTCGCCGACAGTACTGGCCAGGATGCCCAGGTTGTTGAGCACATGGGCCTGTCGCCAGGGGGAGCCGCCCTGCCGGGCCAGGTCCAGGCTTTCCTGGAACCGGTGACGGGACCGCTCGTATTCTCCCATCCGGTACAGGATGGAGCCCAGGTTGGTCTGAATAAAGACGAGTTCCTCGCGGTCGTTCTGCCGACGGGCGATCTCCAGGCTCTCGGCAAAGGCCTCCTGGGCTTCCTGGTAGCAGGAGAGCCGTTCGCAGCACCAGCCGTAGCGGGCCAGCAACCGGCCCAGGACGGCCTCCGGCTGCTCCTTCTCCCGGCCAGGTCGCCGCACCATCTCCACCGCCCGGCGGAAGGTCTGTCGGCCTTCGTGGAACATGCTCCGCATCTCGTAAAAGAGGTACAGGCTCTCCACAGCCCGACCGATCTCTTCCCACCTGCCCTGCTCGACGGCCCACTGCCAGGCTTTGCGGATATTCCCCATCTCGCGCTGCATCTCCTCCAAGGCTTCTTTCTCCTGGCCCCCCTTGAGCCGTTCCTCGCACCGTTTAAGGAAACGGAGGTAAAAGAGGCCGTGTTTTACCTTCACCTCCTCCTCTTCCGCCGGCCGCTCGCCGAGTTTTTCCGCCGCATACTGCCGCAGCACCTCCAGCATGTCGTAGCGGCCGGCCGCGTGGCGCAGGAGCGACTTGTCCAGCAGGGTAGAGAGGAGCGGTAGAGAAGCATCGGCCACCTCTCTGGCCGCCTCGCGCCGAAAGCCCCCCTGGAAGACCGAGAGCCGGGCCAATACCTGCCGTTCCCTCTCCGAGAGGAGGGCCCAAGAGTAGTCAAAGACGGCCCGCAGGCTGCGGTGTCGTTCGGGGAGGTCGCGCCAGGGGGTGTCCAGGATGTCCAGGCTGCTCTCGACCTCCTGGAGGATCTCCTGACAGGAAAGGACCTGTACCCAGGAGGCGGCCAGTTCGATTCCCAGCGGCAGCCCTTCCAGCAGGCGACAGAGACGGGCAATGGCCGGCCAGTCGGGGACAAAATCCGGCCGGATGCGGCGGGCACTCCCCAGGAAGAGTTGCCCCGCGCTGTAGCGTTCGACCTCCTCCTCCCCCTCGTCCGGGGGAATCTCTAGCCCCCCCACCGGAAAGACCCATTCCCCGTGCAACCGCAGTCGCTCCCGGGAGGTGACCAACACCTTGACCGCCGGGGCGGCCTGGAGGATCTCCACCAGCAGGTCGGCCCCTTCGGTCAGGTGTTCAAAATTGTCCATCACCAGGAGCATCCGCTTCTCCCGGAGGTAGTCGAGGAGTTGTGCCCTGGGTTCCCGGGTGCTGTAGAAGGAGAAGCGCAGGGCATCGGCGGTGGTGGAGACGATCAGGTCGGGCGAGTCCAGTGGGGCCAGGGCGACAAAGTAGACCCCGTGGGGGAACGCCTCCACCTGTTCGGCGGCGGCCTGCAGCGCCAGGCGCGTCTTGCCGGTGCCGCCGGGGCCGACCAGGGTAAGCAGGCGGCAGGCCGGGTCGGCCAGCCGGCAGATCACCTCGGCCAGTTCCTTCTCCCGCCCCAGGAAAGGAGTGGGTTGCGGGGGTAGATTGTGCGGGTGGGCGGAGAGGGAACGCAGCGGAGGAAATCTCCCCAGGGGTAGGTCGGGATGGAACAGCATATAGACCTGCTGCGGCCAGCCCAGGTCCTTGAAAAAGTGGAACCCCAGGTCCTGCCAGGTGGCCCCTTCGGGCAAAGGGGCTACCCGCAACACCTCCGGGGTGAAGAGGATTTGCCCGCCCCAGCCGGCCGCGAGCAGGCGGGCGGTGCGGTTCACGACGGGGCCGAAATAGTCCCGGTCACGCCTTTCTGCCTGGCCCGCGTGCAGGGCCAGGCGGACACGCACCTCGCCCACTCCCCAGTCCTCCGCGGCGAACGCTTTCTGGACCGCCAGGGCGCAATGTAGCGGCCGGCCGCCCGCAAAGACGGCCAGCACCCCATCGCCGGTGTGCTTAAAGATCTCCCCGCCGTGCCGCTCAATCTCCTCCGCCAGGAGGGCATCGTGGCGGGCCAGCATCCGCCCCATTTGTTCAGGGTGCTTTTCCCAGAGACGGGTGGAGCCCTCAATGTCGGTAAAGAAAAAGATCAACATTGGAGGCACCTCGGTCCGCAAAGCAGCCCTCACCAGACGGCCTTGCACTGCTGCCCTGTCCAGAGCACCACAGCATTGGTCTGTCGGTCAGGTTTATCGTAGCACACCTGGGGAAAAATCGCAACCCGTTGCCACCGGAGGCGCGCGCCAGAGGAGATCAGGAAAAGACGACCTGGAGGTGCCCTGCGGCGTCATAAAAGGAGCGGGCAAAGAAGGGCGGGGCCCCTGGGGGCGCATCGAGCAGACGGGGGAGAAGGAGTGGCAGGTCCTCGACCAGCGGCAGGCCGGCCAGGTCCTCCCGGCGAACCCAGACCAGGTCCCCCTCGGCGGAGGGCCGCACGGTGCGTTCCGTCCCCTCCCCGGTAAAGAGAAAGAGCAATACCCCCGGCCCGGAGGAGAGGCCGACGTGGACGATGCCCCCCAGGTGCAGGTCCGGTACCTCCAGGCCGGTCTCCTCGGCAACCTCCCGACGGGCGGCCTGATAGGGGTCTTCGTTCCGCTCTACGTGCCCGCCGACCCCGTTGTAGCGGTTGGCCCAGATGCGCTTTCCCGGCGCACCGCGCAGCAGAAGGACCTCCTCGCCATACCGAAGGAAGCAGAGCACGCGGGGAACAACGGTATAGCGGTCGGCAGTCACCCCTTGTTCGGATTCGTTCATCGGCACACCTCGGCAGGCCCGGCCGGCCTCGACGTCGGCAGCACCGGCTATTGTACCACACGGGGACCGGCCCCTGCAAGGTTGAATCAAGTCCGTCGGTGGGTGAACCCGCCGGCTATGAGAGGCCAGCCCCCTCGTTCTCTGTGGAAACACAAAACCTCTGCGTTCTTCGCGTCTTGGCGGTGAAGATTGGTGTACGGCTGAGCAGTTACATTGGAGAAGTGCCCCTGTTTCCCGGCCCGGGCACTCGACAGCCCCGCGCTTTTCGTTTATACTGAGAAGCGTAGGGGGCCGACGGTGCCCCCGAGAACGGTTCGGAACCGGTAACTGCTCACCGCAGAGCACGCCGAGGGATACTTGGGCCGCAGAGAACTCCCTTGTCCTCTGTGAAAACACGCACCCTCTGCCTCCTCCGCGTCTCGGCGGTGAACATTGGTCTGCGGCTGAGTAGTTACCGAAACTGGACATTGGCGAATCTGACTCGAGATTCGCAAGTCCGGGTTTGAAAATAAAAGGAGTGCCCGAATGCACCGGCGTGGGGTTTTGGTCCGAATCGCCCTTGTACTCGTCCTGCTCCTGGGCGGTTGTGGCTCTGCCGGCATACCTGTGCCCATCACGGCCCCCTCTGCCACCCGGCCGATGACCCGGCCGGCCGCCACATCCCTGCCTCCCCCCACCCTGACACCGACCGCGCCCCCTCCCACCTCCACCCCCATACCTGTCTCCACCCCCACGCCACCTCCGCCCACCCCGCTGGGCTTGGTGCGCCGCTGGGTCTGGGCCCCCTGGGACAGTGACATCCTCCTCGATTTCCTCCCCGCCGACCTGAACCGGGACGGCCAATCCGAGATCGTCATCGCCTCCTACAACCGCCGCCTCTACGTCGTCGGCGCGGCCGGCGAGACCTACTGGGAGGTTGACACCGGCGGCTCTGTCTTTGGCTTGGCGGTGGCCGACCTAACCGGCGACGGCATCGCCGAGGTCCTGAGCGGCTCCGAGAACGGCATGCTCCTGGCCTTCAGTGCGGAGGGGGCCCTCCTCTGGCAGCAACCCCTGGGCGGCCGGGTGACGGCGATCGCCACCGCCGACCTGGATGACGACGGCCGGCCCGAGGTGCTGGCCGGCGTCCGGCCCGGCCGGGCCTGGGCCTTTCTGCCCGACGGCACCCCGCTCTGGCAGGCCGAGACCGCCGGCGCGCCGACCGCCTTTGTCCAGCGGGGTGGGATGCACAACCGCAGTATCCTCCTGAGCACGGAGAGCGGGGTTGTCCAGGCCCTGGACACCGCCGGCGTCCTCCTCTGGGCACGTGGCGGCGCGGGGTATCTCCGGGGTCTGACCCCGCTGGAGGGCGGGGTGCTGGCCGGCGGGCAGGAGGGCCTGCTTGGGCACCTCTCCGCCGAGGGCGAGGTTCGCCTGGAGCTGGCCCTGTCCGGCCCGGTGGCGACGACCGCAGTGCTGGACCTGGGGAAAGACGGCCAACCGGACCTCCTGGCCGGCGTGGCCGGGGAGGAGGCCGGCCTGCTCGTCCTGGACCCGGCCGGCCGCACCCGCTGGTTCGCTCCGCTGGAACGGGGCGTCTGGGCCATCGCCCACCCGGACCTGGAGGGGGACGGCGAGCCCGAGATCGTCGTCGGCACCGACGGCGGCGAGATCGTCCTCCTCGACGCCTACGGCCGGGTACGCGGGCGCACCTGGGTGCCCTTTCGCGTCCACGGTCTGCTGGCCCTGGACCTGGACGGCGATGGCCGCGACGAACTCCTGGCCCGCGCCAGCCACCACCTCTACGCCTTTGCCGGCGACCCGCAGGGGAGCGAGGGCGAGCGGCAGCCGGTCGTTGCAACGCTGGAGCGCTGGCCGGCCGAGGTTGCCCTGCCCCAACCCCAGGAGGGCCAGATTACCCTGGCCGCCGTCGGCGACGTCATGATCGGGCGGGCCGTCGAGTCGCGCATGCTGGTGTACGGGGCCTCCTTTCCCTTCGAGCCGTTCCGGCCGCTCCTGGAGCAGGCCGACATCACCACCGGCAACCTGGAGTGCGTCCTGGCCGACGGGGGGACGCCGCTGCGCAAGACCTACACCTTCCGCGGCCACCCGGGGCTGGTCTCCGGGCTGAGCGAGGCCGGCTTTGACCTGCTGACGCTGGCCAACAACCACGCCCGCGACTTGGGTTGGGAGGGACTGACGGAGACGGTCGCCGTGCTTCGGGGGGCCGGGATTGCCGCCGTCGGGGCCGGGAAGGAGCCCTACGCGCCGGTTTTCCTGGAGGTGCAGGGGTTGCGACTGGCCTTTCTCGGCCGCACCGTGGCCATTGCCCCGCAGGAGGGGGTGGCCTGGGGGGAGGCGGCGGAACTGCGCCAGGCGGTGGCTCAGGCCCGCCAGCAGGCCGACCTGGTGATCGTGCATCTGCACGGGGGCATCGAGTACAGCCCCACCGCCGACGCCACCCAGCGGCAACTCGCCCAGGCCGCCGCCGAGGGCGGGGCCGCCCTGGTCATCGGCCACCACCCCCATGCCCCCCAGGAGGTGGAGTGGATCGGCAGCACCCTGGTTGCCTACAGCCTGGGCGATTTCGTCTTTGACATTGACGACCACGACATCGCCCGCGACGCCGCCCTGCTCTGGGTGGTGCTCTCGCGGGAAGGGGTTGAGAAGGCCGTCTGGGTCCCCGGCCGTATCGTGGATGACGTACAGCCGCGGCCGCTGGACGATGGGAGTGGCCGGCCGGTCATGCGAGAGGTGCGTCCATAGCCGGGTAGCGGCGGTTGGCGTGGGATTGCGCGTCCCGGCGTTGGGTGACTATTGACAATGGCGATTCCGTCTGATACAATCATCCATAGCGAGTTGCCCTCTAGAATAGCAGAAAGGAAAGTGTGATGGAAAGCCTCGAAAAGCAGCCCAACTTTTTCGGGAAACTGTTCGCCTTTTCCTTCCAGACCTTTGTCACGCCGACGATCGTCTCGATCATCTACGGCATTCTGGTCGTGCTGGCCGGCCTGGGGGCGATCGGCTTTATCATTCGAGGGTTTGCCCTGCAATGGTGGGTAGGCCTGCTGGCGTTGATCGCCTCGCCGATCGTCTTTATCCTCTACATGGTCTTTGCGCGCATCTGGCTGGAGGTTGTGGTGGTCCTCTTTCGTATCGCCGAGGACCTGAACGCGATTCGCAAAGGCAAGGGGTAGGCAGTTCTAGCCCACCTGGCCGCTTCACGGGGAGGGCATTCAAGGCCGCCCCCTCGGTGCGCACACCGCTTGCCGATGGGGTGGTGGAGGGTTGCCTGTCCCTACGGCCCTTGCATCCAGCGGGCCTCCAGTTCTTTTAAAAAGCCCGCCTGGCGCAACCGCCGCAGCGCCTGCTCAAGTTGCCGGTGCAGCCAGACGCTCCGCCGGGCCACCACGATGACGAACGACTCGTCCTCCAGGGCCGGCTCCAGCACGAGGGTCCCTTCCCCGCTCCAAAGGAGGGCCGAGATGCGGTCCACGACCACCGCGTCCACCCGGCCGGCCGGCAATGCATCCAGGGCCTCTTGCGGCCCCATCAGGGCCACCCGCTCCCCGACCTGGCCGGCCGCCTCCCAGCGGCGGACGATGGCATCGCCGTTGCTGCCCCACTCGACTCCGACCGAGCGGCCGGCCAGGTCCTCCGGGCCGGCGATGCCGCTCCCCCGGCGTACCACCAGCACCTGGCCGGCCTGGAAGTAGGGCCCGGTGCAGCGCTCCCGCCGGCACAGTTCCGGACTGTAGGGGTAGGAGGAGAGGATCAGGTCAATCTGCCCCGAGAGGAGGGCATCGTAGAGGCCGTCGTAGCCGGTCGGGACAAAGACGACCTCCAGTCCCAGTTCTTTCCCCAGGGCGTGGGCCAGGTCCACATCGTACCCGACGAGGTCTCCGTTGACCTCGTTTTCAAAGGGAGGATAGGCCGGGTCCAGTCCCACCCGCAGCAGCCCCGTCTCGGCGATGTGGCGGCGGGTGTCGTCGTCCATCCAGGGGGGCAGCAGGGCGGCCGCCACCAGGTCTACCAGGAGTATCCCCCAGAGCAGGGGGCGCAGCCAGGGGCGTTCCTTCACCCCGGCACCTCCTCTCCCCGCGGTAACGCCACCAGCACCTGCCGTAGGACCTCCGGCCACCGTTCCCCCAAGCCCTGCCGTTCCAGCCGCACCAGGTTAGCCTGGACGCGCAGACGGCGGCGCAGCCAGAGGGGCAGGTCCTTCAGCGGCACCTGGGGCCGGCTTCCCTCGGGGAAACGGATGTGAATTTCTCCATCATGGGCGCGGACCTCGCACGCGCCGGCCCGCAGTGCCAGCACCTTCAACCGGAGCAAGTCCAGGAGCATGCGGGCCTCCGGCGGCGGCTCGCCAAAGCGGTCGCGCAGTTCGCGGGCCATCTCGCGGACCTGGTGGGCGTTGCGCACCTCGGCCAGGCGGCGGTAGACCTGCAGGCGCACCTCGGGGTCGTCCACGTAGGTGGCGGGGAGATAGGCCGGGAGCGGCAGGTCCAGGATGACCGGGGCCGGCTCGGAGAGCCCCTCCTCCTGCCCGGCGGGGACAGGGGCGGCCAGGCGGCCCTCTTGGCGCAGTTCCTCCACCGCCTGCCGCAACAGGCGACTGTAGAGGTCAAACCCCACCGCGGCGATGTGTCCGCTCTGCTCCGCGCCCAAAAGGTTCCCCGCCCCGCGAATCTCCAGGTCGCGTATGGCGATCTGCAAGCCGGCCCCCAGGTCGGTGGCCTCTAGAATCGCCTGAAGGCGCCGCTGCGCCGCATCGCCCATCCGCAGGCCCGGTCGGTAGAGCAGGTAGGCGTAGGCCCGCAAGGCCCCCCGCCCCACCCGGCCGCGCAGTTGGTAGAGTTGGGCCAGCCCTAACATCACCGCATCGTCTATCAAAATCGTGTTCACATTGGGGATGTCCAACCCGCTCTCGATGATCGTCGTGCAGACCAGCACATCGTAACGGCCTTCGACAAACTCGACCATGACCCGCTCCAGGTCCCGCTCCGGCATCTGGCCGTGGGCGATGGCAAGGCGGGCCTCGGGAACCAAGTCGGCCAGCCGCCGGGCCACCCGATAGATCGAGCGCACCCGGTTGTGCACGAAATAGACCTGCCCGCCCCGCTCCAGTTCGCGCAGGATGGCCCCCCGGATGACCCGGTCGTCGCGGGGGACGACGTAGGTGCGGAGCGGCACCCGCTCCTCCGGCGGCGTCTCGATCACGCTCATATCGCGCAGGCCGGTCAGGCCCATGTGCAGGGTGCGGGGAATCGGCGTGGCCGTCAGGGTGAGCACATCCACCTCCCGGCGCAACTTTTTCAAATGCTCCTTGTGCCGTACCCCAAACCGTTGCTCTTCATCCACGATGACCAGGCCCAGATCTTTGAAGGAAACATCCCGGGAGAGCAACCGGTGGGTGCCGATGACGATATCCACCTCTCCCTGGGCCAGTCGCTCGACGATCTGTTTCTGCTCGCCCGGTCGGCGGAAGCGGGAGAGCATCTCCACATTTACCGGGAACGGCTCCAACCGCTCCTGGAAGGTCCGAAAGTGCTGTTGGGCCAGGACGGTCGTCGGCACGAGTACGGCGACCTGCTTGCCATCGAGGACGGCCTTGAAGGCGGCGCGCAGGGCCACCTCGGTCTTGCCATAGCCGACGTCGCCGCAGACCAGGCGGTCCATCGGTCGGGGCTTTTCCATGTCGGTTTTGACCTGGGCCACGGCGCGGAGTTGGTCTTCGGTCTCGATGTAGGGGAAGGCGGCCTCCAGTTCGGCCTGCCAGGGTTGATCGGGGGAAAAGGCAAAGCCCTGGGCCACCTCGCGGGCGGCGTAGAGTTCGAGGAGTTCCCGGGCCATATCGGTCACCGCCTTGCGGACGCGGGCCTTGGTGCGTTCCCAGTCGGCCGTGCCCAGGTGGTGCAGGGCCGGCGGGGCCTCGCCCGCGCCGATATAGCGGCGCACCCGGTCCACCCGGTCCACAGGGACGTAGAGCCGGTCGGAGCCGGCGTAGCGCAGGTAGAGGTACTCGCGCTCCACGCCGTCGGCCAGGGCCAGGTGGACCAACCCCTCATAGACGGCAAAGCCGTGGTCTTCGTGGACGACATAATCGCCCACGCGGAGTTGCTGGAGCAGGTCCTCGCGGGCCCGTTCCTGGCGTGGCCGGCGCACCAGGGCGCGGCGGCGGGGCGGGGCCCACCCCAGGATTTCGCGGTCGCTGAGGAGGGCCAGGTGCGCCTCCGGGCAGGCCCACCCCCCGACCGGTAGCCGGCCGGCGATCACCTCCAGCCGTCCCGCCTGCGGGGTGAGCCCTCGCTCGCGCAGCAGGTGCTCCAACCGGGCGGCCTGGTGACTGACCAGGATGACACTCTCCCCCGCCTGCCGCCGCTCGGCCACCTCTGCCAGCACCTCTTTCAACCGGCCACCGTAGAGGCGCAGCGGGGCAAAGGGCAGGGCCAGCGGTCTGGTTTCCTCCTCTGCGGGAAGGGCCGCCGAGATCTCCACCCGGGGATGATGGGACAACCGGGCGGTAATCTCCTCTGGAGAAGGGTAGGGCAGGGGAAAATCGGCCGGCAGTTCGCCCGCCTGAACCAGGTCAAAGCGCACCCCTTCGGCCTGCTCGTGGAGGTCCTGGAGGGCAGCCCGGACCTGCTCCGGTTCCTCCAGGACGACCAGGGCCTCCTCCGGGAGGTGGTCAGGCAGGCCGGCTCTTTCCTCCTGAAAGAGCGGGGCATACAGGTTGATCCCCTCAAAGTGGATGCCCTGCTCCAGGTAGGAGCGATCGCGGGCCAGTTCGTCGGCCACTTCGGGGCGCAGGCCCGCGTCGGCGGCCCGCCGGAGGTAGGCAACTACCTGCCCCCGCTGCCACCAGGGCACCTCCTGCGGCGGCAGGACAAGGAAGGAGGCTACCTGGCGCAGCGAACGCTGGCCGGCCGGGTCAAACTGGCGGATGCTCTCCACCTCGTCCCCCACCAGTTCGATGCGCAGGGGCAGGGGGGAGGTGGGCGGGTAGATGTCCACGATGCCCCCCCGGCGGGCGATCTCACCTACCGCGGTGACCAGCCGGGCCGGCCGGTAGCCCCACTCGATCCACTGCCGGGTGGTCGTCTCCAGGGGCAATCGCCCTCCGCGGCGGACTTGCTGGGAAGCCTGTTCCCATTCGACCGGGGAGAGGGTCGGTTGGAGGATCGCCCGCGCCTCGGCGACGATGAGCGGCGGGGTCTCTTGCCCCCGCCACTGCCGCAACCGCTCCAGGGCGGTCAACCGCTGGGCCACCAGGGCGGGGTCAGGGGACATGCGCTCGTAGGGACGGGTGTCGCCGGCCGGGTAAAAGAGGACCGCCTGGGGGTGGGGGCTGTAGAGGCGCAGGGCCTCGTAGAGGCGGCGGGCAACCTCGGGGCCGGGGGTGACCAGGAGGAGGGGACACGGTGCTTCGGCGTGGAGGAGGGCGACCAGGGCCGGCCGAGGCCCCTCGGCAGAAACGAGCAGGCGCAAACTCTGGCCGGGGCCGGGTATCGCCCGGAGCATCTCCCGGCAGGAGCGCAGACCGGCCAGCCGGGCCAGCCATGGGGCCAGCCGCCCCTCCGCAGCGGCCTGCTCGCGCTCCTCCTCCACAACCTGGGCGACCATGTCAACCATCCTGCTGCCCTCCAGGGACGGTGTCGGGGAAACAAGCCCCGGTCATACTGTAGCACAGGCCGGCCGATTGTGCAACCCCAGGGACTTGAAATCTACGACCCAATATCGTACAATAGGGATGAGAGATGGCGGTCTATTTTAAAGGAGGAAACCGATGGCCCACTTTGAAAAGAGTGTCGAGATTGCCGCGCCGGTGGAAAAGGTTTGGCAGTATATCGTCCAGGGCACCTCGACCCTGGAGTACATGCCGATGGTCAGCGAGTTCGAGTTCACCCGACCGGTCGAGTACAGACCGGGGGACCGCTTTCGCATGAAGATGAAGGTGCTGGGGGTGACGCTCGAGTTCGAGAGCGAGGTGGAGGAAGAGGTGCCCAACGAAAAGTTGCGCTTTTCCTCCATTTCGGGCATGCAGAACACGACCACCTACCTGCTGGAGCCCATCGAGGGCGGCTGCCGGGTCACCTTTATCAGCGATTACGAGGTCCCGGGCGGGTTCCTGGGCCAGATCGCGGACCGCATCGCCGTCGGGCGGGCGATGGAAAAGGGCGTTGCCGAGGCATTGGAGAACCTGAAGCGCAAGATGGAGGCGTGAGAGCAGTTCCCCACCCGTGAGACAGGGGAACTGCTCCCTACGGCCAGGGGCTTGCCTTTTCCAGGACAGAAATTATGCCTCGGGGTCGGGTTCAGGAGGCCGGCCGGCGGCCGAACAGCCCCACCCCCCCGGCCAGCAAGAGCAGGCCGGCCAGGACGAGCAGGAGCGGCCAGCCGACCTCGACGACGCGCCCCAGGTCCTCGCTCAGCGTGGCCAGGCCGGTGAGCAACAGAATGCCTCCCGGTATCAGCGGCCACCAGTGGGTTGTGCCCCGGAAAGCGCGGTCAAGCAGATAGATCGCCACGAACCCGGCCCCCAGGCCCAGTTGGCTGAAATCGCTCACCCCGGGGAAGGTGCTCTCCCCGACCGCGCCCAACCCCAGGCCGAGCAGGATACAACCGGGGATGAGCAGTCCGTAGGAACGGCGGTAAAAGTAGCCGGCCACAAAGAGCCCCCCGATCAAAAAGAGGGCAAAGGCGTCCCCCAACCCCTCGCTCCGTTGCAGGGCCAGCAGGCCGATCCCCAGAAGGATCAGCACCGCTCCGATAATGAATCGCCGACGGGTCAGTTCGTCCATTGTTCCTCCGATAACGGTTTCAGGTATACTGCCGATAGTCGCCGGTTGGGGGAGGCCAAAGGAACTCATGGTTCCTGGGTTTCGAGCCCCTCCTGAGAGCAGTGCCGGCAATTGCCACCGGTTCGACGACCGGCGGGGAAGGAAAGTTGCACTCTTCCTGATGGCCCCGCCGGGGAACGACGCCACTGCTCCTGCAGTATACCGGGAACTCGACCTTCCTGATGGCCCCGCCGGGGAACGACCCATTCCCCCCCCGTCCAACGGCCCCACGGCTCCTCTACTCCGGCGGGGGCCGGCCTTGTCGCCCGGTTTTGCACTCCTTCCCGGAATCGGATATAATCCAGGGCAGGGCAAGTACACGGCAGGTTCTTGCCGGGTATTCCCCGTTTGTCGGCCCTATCCGGCACGTGAACCTTCCAACCTGGACCCTTCTTCAACTGCGCTGAGGAGGCTTGCTGTGGTAGATAAAGACAAGATCGAGCGGGCGGTCCTCCTGATTCTGGAAGCGATCGGCGAGGACCCCCGACGGGAAGGGTTGGCCGGCACACCCCGCCGCATCGCCGAGATGTACGAGGAGGTTTTTGGCGGAATCGGGCAGGACCCGCGGGAACTGCTGGAGGTTGGGTTCGACGAGGACCACCGCGAGATGGTCATCCTGCGGGAGATTCCCTTTCACTCGATGTGCGAGCACCACTTGCTGCCCTTCTACGGCGTGGCCCACGTGGGCTATATCCCCAAAGGTCGGGTGGTGGGCATTAGCAAGATCGCCCGGGTGGTGGAGGTGCTGGCCCGCCGGCCACAACTGCAGGAACGCCTGACCTCCCAGATCGCCGATGTGATCAACGAGTCGCTAGCGCCCTCCGGGGTCGGGGTGGTACTGGAGGCGACCCACCTCTGCATGACGATGCGCGGGATTCGCAAGCCGGGCTCGCTGGTGGTTACCTCGGCCAACCGGGGCAACTTTCGGGCCAACCTGGCCACCCGGCAGGAGTTTATCAGCCTGATTCGGGGAGACCGGATTCGCTAAGCACACGGCAAGTTCGCACCGAGTAGCCATTGATGAACCGGCGGAAAAACTTTTCTTTTGAACGGTCAACTGTACCAAGAGCCCCTGAAGGAGGGCCCGGTGGCCATCGGACTGGTCTATTCCCCGCGCTACCTAGAGCATGACGAACCGACCCACCCGGAGAACGCCGGCCGCCTGCGGGCGATTCTCTCCGTCCTGGAGGAGCAGGGGGCCCTCGCCGAGGCCGTCTCGCTGTCCCCCCAACCGGTCTCGGAGGACCTGCTCGTCTCCCTCCATACGCCGGCCTACCTAGAGCGGGTGCGGCAGGTGGCCGGCCGGGGGGGCGGCTGGCTGGATACGGACACCTACGTCACGGCAGCCTCCTACGAGGTCGCGCTGCTGGCCGCCGGCGGCGCGGTCGAGGCGGTCCGGGCGGTCCTGGCCGGCCGGGTGGAGGCGGCGCTGGCCCTGGTCCGTCCCCCCGGCCACCACGCCATGCCGGACCGGGGGATGGGGTTTTGCCTGCTGAACAACGTCGCCCTGGGTGCGCTCTGTGCCCTGGAGGAGGCCGGCCTGGAGCGGGTGGCGATCGTGGACTGGGATGTACACCACGGCAACGGCACCCAGGCGGCCTTTTTCCACGACGGGCGCGTCCTTTACATGTCCACCCACCAATACCCTCACTACCCCGGCACGGGGGCGGTGCAGGAGATAGGGGCCGGGAAGGGGACGGGCTGCATGGTCAACCTGCCCTTGCCGGCCGGCGTGGGCGATGCCGGCTACCGGCGCGTCTTTGAGGAGGTACTGCTTCCCCTGGCGCGGAGGTTTTGCCCGCAGCTCGTGCTCGTCTCGGCCGGCTTTGACCCCCACTGGGCCGACCCGCTGGCGGGGATGCGCCTCTCGGTGGGCGGGTTTGGGTATATGGCGGCGGCCTTGCGCGACCTGGCGGCGGAGTGCTGCCCCGGCCGGCTGGTGCTGACTCTGGAGGGGGGCTACCATCCCCAGGCGTTGGGCTATGGCCTCCTGGCCGTGCTGCGCACCTGGCAGGGGGACCCGCCCGCAGCGGTGCCGGACCCGCTGGGGCCGCCCCGCAGCGAGCGGCCGGCCGATGACTCCACCCTGACCCAGGTCATCCAGGCGGCGCGGCGAACGCACGGCCTGGATTAGCAGCACAGGAGGGACGATGTACCTGGACTTTTTCGCCGGGAAAAAGATCCTCATCACCGGGGGCCTCGGCTTTATCGGCTCCAACCTGGCCTGCCGGCTGGTCGAACTGGGGGCCGATCTCTTGCTGGTTGACTCGCTCATTCCCACCTACGGGGGCAACCTCTTCAACATCCACGGCATCGAGGAGCGGGTGCGGGTCAATATCGCCGATGTGCGCGACCCCCACAGCATGGACTATTTGGTGCAGGGGCAAGACCTGATCTTTAACCTGGCCGGCCAGGTCAGCCATATCGAAAGCATGCGCGACCCCTACACCGACCTGGAGATCAACTGCCGCTCCCAACTTTCGATTCTGGAGGCCTGCCGCAGGCACAACCCCGAGGTCAAGATTCTCTACGCCGGCACCCGTCAGCAGTACGGCCGGCCTCACTACCTGCCGGTGGACGAAGACCATCCCCTCCATCCCACCGACATCAACGGCGTCAACAAGATGGCCGGCGAGTGGTATCACATCGTCTACCATCAGGCTTATGGCCTGCGGACCTGCTCTCTGCGCCTGACCAACACCTACGGCCCCCGTATGCTGGTGAAACACAGCCGCCAGACTGCCCTGGGCTGGTTCATCCGGTTGGCCCTGGACGACCAGGAGATTCAGATCTGGGGGGATGGACAGCAGTTGCGCGACTATACCTACATTGACGACGCGGTGGACGCTTTTCTCCGCGCTGCGGCCAGCGAGGAGACCGACGGCCGCATCCTGAACCTGGGCGGCCGCCGGCCGATCAGCCATCTGGAACTGATCGAGACCCTGATCGCGGTGGCCGGCAGCGGGCGCTACCGCCTGGTCCCCTGGCCCTCCGAACGAAAACGGATTGACATTGGCAATGTCTACAGTTCCTATCGGCTCATCCAGGAGATGTTGGGCTGGGAACCCCAGGTGGACCTGCGGGAGGGGCTGGAACGCACCGTCGCCTTTTACCGCCAGTACAAGCAGCACTACTGGTAATGGTATGCCTCTGCCGACCCGTCCCTTTCTGATCAGCGCCTGCCTGCTGGGGCTGCCAACGCGCTACGATGGCCGGCCCCTTTCCCCGTTACCGGCCTTGCTGCTCGCCGCCGCCCGGGGGTTGGCCATCCCCTTTTGCCCGGAGGTGGCCGGGGGGCTGCCGGTGCCCCGCCCGCCGGCCGAGTGCCTCGGTGGGGACGGCCAGGCGGTGCTGGAGGGGCGTGCCCGGGTGCGGGACTGCACCGGTCACGACGTCACGGCGGCCTTGGTGCGCGGGGCGCACCTGGCCCTGGAAACGGTGCGCCGGTTGGGCCTCGACCAGGCCATCCTCAAGGCGCGCAGCCCCTCCTGCGGCAGTGACCGGATCTATGACGGCACCTTTCAGGGGCGGCTCGTCGCCGGTCAGGGCGTGACAGTGGCCCTGCTACGCCAACACGGGGTGCTGGTCCTCTCCGAGGAGCGTCTGGGGACAGAGTAGCGCCTGTCTGCCCCCCGTAGGGCGGACTTTTCGGCCTGCCGGGCGGCCGGGAAAGGCCGTCCGGCAGGTTTTCGGGCAGACACCTGGTACACGGTTGCGCAAGTTCGTGCCGGGCATCCTGGCCGAACCAGCAGAAAACTCGCCCTCATCCCTTATCGAACCGTTCTACCATACAACGATATCGAGACCCCCATTCCCTTTTCCCCCTTGGGGGGGAGTGAGCGGCAGGGTAAAGGTAAAGGCGCTTCCCTGTCCCGGTGCACTCCTGACCCAGATACGGCCGCCGTGGGCCTCGACCAGCCCTTTGACGATATAGAGCCCCAGGCCGGTCCCGCTCACCGGCCCGACGGCCGGCGTCTCCAGACGGCGATAGCGCTGAAAGATCTCCTCAAAGTGGTCGGGTGCGATTCCGATTCCGGTGTCGCAGACGCTGACCTCAAGGGCATCCTCGCCCTCGGCGACCCGGACCTCGACCCAGACCTTCCCCCCCGGCGGGGTGAACTTGACCGCATTCTGCAACAGGTTGATCAGAATCCGTTCGACCAGGAACGGGTCCGCCCATACCGGCGGCAACCCGTCGGCCAGGGTCGTCTCCAGGAGGAGGGCCTGGTCCATTGCCATCGGTTGCACCATCGCCCGGGCCCGTTCGAGGACCTGTTTCAGGGACACCTCCGTGCAGTGGGGGACGATACGGCCCTCCTCCACCTTGGCGGCGTCGAGGATATTCTCCACCAACGTCAGGATGCGCTCGCCGGCGGTGCGGATATCGCCCAGGTACTCCCGCTGGGCCTGGGTCAGCGGGCCGGCCTGCTCGCGGAGGAGAAAGTCGGTGAACCCCAGGAGCGCGGTCAGGGGGGCACGCATCTCGTGATTGATCGTCGAGAGGACATCCCGCCGCAACTGGTCGGTTTCCTGGAGTTGTTTGAGCGAGCCTTTCACTTCGGTATAGAGCATGGCCCGTTCAATCGCCCCGGCAACCTGGCTACCGATCGCCTGGAGGGTGGCAAGGTCGCTCTCGGCAAAGCGGCCCGGTTGGGCGGCCTGCACGTCCAGCACCCCGATGACCTCATTTTTCACCCAGAGGGGGACGGCCATCTCGGAACGGGCGCCGGCCTGGTAGGGCATGGCCTGGAAGCGCTCTTCGGCAGTGAGGTCTGCCAGCAGCAGAGGGACGCCGTTGCGGGCCACCCAGCCGATGGGGGCCTTTTCTTCCAGAGGAATCGGCTCATGCCGGGGAATCTCCTCCACCTGGCCGGCAGTGGCCTGGATGGACAGGCTCTCCCCATCCTCGCGCATAGCCAGCAGGGTGCGGTAGGGATGGATCGCCTCGTCCAGGCAGCGGACCGTCTCTTCCAGCAGGCGGGGCAGGTCCATAATGCCGACCACCTGCTGACCGATGCGGTTCAAGAGGTCCAGTTGCTCGGCGCGGCGCCGTTCTTCGGCATAGGCCCGCGCCCGCTCAATCCCCACGCTCAACTGGCTGGCAAAGGAAAAGGCCAGGCTGGCCTCCTCCCGGCCGTAGGAGTAGGGCTGTCGTGCCCCGATGAGCAGCAGGCCGGCGGCTTCTTCTTTGAAGTATAGGGGGACACCGATCCAGGAGCGCAGGTCCTCCATCCCCGGCCAGGCCTTCCAGGTCAGTTCCTTGCTCACATCGGACAGGACGAGGGCGCGGCGGGCTTTGAGGACGCGGTTGCCCAGGGTGTCGGGGGCCAGCCATTCCTGGGGGGAGGGGGGCGCATACTCCCCTCGCCAGCGCACCTGTTCCACCACCTGCCCCCGGAGGAGTACCAGAAAGGCCGCCTGGTAGGGCACCAGGTTCTCCAGATAGCCCAGCGACTGGGTGGTCAGGTCTTCCAGGTCGCGGGTGGTTCCCACAATCAGGGCGGCCTGGCGCATCGCCTCGGCCAGGCGGTACTGGTTCTGTTCCCGCTCAAAGAGTTGAGCGTTCTGCAGGGCCACGGCCAGTTGGTGGGCCATCGAGGTCAGCAGGCGCAGGTCGTTCGGCCCAAAGGCATTGGGGCGGGTGCTCTCCACGTCAATCACGGCGATCACCCGGTCGCCAACCTTGACCGGAACGCACATCTCGGAGCGGATTTCCGAGATGGCGTCGAAGTAGTGGGGATCGCTATGGACGTCATGGGTCAGGTAAGGCCGGCCGGTCTGGGCCACCCAACCGGTGATCCCCTCCCCGATTGGGATTTCAAAGCCGTACAGCTCCTCCGGCACCCCGATAAAGACCTCCGGGTTCAGGCGAAGCATGCCGCTGGCCTCGTCCACCACCAGAAAACCAAAGACCTCAAACTCCAGCCAGCGTTGGAGGGCCTCGGCGGAACGGCGCAGGACCTCGTCGAACTTTAGGGTGGAGGTGGCTGCCAGGGCCACCTCCTGGAGAAAGCGCACCTCCTCCAGACGGCGGCGCGTTTCCTCAAAGAGGCGGGCCCGCTCGATGGCGACGGCGGCCATACTGGCCAGCGATTGCAGCAGGCGGCGCGCGGTATTATCGCTCGGGACGGTGTCCAGCACCAGGATGCCGAGCACGCCCTTTTCCGTCCTGAGCGGGATATTGAGCAGTTGCGGAGGAAGCGGGCCATATCCCGTCTCGACACGAGGGTCGCTGGAGGTGTCGGGAACCTCGATCGTCCGGCCGGTGCGCAGGACGAAATCAAAGGTGCCAAAGGTGGTGGGAATGCCCTCCTGGTTCAGCCGGGCCACCAGGTCGTCGGCGAGTCCCCGGCTGGCGGCGATGTAGAGCCGTTCCCGCTGAGGGTCCAGCAGGAGGACGCTGGCGTGCTCCCGCCCGGCCAGGGTAAAGGCCTCGTCCAGAATCGTATCCAGGATCTCCTCCAGGCGGGTGGCCTGCTGAATCGCTGTGCCGATGCGCATCAAGGCGGTCAGTTCGCGCACCCGTTGCTGGGACTGCTGAAAGACCTGCGCCCGCTCGATCGCCACGGCGAGTTGGCTGGCTACGGTTGAGAGCAGGCGCAGGTCCTCCCCCTTGAAGGCGTTGGGGCGGCGGCTCTCCAAATTGAGCACGGCGACAATCTTGCCGCGAACTTGGATCGGGACGGCTATCTCGCACTGCATGCCCGGCGTGCTTCCCTCGATGCGCCGGGGATAGGTGCGGATGTCGGGGAGGTGAAGCGGTTGTCCCGTTTGAAAGACCCAGCCACACACCCCCTTGTCGAGTGGAACAGTCCACTCTTCCGGGGAACCGGCCGGCCCTTGGGAAGAGGTGTGCGCCTGCAGTATCCCCCGCTCCTGGTTGACCATGAAAAAGTTGCAGGCGTCCGGGGAAAAGTGGTGGTGGAGCGTTTCCACCACCTGCTGGAGCATCCGGTCCACATTCAGCGTGGTGCTGGTAATCATGGCAACTTCGTGGAGCAGGCGCAGTTCGCGCAACCGCCGGTCGGTCTGGCGGTAGAGGCCGGCGCCGTGGAGGGCCGCGGCGACCTGGCGGGCGGCCCGTTCCCAGAGGGCCAGGGCGGGTTGGTCCAGCGGGACGGACGGCTCGGAAAAGCCCAGCATCAGGAAGGGGGGAACCTCCTCTTCGGTCGGGAGGACAATCAGCAGGGCCGAACGAGCCCGGAACCGCCGCAGGAGCGAGCCCAGTTCCGCGTCCTCCCGCTCTACAACCTGGCTTTTCTTCCGCTGGAGACGGGAGAGGAGGCCCAGACATTCCTCTCGGGACAGGTCCCGGCCCTGAACTTTTTTCTCCGGGAACAAGGCCGCAATCCGCCCCTGCTCTCGCTCCGCCCCCAACCGGAGAAGGGCACAGCAACAGGCCCCAAAGGCCTGCGGGAGCAGTGATACCGCAGCCTGCTCAATCTCGGTTTCCTCCAGCGTGGCCAGCAGCCGTGCTGAAAGGTCCAGTAGGTGCTCGTAGTGGTTTGTGCCCATCGCCCCCCGCCTTCCTGGGCCGTAGAAATCTCCCCCAAGAAGCCGGTTTGCCGTTTTCAGGTCTATTATACCCTCTTTTTTTCCCGATTGCAAGGTGGGCAGACCAATGTATCATAGGGGCTGTCGGTCCCCCTCGGGTGGGGGAGCGGAGGTCAGTAGAACGGTGGATGAAGGTTTGGAAAGCAATGTAGGTCATTTGGGGCAGAGCGGAGAACCCGGGGAAAAACGGGCCTGGCATCGCCGGGCCCAACCCAGGCAACCCAGGCCAGAACCGCCCTACATCCCGGCGGCCAGCCGGGAGACCTCCCGGCGCAGGCGGATGGTGGCCCAGGGGGCCAGGGGCGGGGAGAGGAGCCGGCCGAGATCGTGCAGCGGCACTCGGCGGAGTTGCTGCACGGCCCGCCGCTTTTCCCAGAGGGAAGGCAGGCCCCGCAGCGCGGCCAGACGGCCGCGGAGGACCTCCCGATCCCGCACCAGGCCATAGGCGCAGGCGGCCAGGTCGTAAGCCAGGATGAAGGGGGCGTAGCGTACCCACAGGCCGGCCGGCAGGTTCAAAACGAGCGTCCACAGCCGGTTGCGGGCCAGGTGGAACGACTTGAAGGGGGAATCCTGCACCCCGGTGGCCGAGTAGAGGTGCCGGACGACGGCGCGAGGGGCCAGCAGACAGCGCCAGCCGGCCAGTCGCCCCCGCCAGGCCAGGTCCACATCCTCCAGGTAGGCAAAGAACTCCCGCCGTAGGGGGCCGACCTCCTCCAGCATACGCCGACGATAGAGGGCGGCCCCGCCACTAGGGCCAAAGACCTCCAGCGGTTGCGCCGGGAGTACCTCGCGCGGCCGGCCGGCCAGGTGATCCAGGGCTACCCCATCCCAGTGCACCCGAATCCCCGCCGAGGCAATCACCTCCGGCCGATGGGCAAAGACGAGCACCCCGGCAACCATCCCCACCCCCTCTTCCTGCCGGGCAACCTCGACCAACGCCTCTAGAAAGGTCGGCTCGGCCACCGTGTCGTTGTTCAACAGGACCAGCAGGTCCCCCCGCGCGGCGGCGATACCGACGTTGCACCCCCCGGCAAAGCCCAGGTTCTCCTGGTTGACCAGAAGGCGCACCGTGGGATCGTGCCGGGCAACCCACTCGGCGGAGCCGTCGGTAGAGGCGTTATCCACCAGAATCGTCTCGAAATCGGGCCAGGTCTGGGTGCGGAGGGCCTGGAGGCAGTTCTCCAGGAGGTGGCGCCCGTTCCAGTTGGGGATAATGACCGAACAGGTTGGCGTGTGGCTCACCCGCTCAACCCTTTGGCCAGCCGGCCCAGGATGGCGGCGATATGGGCGATGCCCTTCTCCAGGTCGCTCAGGCTGACACTTTCGTTGGGGCCGTGGATGTTCGATTTGGGGTCGCCCACCCCCAGGCTGACGATCGGCAGGCCGGCCTCGTTGCCAAAGAGGTACATCGGCCCGGACCCTCCGGAGGAGGGAAAGACGGCCGGGGGGCGGCCGTAGGCCTGCTGGGTAGCCTCGACGACCGCCTGGACGAAAGGGTGCTCCGGCGAGGTACGGAAGGGCGGCAGGGCCGGCCCCAGGGGGCGGATGACGATATCTCCGTACCCCTCGGCGGCCAGGTACTCCCGCAGCAGGGCCAGCACCTTCTCCGGGTCCTGGTTGGGCACCAGGCGAAAGTCCAGGCGTGCCCGCGCCCAGGAGGGGACGATCGTGCGGATGCCCTCGCCGGCGTGCCCGCCGACGAGGCCGGAGATGTTGCAGGTCGGGGTGTAGGACTGGCAGAGGAGCAGTGTCCCACCGGAGAGGTTCTGGACAAAGGCCGAGACCTCCCAGTCGTCGAGAATCTCCTTTTCGGGAAAGGGCAATTTGCGGGCAGCGGCGATCTCGTTGCGGGTGGGGCCGAGGACGTCGTCGTAAAAGCCGTCAATGAGGATGTCTTCGTCGGGGCTTTTCAGGCGACTGAGGGCCCAGACGAGCCGCCAGACCGGGTTGGGGGCGATGGTGGCCCAGGCAGAGTGCAGTTCGCGGGCCGGCCCACGGGCCTCCAGTTCGACGCTGAGGATGCCCTTCATCCCCAGGTAGAGGAGCGGCCGGCCGCGGCTGTTGACCCCGCCGGCCTCCCAGATGCAGCCGTCGGCCTTGAGCAGGGAGCCGTTCTGGGAGACAAACTCGGCCAGGTGAGGACTGCCGACCTCTTCTTCCCCTTCGACGAGAAAGCGTACCCCGACCGGCAGGTCGCCGTGGAGGTCCATCCAGGCGCGCAGGGCCCACAGGCGGGCGACCAGGGTGCCCTTGTTGTCCACCGCCCCACGGGCGTAGAAGCGACGGCGATAGGTGCGGGGACTGAAGGGGGGAAAGCGCCACGCGCTCTCGTCGCCGGCCGGCTGGACGTCGTAGTGGTTGTAGAAAAGGACCGTCGGCCGGCCGCGCACCAACCGTTCGCCATAGACGACCGGCGGCCCGCCGGCGGAGAGCAGGCGGGTCTTGAGGCCACACGATTGCAGCGAGCGGGCCACCAGGTCGGCGGTGGCCGAGAGGTCATCCGGCCGGCCCACGATGCTGGGCCGGGCGCACAGTTCGCTCAGTTCCTGGATGACCTCGCCCATGTGCTGCCGGGCATAGGTGCGAAACTCCACCGGACCTCCTTACGGTTTGCTGGGGGTATTATAGCACGTCCGGCCGGTTTCTTCAATCGCTATGTCGCCTCTACCACCTCTGCCTCGGTGATGGCGACCAGGTCCTCCACCCGCAGGCGCAGATTGGTGCCCCGTCGGCCCGCGCTCAGCAGCAGGTCTTCCAGCGCCAGCGCCGCCCGGTCCAGGTAGACCGGCAGTTGCCGCTGTCCCAGCGCGAGGGGTGAAATCCCGCCCACCTTCAGGCCGGTCACCCGCTCCGCCTCCCGTTGGGTGGCCATGCGCACCCGCTTGACCCCCAGCGACCGGGCCAGCCGGCCCAGGTCCAGTTCGCGGTCGCCGGGGACCAGGACCAGGGCCGGCCGCTCCGCCGGCAGCATCACCACGAGCGACTTGTAGACGGTCTCCAGGGGCACACCGAGCGCGTCTGCCACCCCCTGCGCGGAGTGAATCGAGGGGGAAAAGTGGTATGCCTCATAGGGAATACCGGCCTGTTCCAGCAGGCGCATGGCGTTCGTCTTCAACCTGCCGGTCCTCCACCGAAGGTGCAACCGTCGGGCTAACCAGATTGGACCCTTTACTGGACCCTGGTAAATTTGCCTCACCCGCCGTCGCTAAAGTGCAACTTTTTGACAAAGCACTGCCGGTTTTCGGAACCCTGGCTTCCGCTTATGGACACATTCGCGCAATCAATCGAAATTTGCCTGTGTCCAGCCCTTTATATTTGCGGAAAATCGGGATGGTTCAGTAACCGGCTGACACTTTCGTATGCATCGAGAAACCTGCCCGACGCGTGATGCCGGCGTTTTACAGAAAATAAGCCGCGT
>FWPU01001144.1_pt1 | contig 73716 bp, 66 predicted proteins | sample 2228361 | NCBI WGS metagenome assembly FWPU01 (sample SAMEA103939777, study PRJEB20133) | metagenome | reverse complement strand
CAGCTGCCACAGCCACACCGGAGCCAACCGACACCCCCGAACCTACCTCCACGCCGGTGCCAACCAGCACGCCGGAGCCAACCGACTTTGTGCGTCCGGCCATCATTGTTCAGTCATACGGGGCCAGTTCGCAGGTGCTCATGCCCGGTCAGAACGTTGACTTTGAGATCACGCTGCAAAACACTGGGCAGGTCGCAGCCACCAACGTTGTGGCTACCTTTATCTCCGGCGATCTGATCCCACGCGCCACCGGCGGCGTCCAGACTATCAGCAGCCTGCCGCCGGGCGAAAGCTATCGCTTCTTCCAGCCGCTGCGGGTGGACAGCGATCTGTGGGATTATGAGGCTGTGCTCAAGGTGGAGGTTACCTATACCGACCAGTATGGCACACCTTACAGCGACTCGTTCGATCTGCTCTTCCCTGTCTATCTCGCTGCTCCGACGCCAACGCCTACCGCCACCCTGAGCGTGCGTCCGGATATTGTGATCGAGGGCTATGATACAGAACCCGCCACACTGACAGCAGGGAATACCCTGCAATTGAACTTAGACCTCGTGAACGCTAGCCCAGAGATGGCCCGCCAGATCATTATCCGCCTCAGCCTGAGCGAGACCAGCCTGGAGGTCCTGGCGCCGCTGAGCAGCAGCAACGAACGATACATCGACCAACTGGGCACCGGCGGCAGGGCGCGTGTGAGCTACAATCTGGCTATCGATGGCGATGCAGAGGCCGGGTTGGTTCCTCTCGACTTCGAGCTGTCCTATATCGACAACTACAATGTGCAGTATACCGAGACGGAAACGCTCAGCCTGCGCGTCGATACGGTGCCGCTCTTGTATATCAGCTTGTTTAACCCGGTCCCGGACGTTATCAATGTCGGCGACTCGTTTGAACTCCCCATTCAGGTCATCAACATCGGGTCTCAATCTATCAACGTCACGACTGTCGAGGTAACGAGCGACCGGCTGGCTATCACGGATGGACTGATGTACCTGGGGGAGCTGGACAGCGGCACGTCTGGCTCGATCATCGCCCAGGCGCAGGCACTGGAACCTGGCACAGCCGCCGTGCGAGTGCATGTCAGCTACTTGGATGCCTTCCAACAGCCCCAGGTCTACATCCAGGAAATGACAATCGAAATTGCTGCCCAGGAGCAACCAGAGGCAGGAAGTGCAGCCGGGCAAGCCGGAGCGCAGCAGCCCGGCGCTGCCCAGGAAATGACCGTCTGGCAACGGGTCAAGCAGGCTCTACTGGGCTTCTTTGGGCTGGCCGTGCAGGGTGGTCGCAGTGGAGCGCCCGACATGATGCCCAGCCAATGATGGCCCAAAGGCGGGAACAATGAGCTTTCGTGACCTGATCGCGCTGGTCATAGCCAATCTCAGCCGGATGCGGGGACGCGTCATCATGACCATGATGGGCGTTGTCATTGGCACGGCAGCTATCGTGATCTTGATATCGCTAGCTTCAGGGCTGCGAGCCAGCACAGTGGAGAACTTTGAGCAGTTTGGCACGCTGAATCAGATTACCGTCTTCTCTGGAGGCCGCTTCGGCGGAGACCCTTCTGCTGAGGGTCTCACATCCGAGGCCATTGACCAGTTGTTGCAGATCGAGGGCGTTGTTGCTGTAACACCCCAAGAGCAGTTCAGCGGACAGGCCACGTTGAAATACAACCGGCTGGAGGGTTTTGCCTCCATCGTGGGCATCGACCCGCAGGCCATCCCGGACTTCGGCTTTGTGATGGCGGAGGGGGGCCCCATACTTGGCGCTGGTTTGGTTATCGTTGGCGCCGAGGTGGGCAGCAGCTTCAGCGAAGCTGATTCCTCTCTGGCTGGGCGGCAGGGGATCGGTGGTCCGGGCGGCCCAGGCATCTTTTTCGGGCCGCCCGGCCAAAGCAGCGCCGATGCCGATACAGCCGATCTTGATCTCTACGGGCAGACGATACAATTGGAAATGAGGCGGATGAGCGAAGGTGGGGAAGAGACCCGAACGGTGCGGCTGTTTGTTTCGGGCGTATTGGAACCAACCGGCGGGAATCAGGACTACTACATCTATATGTCCCTGAGGGACCTGGAGGACCTGCTGACGTGGTCTCAGGGCGAACGCCCTAACTGGAAGCAGGACGGGTACACACAGGTCATCGTAATCACCGAGCAGGACCCTGATGTTGTGCTGGATGTGACCAGTGCGATCACCGATCTAGGCTATTTCACCCTGTCAACCACATCTGTGGTCGAAAGCCTTAACAGCACATACACGGTGATTGAAGCCGTGCTGGGCGGTGTGGCTTCTATTGCCCTGTTCGTCGCGGCCATCGGCATCGCCAACACCATGATCATGTCCGTGTTGGAGCGCACCCGCGAGATCGGCCTGATGAAAGCTGTGGGCGCCCGCAACCGCGATGTGATGGCCGTCTTTATCGCCGAGGCGGGCGCAATTGGTCTGTTGGGGGGAATGGTGGGCGTCGCCACTGGCATTGCCATTGCTCAGCTCATTGGCGCCGTGGCTGGCAGCATGCTGGCCGCGCAGGATACCCAGGCCACCACAGTGGTCACACCGCTCTGGTTGCCCTTCTTCGCTGTCATCTTTTCGATGGTGATCGGGTTAGGGGCGGGCATTTATCCCGCCTTCAGGGCGGTGCAGTTAGACCCCGTCCGGGCGCTGAAGTATGAGTGAGATGCCTGGCAGTATTGCCGGTGAGGCCCCTTTCGGTTGTCAGCCCCTCCTTTCTCCTCGTTCCTGCCAAGGCCAGAGAGAGTGCTGGCCTCACTTCCCTCAATACAGAGACGGATGATCGCAAAACGGATCGCGGGCCGGGCTGGGCACCGAATACAAGGCATCGATCTAAAAAGCACCTCAATCGACCCTTCATAATTTCTGAATGGCCGTGTTGTATCTTTTGGACAGTGAAGATGGATTGACGCGCTGATAGTGCATAGAAGACAGGAAAGGAGAATGGATATGAGCAGACGGTTGAAGTGGTTGTACCTGATCATCGGTGGCGTTGGGGCGTTGGCCCTTGCGGTGGCCGGGCTATTTGTGTTCACAAAGACGGCAGCCGCTGTCACAGACCCGGCCTCGCAGGCGGCTGCAGGGGATGGGTACGCTCGCGTAGCGCCTCTGTCCCGGGGCACGAGCGGAATGGATGTGTACTGGCCGGGCGATGGAGAGCCTCCGCTAGGCGACTACGATCAGGCCCTGGCCGATGCACTGGGCATCTCGGTCGAGGAACTCCGGGCAGCCTATGAGACGGCCCGCGCCACAGCCATCCAGCAGGCGGTTGATGAGGGTTTGATCACCCAGGAGCAAGCCGATGAACTCCTGAACGGCAGCGCACCTGGCCCCCGTGGTTTCCGGGGCTGGCACGGCGCCAGTATTGACATGAATGCCCTGCTAGCTGACGCGCTGGGCATCTCTGTGGAAGCGTTGCAGGCTGCCCAAGAAGAGGCCCACGCGGCGATGATCGCACAGGCTGTCGAAGCTGGCACGATCACCCAGGAGGAGGCCGACCTGATGGCTGCCCGCGTTGCCATCCGGGACTACCTCCAAGAAGCCATGGCTACCGCCTATAAAGATGCCGTCCAGCGCGCGCTCAGTGACGGCGTGATCACCCAGGCGCAGGCTGACCAACTGCTTAGCAGCGATGGGCTGGGGCCGGGTGGTTTTGGCTGGTTCCCCAGTGGGCGCGGGATGCACGGAGGTGGGAGAGCCTTCGCCCCGTAGTGTGATGCATGTGATGGTAGAATGATTCCCCGATCAGAGGATGCTTTACAGTGAGGGCTTGAAACAGGTGCTGAGGGAGGGGCAGGCCCCTCCCTCAATCATGTATGTGTTAGCTCAGGGCCGGAGCCGCACAGCCGTGCCAATGGTGCATCAGGTAGTATGTGGTGGGTTGCCAGCTTCGCATTTTCTGAACCAGATCTGAACACTATCTTTGCAGAAGTGGATATACTCCTTCATAGTCCGCGCTGGTAGTCAAGTTGGGTGTGAAGGAGATAACACGTGAAGAGATCGGTAATGTTCGTCATTGGTGTGCTGAGCATCATACTGCTTGTGGCAACTGCCTGCTCGGTCGCTTCCTCGCCGGGCAATGAAACCGAATCGGTAGCGACCGCCGGAGGGCCGCAGGTTGAGACGGCACAGCCGACCACAACTGCGGAGCCAGTCGAGACCCTAGAAGCCGCTGACCCGGCTGAAGGGGCACCGGCTGCCGCCGAGCCGGAGGAGCCAGCGCCGGAGAGTTCCGTTCCCGGCCCTGTGACCTTCTCAATCGTGGCGGACGAATCGGAGGCGCGCTTCATCATCGACGAGGTGCTTAACGGCAATCCCAAGACAGTGGTTGGCGTGACCAACGCCGTTGAGGGCGAGATCATGGCAGACTACTCCAACCCTCAGGAAGCAGCAGTTGGCGCTATCCGCGTGGACCTCAGCACGCTGGTGACTGACAACAACTTCCGCAATCGTGCTATCCATGACGCAATTCTCCAGACAGGCCGACCGGAATACCGGTTCGCGGAGTTCAGAGCCTCGGAACTGAGCGGACTTCCCGGCAGCGTTGAGCTTGGAGTGCCGTTTGACTTTCAGATCACGGGCGAGCTGACGATTCATGGCGTGACGCGGCAAGTCACCTTCGACGCGACGGTAACGCCCGTCTCCGAGACGCGGCTGGAGGGAGTGGCCTCGCTGACCATCCCCTACGCCGAGTTTGATGTCAGGATTCTGCGGCTGCCGCCCCAGGTGGCATCCGTCGCCGATGAGGTGACACTGGAGATCGAGTTCGTTGCTTCTGCAACGCCGTGACGTGTCCTCTTGTTGACGGGTCAAATCACCCCGACCGGGCAACAAAGGGTGTCCGGTTGGGGTGACCTCCACCCTGGAACGGAGATTTAGGTTAGATGGCGAAGTGCATTCTTGTCGTCGATGACAAACGCAGTCTGCGCCAGTTGGTGAAAAGCTACCTTGAGCAGGAAGGCTACCGGGTCGTGGAAGCCGCTGATGGCCACGAAGCGCTGTTCACTGCCCGCCACGAGAAGCCTGACCTGATCATCCTCGACCTGATGATGCCCGAAATGGACGGGTATGAGTTCATGCGGGTCTATAGTAAAGAGGCCGATACACCGGTTATCATGCTGACGGCCAAGCTGGAAGAGAACGACAGGGTGCTTGGCCTGGAGATAGGGGCCGATGATTACATCACCAAGCCTTTCAGCATGCGTGAGCTGGCCGCGCGGGTGCGTGCGGTGCTCCGCCGTGCGGCTAAATCAGGTACCGGATCGGGGGTTCTCCGGGCCGCAGATATCACGGTAGATTTGCCTGGGCACAGGGTGATCGTTGGGAACAAACAGGTTGATCTGACGCCGTCGGAGTTCGACCTGCTGGCAGCGCTCATATCCGCCCCAGGCCGCGCCTTCTCACGCTTCGAGCTGCTGGGATGCCTGCAGGATGGTCTGGCCTTCGAAGGTGTGGAGCGCACGATTGACGTCCACATCCGCAACCTGCGCACCAAAATCGAGCCTGATCCCAGCAAACCGCGCTACATTCAGACTGTGTACGGCGTTGGATATCGCTTCGCCGCCGACTGGGCGGACCAGGTCTGATGCGCTCGCTGGCGTTTAAGCTCTCCCTGGCATTTCTCGCCGTCGCCCTAGCCGGATCGGTCGTGGTGGCGCTGTCCATCCGGGTCCAGACTCAGCGTGAGGTCAACCAGTTCGTTTTGAATCTCTACCAGAGCGAGTTTGTCTCAGACCTGATCACCTACTACGAAATCCATGGAAGCTGGAATGGCGTGCAGGATGCAGTCAGGCTCGCACACGCCCCGGATGGCCCGCAGGGGGAGCGTCGCCCGGACCTCTTCACCGTCGTTGACACAACAGGGCGTGTTGTGTTGGGTCCACCCGGACTTGTCGGCCAGCAGATCCAGGTAAACACCAGGCACGCTCTTCCACTGGAGAGTCGGGGTGAGGTTGTGGGGTGGGTGTTGCTGCACTGGCCGGATCGAAGGTGGCAACCCGGCACACCGGAAGGCGATTTCATCAGCAACCTGAACAGGGGCATCATTCTCAGCGCCGTTACAGCGACCGGTCTGGCGCTTGCCATTGGCATTGTGCTGGCCCGGACTATCTCACAGCCTATCCGCAAGCTCAAGGAGGCAACGCAGAAGGTAGCCGAGGGCGAATTGGGCTATCAGGTGGCCGTCCGGGCAAACGATGAGCTTGGAGACCTAGCCGATTCGTTCAACCGGATGAGCGCCGACCTGGCGCGCTCCAACGAGCTGCGCCGCCAGATGACAGCCGACATCGCCCACGAGCTGAGGACCCCCTTGAGCGTCATTCTCGGTTATACCGAAGCGTTAAGCGAGGGTAAGCTGAGTGCTTCGGCTGAGACGTTCACGGTGATGCATGAGGAGGCACGCCACCTGCAGCGCCTCATCGAGGACCTGCGCACGCTTTCGCTGGCAGATGCTGGCGAACTGCCTCTCATGAAGCAGCCTGTGCCGCCCGGCGTGCTCCTCGAGCGGGCGGCGGTTGCCCATGCGCCGCGCGCTCAAGAGAAGGCGGTTGCTATCGAGGTGAAGGTGCTGCCGGACCTGCCGCAGGTTGCGGTCGATCCCGACCGGATGGCGCAGGTCCTGAGCAATCTCATCAACAACGCGCGACGATATACGCCGCAGGGGGGCTGTGTTCGCCTGGAAGCCGCTGGCGCTGACACGGCGGTAGCGCTGAAAGTGATCGACAACGGCGCCGGCATCGCAGCCAAGGATCTGCCCTATGTCTTCGACCGCTTCTACCGGGCCGACGAGTCCCGGCATGGAGGAGGGGGCGAATCGGGGCTGGGGCTGGCGATTGCCAAATCCATTGTTGAAGCGCACGGCGGGACGATCGCCGTGGAGAGCACGCCGGGCCAGGGTTCGACCTTTACAATCACCCTCCCGGCTGTCCAGGCTAACCATAAACTCGTGAGCCTCGGATGATTCGATACAGGGGTACCGGGCGCGTTAAAATCAGACCAGCGAAAACAGATCAGCGGTATCAGCAAGAACCAAGGAAACGGAGTATGGCAAGCGAACTACGCATCGGCGACCCGGCCCCTGACTTTGAGGCGCTGACCGATACAGGCGAGACAGTGAGGCTCAGCGACTTTCGCGGCAAGCGTGTTGTGCTGTACTTCTACCCCAAGGATGACACATCTGGGTGCACCAAGCAGGCCTGTGGCTTTCGTGATAACTATCCGGTGATCGAGGAGCGTAATGCGGTTGTGCTCGGCGTCAGCCCGGACGGACAGGCCAGCCACCGGAAGTTCAAAACCAAGTACAACCTGCCGTTCACCCTGCTGGTGGACGAAGACCACGCGATTGCCGAGCGGTATGGCGTGTGGGGCGAAAAGCAGATGTATGGCCGGACGTTTATGGGGATTATCCGCAGCCATTTCGTGATCGACGAGGAGGGCAGGCTGGCCGATATGCGCGTCAAGGTCAGCCCGGATGACAGCGTTGACCTGGCCCTGCAGGCCCTCGGAGCTGGCTGAAGGCCGAGGGACGGCCTGCAACAATAAGGGGAGCAAGGTCGTCTTGCTCCCCTTTGATGTTATGCCCCCATTCGCTAGAGGATGTGGCGCATCATTTCTACTACAGCCTGATATACCGGCGACTCGTCGCCCAACTCGATAAGCGGGCGGCCAGTGAACTCGAACTCAACGAACCGGTCATCGTTTGGCACAACGCCCAGCAGGGGAAGGTCGAGCGCGTCGATGCTGGCCTGGAGCGGCGGCGGAATCTCGCCCTGGAGCCGGTTCACGATCAGGTAAGCGTTTTTGATGCCGATGTCCAGCTCATGACGCATATCGGCGATGCGTCCAGCGGCCACCAGCCCGCGTTGCGTTGGGTCAGTGATAATCAGCAGGTGATCGACATCACGGGTCGTCCGGCGGCTGAGGTGTTCCATGCCCGCCTCGTTGTCGATGACCACGTAGCGGTAATGCTTGCTGATTGTATCGATCACCTCGCGCAGGTTATGGTTGACGGCGCAGTAGCAGCCCGGCCCTTCAGGCCGCCCCATTGCAATCAGGTCAAAGGCGTCGCCCTCGGCCAGCGCCGAGCGGATCTCGTAGTCGAGGTAGTCGCGTTTGCTCAGGCCGCCGCTCAAAGTCCCCATCGCCGCCCCGCCTTCGACCAGCGAGGCCTTCACCTGGTCAAGCATCTCCTCACGGATGTCGCCCACCGTCCAGTCCAGCTTCAGGCCCAGCACCATGTTCAGGTTGCTGCTTGGGTCGGCGTCAATCGCCAGGATCGCGCCCGGCTGGGTCTGCGCCAGATACTTGATCACCATCGCTGCGATAGTTGTCTTGCCGACGCCACCTTTGCCCGCTAGGGCAATCGTTGTAGTCACTTCCTGTCGCTCCTGACCCTTACCCCTCAGGCCATGGAACGCGGAACGTCAGACCCGGTTCATCTCGACGTTGATCTCCGCTTCCAGCCGATGCGCGATCTGCTTTGCCGCCTCACGGAGGGCCGGGACGTGATCGTACACCGGGATGCCCAGCCGGTCGGCCTCCTGCACGGCCAGATCGGCGGGCAGCACCCCCAGCAGCGGGATTCCGGGCGTCTCGGCTTCGAGGAAAGCCGCTTCATCCGCGTTGCGTACCTTGTTCCCAACGAGCCACAGGCGCACCAGCCCGATGTCATTCGCCAGCTTCTTGATCTGTGCCGCCGTCCCGAGGCTGCGCCGCGTCGGTTCGACGACGACCACCATCGCATCCACAAAGTCAACCGTCGCCCGCCCCAGGTGCTCAACCCCGGCATACATGTCGAGGATGAGCACCTCGTCCTTCCGGAAGAGCAGGTGGGTGAACAGCGCTTTGAGCATCGCGCTCTCAGGGCAGATGCAGCCCGACCCGCCTAGGTCAACCGCGCCCATCTCCAGCAAGCGCACATTGCGGTGCCTGACGCTGAACCGCTCCGGGATGTCGTCCACGCGCGGGTTTAGCCTGAAGAAGCCGCCGGTTGTTCCCGGCTTAGCCCCGGTTCGCTCCTCGATCAGGTCGTCCATTTCGGCAATGGGGCGGAGCTTGGCTCTCAGCTCATCCGGAAAGCCCAGCGCACCTGCCAGGCAGGGCGCCGGATCGGCGTCAACCGCCAGCACATCGCGCCCTGCATCGGCATAGACCTGGGCCAGCAGGGCTGCCAGGGTTGTCTTCCCCACCCCGCCTTTTCCACTGATTGCAAGCTTCATCGGCACCTATCCCGGCCAGAAAGGAGGGCAAGGTTCGCCATTTAACCGGCCCTGGTTTCTTCCTCTTCAACCTCGGGCTGCACGAAGCCCCGTGGGAGCAGGCCGGCTTCGGTGACAATGCGCGGCACGATCTCCTCCCAGCCCACTGCCATCAGGTGGATGCCGTTGACACCCTGCTTGTCCCTGACGGCCTCGATCAGTTCGTGGGCAATGGCCACGCCTTCCTCCTCTGCACCATCCCCTGCCGCTTCCATCCGCTTCATAATCGGCTCAGGGATGAAGACGCCCGGCACCTCGTGGTGCATATAGGCAGCCATCTTGTAGTTCTTGAGCGGCGTGATCCCGACCAGAATATAAACCTTATCGAGGATGTTGCGCTTGGCCAGTTCGTTGAGCCAGACCTCAAATCCATCGGGGTCGAAAACGAGGTTGGTCTGGAAGAACTGCGCCCCGGCGTTGACCTTCTTGTGCTCACGGATAGCCTGGAACTCTGGGCGGGAGGCATACGGCGCTGCTGCCGCACCCAGGAACAACTGCGGCGGGTACTTGATCGGGCGCCCGTCCAAATAGATGCCCTCATCCCGCATACGGCGCAGAATCCAGAGCATCTGGACTGAATCGATGTCCACCACGTCCAGGCGGCCCATCGGTGCCGGTCCCATCCGGCCATGGTCCCCAGAGAGGCAGAGCACGTTGCGCACGCCCAGCGCGGCAGCGCCGATGGCCTCGGCCTGCAAGCCGGTGCGGGTGCGGTCGCGTGCCGCGATCTGCATGACCGGTTCTGCGCCGCTCTGCAGGGCCAGCACGCTGCACGCCATACTCGACATGCGGGCTGTGGCCGAGGGGCTGTCGGTGAAGTTGACAGCCGCCACATAGGGTTTGACCAACTCAACGTTGCGGGTGAACTTGCCGGTCGCTGTAGTCAGCGGCGGCGCAACTTCTGCCGTGACGACAAACTCTCCCGCCCGCAGCCGCCGCTCCAGCTCAGATACCGGCTCCTCGTAAGCAGGAGGATGGTATTCAGCGTCACCCTGCCACCAGTCCGGCTGGCGCACGGGGCGGAAGACCGACTCCCACGTCTCGTGACGGCTCTCCTTGTTCACCAGCCCGCGGACAAATTGACCAGGGCCAACCTCGCGAAGCTGGTCAAGCACGTCCAGCCAGGTCTCGCCGCCCACCTTGTCCCAGTCCAGCGGCGGAAGGACTTCGAGCAGTTTCTCCTCACGCCCCATCTGGAAGGCACGCTCGTAAATCTTGTACCAGATGCAGGGGCGGGTTTCATCCACGTAGCAGTGCTCAGGCGTTGAGCCGCCGCAGGGACCGTTCCGGATGCCTTTAGGGCATTCCATCGGGCAGATGAAGGCCGTCTCCTGAAGCAGGCAGTTGCCGCACATCCGGCAGCCGAACAGCGGGCCTTTGACCATCAACTCGACGGTAGCCAGCGCACGGCGGCCAAGGGGTTCGCGTTTGAAAGGACGGAAAGCAGGTTGCCAGCGGCGGGCAGGTGTGAAGATTGGCATCTCGATCCCCTTCTCTTTGGTTTTTGGTAGAGCCAGCTCCCAGCAGGCGCAGCGGATAGATAGATTTTATCGATAGTATATATCAAATATTACCATATCGCTCCCGAAGTCGGCTGCACAGTGTAATTTGTCACGAACGTGCAATGACATTTACAACCCGCTTCCTCCAGTGCCGGGGCGCCTCTCAACCGCAGCCTCGCCAGGAAGTCCCCAGCAGGCGGGCCGATACGCGATACAGGGCGAACCGGACAAGTTCGCCCTGTCGAAACCCGATGCGTGAGCCTGAACCTACTGCTCAAGATAGGAGTCGGCATAGATGACCTTGTTCAGCAGGATTTGAACGGTCTTCCATACCTTGACCTGCTCTGGATCGCTCATATCGACATCGTCGGCGGTTGGCTCCTCCATCGCTGCGATCCGATCATGAATCTTCAAATACAGCCCCTGGACCGGGTCACTGGCCTGACCGCTCTCAATTGTGTTGATCACCTTCCACAGCTCCTGATCGAAGGGATCGGCGATCATCATCTGCAGGCCAACGCCCATCAGCATCGCGAGGTAAGTCCGGTTGATCAGCGAGCGGTTCCCGGCAGGCACGGCGTTGGAGACATTCGAAAGTCCAACCGAGATCGCGGGCGGCGGGTCCCAGACGACCTGAAGCGTCCGCACCGCCTCGATCAGTTCGGGACAGTATTCCTGGCAGCCGGAGACGGTCAGTACCAGCGGATCGATGATCAGGTCTTCGATGGGGAAGTCGATCTCCAGCATACGCGGGATGAGCTTCTCGATGGCGATGTTGACCCGTTCATCAGCCCCCACCGGGATGCCGCTCTTGCCCATTGTCAATGCGATCAGCTTGGTGTTGTACTGCTTGGCAAGCAGCGGCACCTTCTCCAGGCGCTCCTCCTCAGCCGAGGTTGAGTTGATGATCGGCTGTGCCTTGGTGATCTTCCTGAGTCCAGCCTCTATACCAGCCAGGTTCGTCGTGTCAAAGCTGAGCGGTACGTCCACGACCGCCTCAACCGTCTCGACGATCCAGGGGAACACTTCTTCCCCATCCTTCTTGCGCGGCCCAAGGTTCAGGTCTAAGGCTTTTGCCCCCGCCTCGACCTGCTTGACGGCAATCTCCTGAAAGAACTTAGCATCCTTAGCAGCCAGCGCATCCTTAACCCGCTGTGAGATGATATGGATGTTCTCACCTATAATGTACATTTTGTGCTTACCCCTTGTTGAGCATCGCCGCTTCCACCGTCGGGAAGCGTGCGATGTCTGTATGCGGCAGGAACAGCGCCGACATGAACGCTTCGTAAAACGTGTTGTCGGCGGAAAGCTCGATGTAAGTCATGCGGGCTGCAATCGCCTTGACCTGCTCCCGCAGGTTCCTGTCCAGGAGCGCGAGGTAGGCGCCTTTCACCGCCGTATTGCCCAGGAACTGGAAACGATCCCAGGGCATGTCGGGCAGCAGGCCGATCTCAACAGCCTTCTCCACGTTGATGTACTTGCCAAACGCGCCGCCGATGAGCACCTGGTCAACCATTTCAAGCGGCACGCCAACGCTGTTAGCCAGCACAGTGAAACCGGCATAGATCGCCGCTTTGGCCCGCAAGAGGTTGTCCACATCCACGCGCGTAATCACGATGTCCTGCCCGCTTTGTGTCTCATCGCCCCAGACGATGACATACTCACCGCCGTGCTCCCCCTGGCGCGTGCGCGGGGTAGCCAGGTCAGTGTTGATGTTGCCCGACTTGTCGATGATCCCGGTCAGGAACATCTCGGCTAGGAGCGAGATCAGGCCGCTGCCACATACTCCTCGCGGCTTGACGCCCCCGATCACGCGGAAGGTTGGCTCATAGGTTTCGCCGTTGATCCACACCTCCTCGATGGCACCCTTGGTGGCGCGCATTCCGTGCTGAACGCCTGCGCCCTCAAAGGCCGGCCCCGCCGAGCAGGCGCACGTCACCAGCCACTCCGAGGAGCCGAGCACCGTTTCGCCGTTCGTTCCCACGTCGAGGAAGAGCGTCACTTTCTCCGAGGTATCCATCCCCGAGGACAGCACGCCGGCACTGATGTCAGCGCCGACGTAGCTGGCAACGCCCGGTAGGCAGTCAACCGTTGCATCGGGATGGATGTTCAGCCCCACTTCATGCGCCGTCAGCACCGGCACCTGATTAACGGTCGTGACAAAGGGCGCCAGCCGGATGCTCTCGGCGGGCAGGCCGAGCAGCAGGTGCATCATGGTGCTGTTTCCGGCAATCGTGACCTTGACGATGTCGGATGGGTTGGCTTGCACGCGCTTGCAGGCCGCCCTGATCAGTTCGTCGATCGTACCCAGTACAAGGCTGCGCATCTCGTCGCGGGTGTTCTCACTCTTGCTGGCATAGATAATACGTGAGATGACGTCTTCCCCACGCACTATCTGGCCGTTGTACTCCGCAACCTGGGCACGCACTTCACCACTGATCAGGTCTACCAGCCACAGCGTGACGGTGGTCGTGCCGATGTCGATGGCCGCGCCCCACAGCGGTTCGTCCACTGGTACATGGCCGGGTTTCAGGTCGATCAGGCGCGCCGGGCAACCGGGGCAGTCCCAGCGGGCGGTGTCGAGCACGGCTGTGACGCGCCACTCCCCTTCGCGCAGCACACTCGCCAGGCGCTGAAGCATCCGCAGAGACACCTGAACCTCGCTGACCTGAGCCTGCTGGCGCAGCGCCGTCTGGAGACGGCTCCAGTCGTCGGTCTGGTCTTCCATGCTGGGGGGAGCCAGCGTCAGCGTGTGGCGCCGGATCGTCTGGTGGATGGCCGGGTCGTATCCCTCCGGGACACTGATCTCCGCCACTGTCCGGTCGGTGGTCAGCCGTCGCTCGATCTTCTCTTGCGGCGGGACGGTGACGCTGACATCACCCTCAACAACCGTCTGGCAGGCCAGCGCATAACCCGCCGCGATGTCTTCTGGGGAAAGGCGGAGCGTGCTCCGGCGGCGCGCCGTCCCTTCGGTGATGAGGACGGCGCAGCGCCCGCAGCGTCCCTGCCCGCCGCAGGGCTGCACCAGGTCGATCCCGGCCAGCCGGGCCGCTTCGGCCAGCAGCGTGCCAGTCGCAACCGTGACCGGCTGAGGAGCGATATCGAATCGAACGGTGTGTTCTGCCATAAACTACCCTGGATTCCGGCACTCACCAACGGTGGGCGGAGCGTTGTAGCGGCCCCATAGGGCAGCGCGCACTGCATCCCCAGCAGTCGCCTGATCCAGCACGCCCTCCCGCGCCAGCGCCGCGCCGATGACAATCTCTTCGACGCCCATGCCCTGCATGCACGCCCAGGCGCAGACGCGCTCAGGCGGGCAGTCGTCGCACGGGCTGGGGCTGGCGGTGACCCAGATGTGTCCTATCGCTTCGCAGTCACTCATGGGGCAGAGAAAGCCTCCCAGCGGCACAGAACCTACAGCGCCTCCTTCATGAAGATGGGGATGTCCACCGCCTCACGCGGGCCAACGCGGATCTCCCAGTCGGGCAGCTCCTCTTCGAGTTCTCCAGAGAGCACCGCCACATGGCCGGGAATTACAACCCGCTTCCGGCTGACCTTCTCAGTGACGCTGAACTCCTTGACCGATTTGGCGATCCGCTCAGCGTCGAACTTGCCTGCCGCCCAGGCAGTCAGCACACTCATGCCTTCGGCATCGGCCACGACCAGCCAGGCAGGTAGGCCGGAGCCTTCGACCTCGTTCGCCACGCTGAAGTAGGTGATGCTGAAGTTGGTCGTAACCAGCACCGGGTCCTCAGGCTTGGGACTGTTGATCTCGTACAGGCCGGGCTGAACTTGGATCGGCTTCTGGGGGTCGGTGTAGATATTCTGGCGCAGTACCAGCAGCGGGTAGGCCAGCTCAGCGGCGAAGGTGTCCAGCACGACGAACCCGGCGTATTTCGCAATCGCCTGGGCGGCCAGGATCGACTCGCGGGCCGGGTCCCCGGCGTCACCGGGAAAGGCAATCACCGGGTGGCCCAGCGGGCGGAAGCTCTCCTTGATAGCCAGGCGCCGGATGGCTGTGTTCAGCGTCAGCATACTGCTCAGGTCACGCGCCGCCGGGTCGAGCACCAGGTCCTCGACCCCCTTCCCCTTCACCTTCTCGCTCAGGTCGGCCAGCTCATCCAGCGTCCTGCCCACGATAACCAGAGGTGCGCTGTGCTGCTTGGCGAGGTCGGCCATGGCTTCCCAGTTGTCAGCGTTGGCCCCGTGAATCAAAGGCGTCTCACCATCAACGGCCTGAAGAGCGGCGCTCATGGCCGCCGGATCGCGGCTGATCAGGATCAGCGGCCTGTCTGATACCTCTCGCACCGCGCTAAGCGCTGACGTGAAGACCGCCGGGTCGCCGGAGACGGACTCAACCGCGAAGCCGTCAAGTGTCAGGTCAATGCCGACGTAGTTTGTGGAATAGGCATCGGCGGCGGCCACTTTGGATTTGATTTCGTCAGCGGGCGCATCATCACGCACACGGATGAAAAGGCCAGGCTTGTTGTAAAAGGTCTTCTCGTGCCGGAACAGCACAACCTCACCGCCGACCTTGATCTCGTGACCGTTGGCCTTCAGTGTGACAAGGCGCATCGGCGGCGCTGCCGAGGCGGCCAGCGTGGCCAGCGCCTCATCGCTCAGGTGCGGGCAGTCCGTAGGCTCGACCTGCTTGGCCGCCAGCTTCATGGCGAACGCCAGGCAGGTCGGGAAGCCGCAGTCCTTGCAGTTGGTCTGCGGCAGCAGCTTGTAGATCTGGATGCCTGTTAGCGCCATTCTCGTTACTCCTTGCTGGTGGGGAGCCAGCCAAAGGTCCGCTCAGACCGACTCAGGTACGGCCATTAGCTCGTCAATGGCCGCTTTCACGCGCCTGACGCTCTCCGGGTGGCGCAGCACAACGATGTCCGCGCCTGATTCGAGCAGGGTGATGGCTGTAAGCGTTTCCCAGTTGATCGCACGCGCCTCCCAGTCGCCCCAGCTCTGGGGCACGCCCTCGCCGACCTTGGCCTCCTTGGTCTTCCATGCCTCAAAGCCCGGCGTCACGATCATCGGGAGCTGCGTCATCTTGTCGCCCTGAAGGGCAGCCAGGCGAAGCCGCTCCATCACCGAGTAGCCGTACTCGATGCCGTAGCCCAGTGCGCCGGTGGTGGGGTCCATCAGGATGCGTTCCAGCGGCAGCCCCATGTCTGTGATCAGGATGACCAACTGCTTGGACAGGTTCACGTCCATCGGCGTCCGCGACACAACCAGGTGATCGTTCGCCAGGGCAGTGGCGACAATGGTGCGATAGTTCTTATCCTCGCAGATGCCCAGCACTAGCCGCTCACCCTTGGTCGCCTCGGCAACCGCCACGATCAGCTCGTTGTCCAGGTCTGCCTGTCCCGGTCCGAAGACCAGCAGCGGCAGGCCCGTCGCAGCCAGCACAGCCTTTACCGTCTTGACTGCCGATTCAGGTGTGGTCGGGTTGCCCGCCTCATCCGTGAGGCTGAACATCAGCTCGATCAGATCGGCACCGGCCTCTTCAGCGGCTCTGGCCCAAGCTGCCGGGTCGCTGATGGCGTCGCCCCAGGCTTGCAACAGCAGCGGCGACCAGTCATCCGGCTTGCGATCCTTGATCTCAATCGCCACTACCGGGCGGTGGGGCATCTCCCCTTCAAAGTGCATAAAGGGCAGGCTCTTCTCGCCTCCCACCGTGACGGTGCGTGATCGTGTGCCTCCCTGCTCTGGTGTTGCGCCGAGGGTCACCTCGCGGACGGCACCAGGCCATTTCTCTTTGGGTATTTCGACAGGCATAGGTTTTCTGCTCCTGTTAGGACGTTACGACTGACGCCGCGCAGCGTCGATTCTCCGCTTGAATGCGTCCAGGGGCGACTCGCGCTTGGCCTTGATACCCAGGTCGCGCAGTTCCTCCGCGCTCCGGGCTGCCATGTGCCGCAGCAGGTGGCGGTAGGAAATCACCCCCGCCGGCCATGTGATGCCCTTGGCGTGATGCATCAGGAAGAAAATCCGCACCCCCTTATCCTGCATCAGTTGGGCGGCTGCCGCAAGGGGAATGTCGGGGGGAACCTCAGGTACGTCGGGCCTCATAATATCCTGAGCCGTCAGCGAGTCTGCTTCTGGGTGGGTATACCCCCGGATCAGTTCATCCTGCGTGATGACTCCGATGCTATGGCCTTCGTCATCGAGCACTACCACCCCTTCCAGGTCTTCCGCCAGGAACAGCCGCGCCACCTCAGCCATCGGCGCGTGGGGTGGGCAGGTCACAACCCCTACCGTCATCAAATCACGCACAAGCTTGGGAGAAGGGGCGGGGTCGCTGTTCATGACGTGGCTCCGTGAACCCTCAGGGAGGGGATGCCCCCATCCCTGAGGGTTCCTTCAGCGAGCTAGAAGATGGGGTCCATCACCAGGGCGGGATGGTTGTGTTCTTCCAGCCAGGCCAGCAGTTCCTCGACGGTTGTGACGTTCCGCTCGTCCGCGATCCTGTCGATCAGATCGGGATCGCCCTCGCGCTCAGCGACGGCCTTCAGCTCCTCGGCCATCGATTCCTTGAGGAAGCTGCTCATCCAGACCACGCGCTTAAAGCCGCCATCGGCAGAAATGAACTTGGGGCTGACCAGGTAGAACTTGCCGACGCCCATCACACCGGGCGTCTGCAGGCCGCCCCCCGCGATGCCCGCCAGCGTGCTGAAGGTCATGCCTGCTGGGGTCATGCTCGGGTCCTCCCGGCTCACAACCATCACCCCGTTGGCTTCCGGAATCAGCATGACGATGCACTCGAAGCAGCCGCAGGCTGTCATGGGGTTCTCCATGATAGAGTACATCGCAACCGTATCAACCACGCCGTGCGAGCCAACCTTGGCGTAGTCATTGGTGCCTTCCCAGTAGCCCTTGACCGGGTCGAGACAGGCGCCCAGCTTGATGGGCTGGTTGGGGCCGGTCGGGTTGATGCTGTAGGATGCCTTGCAGTCCAGCCAGTTGTACGCGCCACACAGGCCCAGGCGCTCCGGGCTGACGATGCAGACATGGTTCGGCGCGAAGGACTGGCATAGCGTACACGAGTAGAACTCGTCAACCGAGTTGTCCTTCAGGTCAGCCAGACGCTTGTTGCGGAAGTCGTAGGCGACGCGCGCCTTCTCCAGCCATTCCTGGAACGGCTCCGGATCGGTGTAGATGGTCACCTGCACCTTATCTACGATGGCACCGAAGTCGGCGTGAAAGCGCGCATGCAGGATTTTGCCGAAGTGCTCCAGTTTGAAGCCTTTTTCAGCCGCCGCATTCGAGACGCGGATCCAGGCAATGTCACGCTGGCCGATATGCTGTACACCCGATGCACCGTTGATGAAGTAGTGAATCTGGCGTTCAAGCACCGGCTCAAAGTCTTCCTGCATGTCGCGTCCGGCCACCTGTACAACGATGCCCATGTCCATGTGGCCCTGAGGCTCCACGTCCTCAAAGCCAGACCCGACGACCTCGATCTTGCCATCCACCACTTCGTCGAGCGGGGCCATGTGCAGATACTCGAAGCAGCGCGAGTACTTGCCGCCGAACTCAATCCGCATGTCGGCGCGGCGGACGACCTCGCCCTCGAAGGCCGAGCCGTACGGTACCGGCACGGGCACGTCGGCCACCTTAACTTTGACTCCGCGCACCTCGATGCACTTCTGCACCAGCCGCTCGGCCCGCTCCAGGTCATTCGCGCCCTCGATCTCATCGAAGGGCATGCTGACCACATGCTCGTAGGTGGTGATGCCAGTCGGCAGGATTTCGGGGATGACCGTGTCAGCGATGACCGGGAAGCCAAAGTTGATAGCGCCTGCCGCCGCCGCATACTTGAGATCATCCACCTCGCCCAGTGCCAGCACGAAGGCAAACACGCGGTCCTTGTTGTACTGCAAAATCTCGCGCGCCATACCCCCTTTCAACCCGCCGAAGGTCAGCGCGGAGCGCGTGGCAAAGCCAAGCGCATAGATCGCACTGATGGTGTCGGTGCCGAAGGGGACGGTGTACGTGTCGTACCCCAGTTCAACGCCCTCCTCCTGAAGCTGGTCGATGATGCTGCGCCCGTTGACGTTGCCGGAAAGGAAGGTCAGGATGTTGCGACGCTGAAGCTCGCGGACGATCTGGACGGCCACCTCGTTCGACTTGGCAGCGCCCACGATAGCGGCAAAGCCCGGCATACGGCCATCGACTAGCTGGATGCCCCACGAGCGGAGCTGGATGTCATCGATGGGGCCGTTCAGGTGGCCCTCCATGCCGTCCCCGCCCTTCCCGTTGTCCGGGCTGGTGAAGGATGTCCCACCGGCCAGGCGGAATCCGGGCCGAGGCTCGGGCTGGAGGCCGTAGAGATAGCGGATTGCTTCGATCACCTCGGCGGCAATCAGCGTAGCCATGCCGCTGTCCAGCGTCTCGCCCAGGTAAGGCGTCCACCGGTTGCTGGAAGGGACTGGATGCAGCAGGTTGCGCGCGATGTTCATGACCTCGGGTAGCTGACCCAGCGTCTCAACCGCAATGCCGGTCATCCCGTAGATCAGGGGCAGGTAGTAGGCCGTATTTGGGAACGCAACCGGCGCGTCCGGCCCCTTCTCCGCCAGAGCCTTGTCCAGCATCAGCTCGGCTTCGGTGACCAGGGCATTAGCGCCGCGAATGGCTCGGGTAGCGATATAGCGAGACATGGAGCTGCACCTCCTACTTTCCCGGTGAGCCGTACAGGGCAGCGCGGCGTTCAGCCAGCGGCAGGGCTTCTAGCTCGCGTATCCGGGCGTCGCCGCTCCGCCCGAAGCGCGTGGGGTCGTAGGCAGGCAGCCCGAGGGCGGCCCGCTTCTTGTCGATGTGTTCCAGCGTCCGCCGGATGACCTCGTCAGGGTCGTTGATGAATTCCAGCTTGCCCCCGTAGAGATTCTCCCACCCCTGGCTGAGATACCGCGCGACGATTGTGCTGTCGCTGACGCGATCTTCCATGCCTGCAACGGGATTGGCGCCGCTCATAATCACGTAGGCGCCGGAAGCCACGCAGTAGGCAGCGATAGAGAGGGCCTTCTCACTCATCCATTCCGGCGCCAGGCCAACGGCGGGGACCTGGTCGATGTCGTCGCCTAGGCCGCCTTCTTCGACCACCTGTGTAAGCACCGTCAGGATGCGCGAGTTATCCACGCATGACCCCATATGCAGCACGGGCGGGATGCCCACCGTCTCGAGGATCTCGCGCAGCCCGGGGCCGACCCTCTCCAGACCCTCATCGCCCAGCAGGAAGCCGAGCTTGGCGTTCGCAATCGCGCTGCAGCCGGTCTCGACGACCAGCACGTCCTGCTTCAGGAGTTCAGATGTGATATAGGTGTGCATGAAATCATGCTGGGTGCGTGGGTTGGTGCAGCCGACGATGGCCGCGACGCCCCGGATGCGCCCGGCCATGATCGCGTCGTTAAGCGGGCGGAAAGAGGCGCGGTACGTCCCACCCAGCATGTAGTTGATGTATTCGTGTGAGAAACCGGGAACCAGCTCTGACTTGAAGTCGGGGATATGCGTCTCGCCGCGGTTGGCGTAGTTGTCAATCGCAACCCTGAGAATCTGCTTGGCGATGGTCAGAGCCTTGTGCTCGTCAAACTCAATGTGCGTGGCGCCTTTGATCTTGACCTTGGGTGAGGTGGTGATGATCTTGGTGTGGAAATTGCCTGCCAGGTCAACCAGCGCCTGCATGATGCACTGCACATCCACGATCATCGCCTCGACTGCGCCGGTCAGGATGGCCAGCTCCTGCTGGAGGAAGTTGCCAGCCGCAGGAATGCCCTGGCGCATCAGGATCTCGTTCGCCGTGCAGCAGATACCAGACAGGTTGACACCCTTTGCGCCCGCCGCTTTCGCGTACTCAATGATCTCAGGGTCCTGTGTCGCGGCGACGATCATCTCGCTCAGAGTAGGCTCATGGCCGTGTACAATCACGTTGACGTAGTCGTCTTTCAGCACGCCCAGGTTGGCTTGCCCCAGCAGCGGAGCAGGCGTCCCGAACAGGATATCCGAGATATCGGTGGCGATCATGCTGCCCCCCCACCCGTCGGCCAGCGAGGTGCGGATGGCGTGGTGCAGGATATGCTCAGGGTCCTGATCGTCGCCCATGTGGGTGCGGTGCAGCGCTTCCACCACCTCCCGGTCTACGCCGCGCGGCAGGACTCCTAACTCCTCCCATCGCTTCTGGCGCTTCTTGGGCGCTCTTCTTACCGGGGCGAGCACGCCACGCTGCTGCCCGAACTGGGCGATGTACAGATCGGCCAGGTCGTTGGCGATCTCCTGCGGCGCGCGTCCCTCAATCGGGATGTCATAGTACGATGCAACCGTGCGCAGCTTGGCAACATCGCGGATCGTGTAGCCTTCCGCTTCGCCGTTTGCCACAGCCTTGAGCGTGAAGGCCATATCGCGCCCGTGATCGGAGTGAGCCGCCGACCCGGCGGCAATCGCCCGGATCAGGTTGCGGGCTTGGATCGTGTCGATAGTGGCCCCGCAGATGCCCGTCTGGCCGTCCTTCGTCAGCCGACAAGGCCCCATGCCGCACAGCTTGCAGCACATCCCCGCCGAGCCGATGTTACAGGGGGACATCTCGTCCGAGCGGCTGAAGGCGGTGCTCAGGCCCAACTCGTCGGCCCGGATCAGCATCTGCCGGGCAGCCGGGTCAATGCTGTATTCCTCAGGACTGCGCTTCTTAGCCATTCCTATTCCCCCTCATCCATTATCTTAAGAGGCCCCATTCCAGGGCAGGGCCACAGCGGACGTCCGGCGTGGGTAACATTCTGAGCAAAGCTGACAACATTGCCCGCCGCCTCGAATGCGGCGCTGTGGCGGAAGTAGACTTCGCGGCTATTCTCTTCTGTCGGTGGTGCAGCCGTCTCAACCGGTACCAGCAGATCACCCAGGTAACCCGCCTCTTCCAGCCTGGCCTTGATGGCTTCTGCGCTGACCTGGGCCTCGTCGAAGGTGACCTCCACTACCCTGAAGGCGCTGCTGGCGTAGACATCTTCGACGCCGGGCATTTCCAGCAGGATGCGCCGCACTTCGGTAACGTGGTGGTCCCCGTACATCGCGGGAACGTCAATTGTTAGGGTCTCCATAGGCACCTGCCTTTGTTTGAAATGACCTTACTCAGATGCGCACGAGTTTGGCTGTGCCCATACAGCTGCCTGGGCAGCTCCCGCGCTCAGCACATGCTGGGCACAGAGGCGCGCTAGAACGAACTTATATGATGTTTCCGACCGGAACTTACCTAATTGAGACCGTCGCAAACTGGTGAGGGGGCCAGGCTGCCTCACACGTTTCATAAACAACTCTCAAACGGAATGGGAAACATTTAAAGCCGCGCCAGGTGAGGAATTGGCGAAGGTTGACGATGAGAAACAGGAATGCGGCGTAAGGGATACCCTGATCCATCACCATGGCGATGGCCATTGTCTCAGGTGCAGTGTACGTGATCCAGACCCCGGATTACAGTACCGCCTGTCATAATTACACCAGATATTTGTCATCACCAAAGCAGGGCGTGAAAATTTGCACAAATGTGACGCCGGATGCTTCAGTCACACGGGTCGGGGGCGGGATGAGCTGTGAGGAAGCGCCCGCTCATTCATCGTCCAGAAGAAGGCCGAACCTCGGTTCCTGAAACGGCCCCTCATCAGGCAGGGCATAGTAGCTGTGCCCGGCGCAGGCTCGGCACATCACCTGACCTTCCCTGAGAACCTCGCGCTGGTTGATGATCTCCTCACCGCAGGCCTCACACGTGACGCGCTTCCCCGCCTGACCGATCAGGGCTTCGAGCGAGAAGGCAAGCCTGACCGGCTGCACACGCAACAGCTCATCGTCGGGCATCACTTGATACCCCTCAAGCTGGGCGTGCCAGCGGCTTGTGGGCACGCCGGTCACGTAGCTCCACGCCGCCTCGCGAACGCCCGTGCGCGGCGCGATCCGCACGCCCTCGCCGGTCTGCACATCAACGAAAGTGGCTGCCACCTTGCCGTAATCAGCAATGTACATCGTCCGTCGCCCGACGGAGCAGCCGCTTGCAGCCGCCACGCCGTCCGCAAAGCAGCCATCCGTCTCGACGATGGTCAGCAGACGCTTATCGCTGCGCGGCGCCTCAAGCCCCAGGCGCTTGGCGCCAAGCAACCCGATGCGCAGCCCGAGCACCTGGCGAGGGCACAGCCGGGCGTGTTTGGCCGCGCAGACCCCGATCAGTTTAGGATCAAGAATGAACAGTGTTCCAACGCCGTCCGGGATGGGCACGGTCAGCCTTCTTTCAGGGCATCGCCCACCCAGGTATAGGCCGCCACAGCCGTCGGGAAGCCGCAGGTTGTGATAGCAAGCAGAACGACATGCTTGATCTCATCCGGGCCAATACCCATCTCCAGCGCGCGGCGGGCATGGGCCTTTACTGCGCCCTCCAAGCGGCCTCCGACCGCCATCGCCAGCTTGACAAGCTGGCGTGTCCTGTCGTCCAGCGGCCCGCCCTCATGGGCGGCGCTGCCAAGTGCATCATATGCCTTGGCTACATCCGGGAACTCGTCGCGAAAATCAGTGTATGGTGCGGGCAGGTCCGGCATCTCCATTCCCTCTCTCGATCAAACCCAGCACTTCCATTCAACCCGAATCTTGTCTTTCAGTCCAGTGGGCCACCCTGTCGGGTCGCGTCGAAGGCATGGCATTCGTGGCAGTAGCGAGACTCCTGCTGATCGGGCTGCTGCTCGCAGGCTGATCCCATCACGAGCGGCACCGTGTAGCTGATCCCCGTCACCTTCCCCACCTGCCGCACTTCCCCACCAATAAGCTGGACCGAGCCTAGTGTATCGCCGTCCGGCGCGAGCAGCACCTGATCGCCGAGCGCCACATCGTAGAACGGATGCAGGTTGGCACGGCGGATAGCCGGGTCATCCGGGTCAGTGATGGTCTTGAAGTGGGGCATCTCATCTAGGGTGCCGTGACACGTCCGGCATTGGACTGTCTGGGCGCTGGTCTGGCTCAGGTGGATGTCGCCGTCGCCCATCGCCTCCTGGGTCGTGTGACAGTCAATGCAGTCCAGTTCCCACTCGCACAGCGTGAACCGCCCAATCGGCTGGTAGTATTCCGCCAGCCGCCGTTCGGTGGCAGTGAGCAAGGGGCTGAGGCCGTTCAGGTCTTCACGTGGGATGAAGCGCATCTGTGCCAGCGAGTAGTTGCCCCGGTTGTGGCAGTGGTTGCACTGCGAGAATGGGATCTGGAGCGTCAGCTCGTGGCGGGCCGGGTGCCCAGGTTCATGGCGTGGGATGGTGGGGTCGCCGCCGGTGTAAAGCCCATCGGCATTGTAGACCACATGGCACGCCGAACAGCCTGTGCCGCGATAGTAATATGGCTCCCGGATAGGCTCCGCACTGAGGTGGCAGATCATACACTGCTCACCGAACGTCCGGACGGGCGGGCTGTCGAACAGCGCCGGGTCAAAGGCGGCGAGCGCCTGCGCGGCCTCCGGATGGATGCGTTCGTCGTCGGTTACAGCGAACACGCCGTAGTGGGGATCGCCCTCTTCTACCAGGTTAAAGCTGAACAGCACCGAGTTGATTGCCCCGGCGTATGTCGCCTGTACGCTGCGTTGTACGCGTGCAATGTGATCACGGGCATCCTCAGCCGCGCCATCGTGGCAGTCAGCCGTGCCGCAGCTTTGCCCGACCACAGTGAGGTCAGCCGGGTTCCTCCCCCCGTACATCCCGGCGTGGGCAGCGTCCTTATCCAGCGAAAGGCGGTCGCCGCCGTGACAGCTCACACAGCCGAACGCTTCGATGGGATGGGCCGGGCTGATCTCTTCGATCCCATCGTGGCAGGTCAGGCATAGCTCCGGCTTGCCGGTCATCGTGGGCGTGGTGACGCGCACCTCGGCGCTACCGGTATAGCGCATCCAGGCCGGGTGGGCCTGCCGGAACCCGGCAATCGCCAGCGCCAGCGCAACGGCGGTGCCCCCGAGGAGCACGGCAGCATTGATGCGAGGCGGCGCAGCCTCCATCTTCTTTCCCATGGGCCGATTATCAACGCCTTTGGCGCCCTTTGCTAGCCCCCGGTTTGTGCTGCCCTCAGTCGCTTGCCATCTGAGTTGACAGCTCGTCCAGCAGCTTATCCATCTCAGGATCGTGGCCGTGCTCTAGGTGTCTGGCGATGTACTCGGCCTCGGCCTCACGCTCCTCGGCCATCTTCCGCTCGTACCATTTGCGGTGATGCAGGTAAGCGTAGAGCGCGCTCACCTTGCCGTTGAACATCGAGAAGAAGGCCTGCCGTTCCTCCGGCATGATCGCTCCCATGTACACGTGGATGATCACGCCCGCGAATACCGAACTGACGGCGAAGAAGTGGATCGGCATCGACCACTGCACCAGCCAGCGCAGCGAGTCGGGGATGATCTCCGAGTAGGTCATGATCAGCCCGGTGATGCCGATGGTCAGCGTCCCCACGACGACGAGATAACTGTATAGCTTTTGCCCGGCATTATAGGCATCCTGGGGAGGTAGCTCAACGTTGAAACCCAGCATTTGCAGCGGCTTCTTCTTCAGCCACTCTATATCGTCTCGGTCGATCCACATACGCGTGGCCGCAAACGGCACGAAGTACTTACGGAAGCCGAAGAGCACGTTGAAAGCCAGCACAAACAGCCAGACCTGCCCCCAGATTTCATGGGCCTGGATCAGCGGCGCCAGCCCACCGAAGATATTGCGGGTCAGGTCGTTCCATGCGACCGGCATGAAGGGCATCCGCTTAGCGGCTAGGATGCCCAGCCCGGTCGGGAATAGGAAGCTCCAACTGAAGGCGTTGAACCAGTGCGTCAGGATGTTGGCTACATAGTGCTTGGTGATCTTCTTGTCCTTCAGCCGCTTCCGTTCGGCTAGCGTCAGCTCATATCCGTGTGACATGGCAGATTCTCCCCTTGATCCCGCTACATCTCGTCGAACTCGCGCTCGCCTCTGACGAGCTGCATGATAAATGCCCCTGCCTGGCCAACGAACGCCAGCGCAATCGCCGCCTTGGCAAACGGGATGGCAAACCCCGACCAGAACTTTTCAGAACTGGGCTTATCAACCGGCACCGGCTGGACGGTCACGGGGTCCTCCAGACCATCCAGATAGAAAACCATCGGGCCGGTATCGACCAGCGGCGTGATCAGCCGCTCAACCTTGCGGCCCCGGATCGCCTGGCTGACAGCGCTCTCGGGGTCGTTGATGTCGCCAAACAGGCGCGCCCCACCGATGCAGGTTGCCACACAGGCGGGCTGCTCGCCTGCATCGACGCGCGTAAAACAGCCGGAGCATTTGTCGGCTTTGCCTGTCTCCTTGTTGATGAAGCGCACATGATACGGGCACGCCTCAACGCAGTAACCGCAGCCGATGCAGGCCTGTTCGTCAATCAAGACCAGCCCATCCTCGCGCTGGAAGGTCGCTCCCGTTGGACAGGCTTCGACGCACCAGGGGTCGGCACAGTGCTGGCACTGGAAGGGGATAAATTCCTGGCTAAGGTCGGGGAACTGGCCTTTCACCCCGCCTGTGCGCACCCAGATACGCGTCTGCCCAAGCGGCGTTTCCCATTCGGCGCGGCAGGCCACTAGACAGGCCCGGCAGTCAATGCAGCGCTTGGCGTCAATGACAAATACGTAGCGCGGCGTGGTGTTAGCCATGGCTCACCTCCACATCAGGGCGCAGGCTGAGCGCGGGCGCTTTCTCAACGGTGACGAAGGTCTGCGTCAGGGCCTGCCCCCCGCTGACCGGGTCGGTATAGGTCACATGCACGTCGCTGCTGCTCGCGCCCTGGTTGAAGGCGGTGGTGAGTCCCTTGCTGATGTGCCCAAATCCGGGTGCCATGTACACGCAGTCGGGGCGGATGGCTTCCGTCACCAGTGCCTCGATCCGCACTTCGCCCACCTCGCTGCGCACCGTCACCGTATCGCCGTTCTCGATTCCCCGCTCCGCCGCCGGGATGGGGTGGATCCACAGCGCATTGGTCGGGAAGACCTCATGCAGGTAGAGGTTGTTCTGCGTGGCAAACTGGGTGTGCTGCCCAACTTTGCCCGTCAGCAGGTAGAACTGCCCGGCGGGCGGCGCGGGCGGCGCCTCCCAGACGGGCACAGCCGGGAAACCAGCCCCGCGCAGTGTCTCGCTGGCAAGCTCGATCTTGCCGCTCGGCGTGTTCCACACAAAGGACGGCTCAAGGTCCGGGCGCTCAACCTTGAAGTACCCCACTTGGCGCAGCATGTCGAAGTCGATACCGAGTGGAGCAAGCTGTTGCTTGATGTAGTCCTCGTCGTCCTCGTACTGGAAATAGTCGCCCAGCCCAAGCCGCTCACCGAGCTGCTTGTAAATCCACAGCGCTGATTTGGCCTCGCCCAGCGGCTCGATGACTGGCTGGCGGATAAAGACCTTGTCCGCAACCACATGCAGCGGGTCGTACCGCTCCAGATAAGTCGCTTCGGGCAGGATGTAGTCGGCGTACCAGCCTGTATCGTTGACGAAGATATCCACCACGACCATTAGATCGAGCTTCTCAAAGGCGGCCACCGTCTTGGCCCGCTCAGGGATGCTCATCGCCGGGTTCTGGCGGCTGATGAACCAGCCCCGCGCCTGGTACGGCTGACCGGTCAGGATGTTGTCGCGCAGCTCCTGGAAGACGCCCAGCTTGAGCGGCACAAGCGGGTATTTCCACGGCACGCCATCGAGCCGCGCCGCCCGCGCGCGCGGATAAGGCGGCTGCGGCGGCGCACCCAGCCCGACCGGCGGCTCCTCGGCGAACAGGCGGCACACGCCCGGCTGGTGACAGACGCCTACCAGCGCGTTTAGAATGGTGATCGCGCGTTCCGTCTGAAAGCTGTTGACAAAGTTCGAGGTGCGCCAGCCCGGATGGGCAAAACTGTCCGGCCTGGCTGCCGCGAAGTCACGCGCGATGCGGGTGATCGTCTCGGCGGGGATTTCGGTGAGAGGAGCAGCCCACTCAGGCGTGTAGGGCTGGATGGTGTGCTCAAGCTCCTCAAAACCAACCGTGTACCGCGTCACAAAGTCGGCATCGTACAGCCTCTCGCGGACAATGACGTTGATCAGCGCCAGGTGGAAGGCCAGGTCAGTGCCGGGCCTGATGGGCAGCCACTCGCTGGCCTTGGCGGCGGTCTTGGTGAAGCGCGGGTCGACGTACACCACATGCGCACCGTCAGCGATGGCCTGCATCAGGGCCTTGGTCTCGTTGGTTGAAATGGCCTCCATCAGGTTGCGCCCGGTCAGGATCACGTATTTGACACCCTCGTAGTCGCGGTTGGGTTCTTCGATGCCGAAGGTTGTCAAGTGCGCGGCCACCATCGCATTGAAGCACAGGCTGCGCTGCGTGCCGTAGTTGGGCGAGCCGTATGCATTAAGCAAGTTTTCAAACAGGGGCTGGCTCAGGTTGTGCGTGCTCGAAAAGACCATCGCCTCAGGACCATACTGCTCCTTGATCTGGAGCATCCTGTCCGCCACTTCGTCCAGCGCCTGCTCCCAGCTGATGCGCTCGAAGCGTCCGCTGCCGCGCGGCCCAACCCGCTTAAGCGGGAAGGGCAGGCGGTCGGGGTCATAGGTCATCATCAGGCCGCTCTGGCCGCGCGCACATAGGTGGCCTTGCGAGTGCAGGTGGTCGGGGTTGCCCTCCAGCTTGCGGATCCGGCCGTCGCGCACCTTGGCGCGCACCCCGCAACGCCACACGCACATCTCGCACATGGTCGGGATGATCGTGTCCCCGTTCGGGCCGGGCAGGTGCGGGCCGGGCGCAGGCGCGGCGTAGGTGCGATGGGCATTCAGGGCGGCGTAGGCTGCGCCCGTACCCGCCAACCCGGCCAGCCTCAGGAAGTCCCGCCGTGTCAGGCGGGGTCTGCCGGGCAAAGATGTCTTGTAGTCGCTCATTGGCTCGTTCCCCTTGCTCCTCCAGGGCAAGCTTAGCGCCTTAGTCGCCGCCGGCTTCCTCTCTTGACCCGGTCAGGCGGTCTTTGCGCCCCGCGTGGGTCCGGTCCAGGACGTACAGCACCAGCAAGAACATCAGGGCAAAGACAGCCACGCTCAGCCCCGCGCTAACGTTCAGCAGCTCAGGCAGCGGCACCGCGCCGAAGCCAAGCAGTTCTTTTAGTTGCGGCATGAAGCTGCGATAGGTTAGCCCGAAGATCAGCGCGCCCGTGAAGAAGCCCAGCATACCGGGAATCAGGTAGTCCAGATTGCCTCTGCCGCCACCGGCGACACAGGTCCCCGGTCAAAATCCGGCGGCAGCCATGCCTACACCGAACAGCGTGCCGCCCAGGAAGTTGCCAATGATGTACGTGTTCACCGTGCCCGTCAGCGTGAGCAGGCCCAGCCCCTTCAGCGTCCAGATGCCCACCATGCCGACCAGTACGGCGCTCAGCATGTACTTGAGCACGCTCAGATCGGTGAAGCGAAAAACGTTGACTATCTTGTGGTACTTGGTCAGTCCGGCCTTGTCCAGCGTCCAGCCAAACACCACGCCAAGGAAGATGGTCAGGATAACTGTGCCGACTGTCATGGCTCCTCTGCTCCTCGACTAAGTGACTTTCGGGGAAACCTTAATACCGTCTGCGGTAGATCAGCAGCGCAACTGGAATGCCGCCGATGAACATGCCGGGGATAAACAGGAAGGCAGCCGGGGCAAGCTGCACCGAGCCGCTGATTGCCAGGCCGCTCGTGCACCCACCGGCGATGCCCGCCGCAAATTCCAGGATGATCCCACCCACAAAGGCCATCACCCAGCGCTTCCACACCTGCGGACCGAAGACAGCCTTCCACTGAGCATCGGGATTGGGGTCGAGTTTCCACACCCCAGCCAGCAGGGCCGAGGCCATGGCGCCCAGGAAGACGCCGACCAGCAACCACACCTGCCAGGTGATCTCGGCGGGCATAAGGAACTTGAAGAAGAAGTTCTCAGGGAACAGCGGCTGCGCTAGAAACGAGGCCAGGTTTTGGAACGCGCCCGACGAGCCGGGGAGCTGCCCGGTCAGCGCGAGCGCCAGAACCGCTACCAGCCCCAACCCTGCCCCGGCCACGTAAGGAGACCATTCTTCCTGACGAAGGGGATTCTTCACGTTACCTTCTCCTGAATAACAAGGCTCGATCAAGAACGCCCATCCGGCTGTCTGCCGGGTGGTGGAGTTTCAGCGTTTAGCTATTGCGCTCTTTCAGCTCGCGCACCAGCGCGATCAGCAGTTCGAGGTCCTGGTCGTCAAGTCGGCGCACCGCCTCAACCAGGCGCGGGTCGATGCGTGCCAGTGCCTCGATCATCTGCCCCCCGCGCTCCGGGTCGGCCTCAAGCAGCCTGCCCAGCGAGGCCAGCGTCGCCGGGTTGGCTTTCTCGAGCGTCGGCAGCAGTGACCGAAGCGCTTCAGATGAGGGGGTTCCGCGCGCGATCAAGGACGTCTCGGCGGCCTCCTGAACAGCGCGCGCTGGGGAAGCAGCACCTCGCAGCTGGGACCACTTCTCACCGAGGCCCTCAAAGCGCCAGATCAGCACGCCAAAGACGCCGATCAAGCCGACCAGCATCACACCCAGGATGATGTTGCCCACGTTCACCCTGGCCGTGGCTTCCGATTCGCGATCCGCATAGCGGTCGTTTAGGTCGATGACCGCGCCGCCGGTGTCATCACCTGTCTCGGCTGGTGCCGCCTCCCCCTGCGCGGATGGGGCAGCTTCAACGGCGCCCTCATCGCCTGCGGGCGGGCTTCCCGCGCTTGTCTCCCCGGCCGCCGCAACGGCTGTGTCGATCCCCACGCCCAGCGTCCCGGCATACTGGAGTGCCAGATCTTCATAATCCGCCGGGTGGCAGGATGCGCAGCTCAGGGCTACATCGCCCAGCGGGTAATACATCGCCTCATGGGCCGGGTCCTGCTCCGTGGCCGCCACGTTGCCGCCGTGACAGAACTCGCAAAAGTCACCAAAGGCGTGATCGATGTGCCAGGCGCCTTGGGTGTTGACGGGGTCGCGGGCCTCAACCTCATGGCAGTTCTTGCATGACGAAGCCTGGGTGCCGCACTGGGCATCGACCGGGCTGGGCCACAGCAGCACGGCGGCTGCAAGCCCAACGGCGGCTGGCAGGAGGACAAAACGCAGACGGATTGCAGGCATAGATGCCTCCTTACCTGATGGTGGCGTGTGGCGGAAGGCCACCTGTCACGGGGATAAAGGTCATTCCTCAATCTCCCCGCTGACGGTGCGGGCCAGCGCGACCTGACTGCCTAGGCTGTCAGCGAGGAAGGAACGCAGCAGATCCAGCGCTTGAATGATGCGGGTATCGACCAGCGAGTAAATGACCGACTGCCCCTCACGTTCCGCCTGAACCATCCCCCGCTCGCGCAACGTTTTTAAGTGCCGGGAGGTGGTCGGCTGGGACATCCCCAGCGTCTCGGCCAGTTCGGTGACGTTGTGGGGGCGGTCGGCCAGCGTGTAGAGAATCAGGATGCGGGTGGGGTCGGCTAGGGCGCCGCAGATTTGGGCGTGCAGGTTGTTGACCTCTTCACGCAGCTTCTCGTCCATGAAACCCCTCCCCCTATCTCATTCGCTTATGCGCTTATACGCATATGTAATAGTCTATCCAACCGCCGGAAGGCGGATAGTGCGAACTATCACAAATCTTTTGTGACAAACGTAACACACGGGCGGGGAAGATGTCCGGCTCCTGATCGGCTTACCGGTATGCAGGTAAGCCGTATTGATGACATTAGGTCGATCTGCCGGTGATCTTCGGCGTTGCCTGGCCCGGCAGGCCGGAGATAAAATCCACAAACAGCATCGAAATAATCGGTCGGGAAGTTTCGGTAACGTGAGAGAGAGCAGCACACCGCCCCGGTGGGGCAGCTTGGGCTTGGTCCTGATCATCTTCGGCCTGGCGGTTGCGGGCTGCGCGACCCCGGCAGGCACCGGGCCGCTCCCGCTGGGCGAGCAGCTATACCAGCTTGTGGTTGGTGGGCCTGAGATCAGCGGTGCCACGTTACTGCGCTTCTACGCCTGGCATGTGATGGGGCTGTCCGTGCCGCTCTTCCTGCTGATGGTCTGGCACGGCTTCCGCGTCCGGCGCGACGGCGGGATTTCCAGCCCAGCGCGCGAAGCAGGCAGCCCGCCGCCGCCCCGCACTGACCGCGCCGTGCTCGTCCGCCGCGAGGCCCTCGTCTTCTTTCTGACCGTGGCGGCGCTGATCGTCATCTCAACGTTGGTGGATGCGCCGGTTGGCCCGCCCGCCGAGCCTGGTGCGCTGGTCGAGCACACCCAGGCACCCTGGGTTTTCCTGTGGGTGCAGGAGCTACTGCGCATATGGCCCCCGGCTATAGCGGGAGTCGTCCTGCCGTTGGTGGTGCTGCTCGTGCTGGCCCTGCTTCCTTACTTCGACTGGTCCAACGAAGGGGTGGCGGTATGGTTCAACCGACAGGGGCGCGCCGCCCAGATCGTCCTTGTAGTGCTGTTTGTGATCATCCTCAGTCTGACCGTTCGCGCGGCACTACGATGAGACCGAGGAGCTTAGGCAAAGCCGACAATGCCCGGAGCACAACGATCAGAACCTGCCAGCCGTCGCAGCGTGCTGGCTGGCCTGCTTAACCTCGCCTGGGCTGTGCCTGCCCTCCTGGGGATCGTCCAGGTGCTGAAGTTCCTGCGTTTCAGCCCGCCGACTGAGCCGCGCACCCAGGTCCCGCTGGGCGCACCGGAAGCGCTGGCCGGGCTGCCTGCTTACATCGAGGGTGCGCAGGCGTGGCTCCACCGGGATGCCGGGGGGTACTACGCGGTCGATGCCATCTGCACCCATCTCGGCTGTACGGTGCAGCTTGAGGAGGGGCCGCAGGGCTATCGCTGCGCCTGTCACGGCAGCCGCTTCGCCCCGGATGGCGCAGTCCTGAACGGCCCTGCCACGCAGCCGCTGCGCTTCCTGCGGTTGTACTGGGACGATCAGGGGCGGATCGTGGTGGATCGCACCCGGTCAGTCGATTCTGCCTTCCGCCTGCCTCCCCTGTAAGGGAACCTGCCGCCGCGAGGATGATCATGGCCCGCCGCCCGACTTTCTACGAGCACCTCCGCATGCCGAGCACGCCCTCCTACTCGGCCCGCTTCACCTACACCTTTCACCTGGGGACGATCAGCATCGCCCTGTTCGCCGTGCTTGCCTTCACCGGCATCCTGGAGATGTTCCTTTATGTGCCTACCCCTGAGAAGGCAAACGAGAGCGTCAAGCTGATCGCCTACGTCGCGCCGTATGGCTGGCTGCTGCGGAATATGCACTACTGGGCCGGGCAGGCGATGGTTGTGGCGGTGACGCTGCACCTTGTGCGGGTCGTCTTGACGGGAGGGTACAAGGGCCGCCGCTCGAACTGGTTGATCGGGATCGGCCTGCTGGTGCTCGTGCTGCTCATCGACTTCACCGGCTACGTTCTGCGCTGGGATGAGCGGGCCATCTGGGCGCTGACAGTCGGCACCAACCTGCTGCGCTCAATCGGGCGCTGATGGCTCGCCGCGCGCCTCCTCCCTCTGCGCCGGGGCTGGTCAGCTGAGTGCATCCACCAGCCGTCGCAGCCCGCCCTCCACATCCGCCCCCAGACCAAATCGGATCACGCGGCGGCCTGCGTCGCGCAGCGCGCGCTCATCGCCGAGAGCCTGGGCATCCTTCAGCACGCCAAACGTCATTGAGGAAGCGGTGATGCCTGCCTCGTCGGGGATCGGCACGTCGGTGGGATTGTTCGCCGTAAACTGGATGAACAGCCCCTTACCGGCGTCCCCTTTGTGGAGCTGGCCGGTTGAGTGCAGGAAGCGCGGCCCGTAGCCGAGAGTCGTCGCCAGGCGCGTGCGGTCGCGCAGGCGCGTTTGGAGTTCGCGCAGGGTTTCTGTCACCGGTTCGTTCGGCTGGAGATAAGCCTGAAGCGAGATATACGCGCCCGGCTGCCCCTGGGACACGAAGGACACGAGCGCCTCCGGGGCGCTGCCTGCGGACACATCGCCGTAGACCGTGATCGAGCCGTCGGTGAATGACGGTTCCTGTGCTGGCAGACGGCCCTGCTGGATGTAGGCATCCATCATCTCGCGGGCGCGCTTCTTGGCCGACTCGACATTAGGCTGATCAAAGGGATTGATGCCCAGATAATGGCTGGCTACGGCGGTAGCAAACTCCCACATGAACATCTGCGCCCCGATGTCATACTGGTCACGCAGCCCGTAGCGCACTACGGGCTGTCCCGCCGTTTCGAGCGCCGCTACCGCGTCGTCAAAGGTACTATCCCCGGCCAGCCGCAGATACACAAACAGACGGTCGTCGCCGTAAACAGCCGGTGTGCCCAGCCGCTCGCCGACCACAGGCAGGATGCCGGTTCCCTCTTTGCCGGTACTCTCGGCGATAAGCTGCTCGATCCAGTCACCGAAGCCAACGAGCGGAGGAGAGAGCACCAGTGTCAGCTTATCGCGCCCAGCCTGAGCCAGCTTGCCCATAATCGTCCCCAGGCGCGCCGCCGGGTTGACCTCCTCCCGGCAGGCATCTCCCATCTCGATGCCCCGGCTCAGCAGCCGCTCCAGGTCAGCCCCGATGAGTGCTGCCGGGACAATGCCGACGTAGGAGAGGGCCGCGTAGCGACCGCCGATCTGTGGATCGTTCAGGAACGCCTGGCGGAAGCCGTGCTCGCCTGCCAGCCTGTCGAGCCTGGTCCCCGCATCGGTCACAGCGACGAAGTGCCGGCCAGCCTCCTCGTTCCCCAGCACCTCAAGGGCACGGTTGTAGAAGGTCTTGAAGAAAGAGAGCGTCTCGATGGTGGTGCCCGACTTCGTCGAGACAATAAACAGCGTCCGGGCCGGGTCTAACGCCTGTTCGTAGGCTAGGACAGAGCCGGGTACGGTGCTGTCCAGCACGTCCAGGCTCAGGTAGCCGCCGCTCACGCCCAGCACTTCGCGGAAGACCTCCGGCGCGAGGCTTGAGCCGCCCATCCCCAGCAGCAGGGCATGAGTGTAGCCGTCTGAGCGCACTGCCCCCGCAAAACCGGCCAGTCGGTCCGCTTCAGGCAGCAGCCGGTTGGCAATGTCCAACCAGCCGAGCCGGTTGGCGATCTCGGTCGGATCAGGCTTCCAGAGCGTGTGATCGCGCTCCCAGATACGCCCCACCACGCGATTCGCGGCCATTTCCTCCAGCGCAGAGTCAACCGTTCGCTGATACTGGCCCACCTGGACTCTCTCATCGAGTAGCTGCATCAACCCACATCTCCTGAGCGTTTGACCAGAAGTGCTTCAAAAACACTTCTGGTCAAACCTGAGGTTTCCCTGAAAGTCGTTCTCGAACGACTTTCAGGCAACACTTAATCCTGCATCACGCGCTTCTTCAGCTCATAAAGGCGCGTGATGGCATCAATAGGCGACATCTCTTCAATCTTCATCCTGCGTAATTCTTCAATGACCGGGTGAGGACCTTCCCGGATGAACGAGAGCTGCAGGGCGGGCATGTCCCGGATCTCCCACACGTTCCGCTGGCTTTCCAGTTCGACCAGGATTTCGGCAGCGCGCTGCACCACAGCCTTGGGGATGCCCGCTAGCTGGGCCACATGGATGCCGTAGCTCTTATCGGCCTTGCCCGGTTGGATGGCATGTAGGAAAGCGATCTGGCCCCCCTGCTCGGCAACTGCCACGTTGTAGTTGGCTACACCGGGCAGGATATTCTCCATCTCGGTCAGCTCATGGTAATGCGTCGCAAACAGCGTTTTGCCGCCCAAGCGGGGATGGTTGTGCAGGTACTCCACGACGGCACGGGCAATAGCCAGCCCGTCGTAAGTGCTCGTGCCACGCCCGATCTCGTCGAGGATGATCAGGCTCCGCCGGGTGCTCTGCTGGAGGATCAGCGCCGTTTCGATCATCTCGATCATAAAGGTGCTTTGCCCGGCGTGGATCTCATCCTGGGCGCCGATGCGCGTGAAGATCCGATCTACTAAGCCGATGGTCGCCTCGTCGGCAGGGACAAAGCTACCGATCTGGGCGAGCAGCACGATCAATGCTACCTGCCGCAGGTAGGTGCTCTTGCCGGACATGTTCGGCCCAGTGATGATGTGGATGCGCTTGCCCTCGGCAAACACCGTGTCGTTCGGGACGAAGCGCTCACCGCGCAACCACAGTTCGACCACCGGGTGCCGTCCGCCCCGGATCTCAAGCACGTCCCCTGCTTCCAGCTTGGGGCGCGCGTAAGCGTGACGCGCCGCAACCTCGGCCAGAGCGGCGCATACGTCGAGCCTTGCCAGCGCCTGCGCCGTCACAAGCAGTGCCTGGCTGTACGAGGCAATCGCGCGTAAAAGTTCGCGGTACAGATGGACCTCCAGCGCGTGGATCTCCTCCTCGGCATTGAGCAGGCGAACCTCAACCTCCTTCATCTCCGGGGTGATGTACCGCTCCGCATTCACCAGCGTCTGCTTGCGAATGTAGTCGCCCGGCACCATATCGGTGTTGGCTTTTGTGACCTCGATGTAATAGCCGAACACCTTGTTGTAGCCAACCTTGAGCGACTTGATCCCCGTGCGCTTCCGTTCGACTGCCTCCAGGCTGTTGATATAGTCACGGGCGTCGGTGTTCGCCTTGATGATGGCATCCAGCTCGGGCGAGTAGCCGGGGCGGATCACGCCGATAGTGTTGAGCGTGGCCGGTGGCTCCTCCACCAGCGCCCGCTCGATCAGATCGACGACATCCTCCAGTGGGTCGAGCGCAGAGGCGAGGTCTTTCAGCGCCTGGGGCTGCCCAATGAGATAGCCGCGCAGGGCAGGCACCACTCGCAGCGTGTCCTTGAGGCTGATCAGCTCGCGCGGCCCCGCGCTTCCCGTGAGCACACGGTTGGTCAGCCGCTCCAGGTCGCCGGTGCGGCGCAGTGCCTCGCGCACCTGGGTCCGCAGCATTCCATCCACGAACAGCGCTTCCACCGTGTCCAGCCGCCGCTCCAGCCGTTCCAGGTCAAGCAGCGGGCGCGAAATCCACTGGCGGAGCAACCGCCCGCCCATCGCCGTTACCGTGTGGTCAAGAACGCCCAGCAGCGATCCGCGCGTCTGCCGCCCCCGGATGGTCTCGGTCAGCTCCAAGTTGCGGCGGGTTGCCGCGTCGAGCACCATGTAATCGTCTGTGGTGTAGAAGGCCAGCGTCTTGAGCTGGTCAAGCGAGCCGCGCTGTGTCTCCTGAAGGTACTGGATCACGGCTCCCGCCGCACTGGTGGCGGCGGCATGGTCCTCCAGCCCAAACGCGGCCAGTGTATCGACCATGAAATGGCGGCGCAGGGCGTCCTCAGCCGTCCGGGGATCGAAGCGCCAGTCTGGCAGGGGCGTGACGTGCACCTCGTCGCTGGTGAGCGGTAGCGTCGCTGCCTCGGCGATGCTCTCCGGGAGCAGGCTCTCGCGGGGGGCGAGACGCGCTATCTCCTGCTGGGCCAGCCCCAGCATATCACCGTCCGCTATCTCGGTTGCGGCGAACTCGCCCGTGGAAATGTCCGCATAGGCTACTCCGATGCTCTCCAGCGCCTCGCCCCGGTAGAACGGGGAGACGGCAACCAGATAGTTGTTCCGCTTTTCGGGCAGCAGCGCGGGTTCAGTGACGGTGCCCGGCGTCACGACGCGCACCACCTCGCGCGGCATCAGGCCGTTGATCGGCTCATCTGCCACCTGCTCGCAGATGGCAACGTGGTAGCCTTTCTCGATCAGCCGCGCGATGTAGCTCTCCGCCGCGTGGAAAGGCACGCCTGCCATCGGCACCCGTTTGTTTTTGGAGACATTGCGGCTGGTCAGGACGATGTCCAGCTCCCGCGCGGCGATTTCGGCATCGGCGTCGAAGGTCTCGTAAAAATCACCCAGCCGGAAGAAGACGATGGCATTCGGGAACTGCTTCTTAATATCCAGATACTGCTGCCGAACGGGTGTGACTTTTGTCATGCGTCCTAACCCACGCTCGCCTGAGGAGGTTTGGGAGTGGTCAAGATTGTATTGTATCCCATCCTGGGCGGCAATTATATCCCGCGCCCCACCTGTACTGCTGCGCCACAGTGCGCAGCCGCTGTCCCAACCTGCCAATCGCGGGGCGCTGCGTTAAATCGGCGTTAAAATATGCTCCCTCAGCTCCGATTGGCCTGTTATCTTTGTCCACTTTGTGTTAAACTTGTACTTAAGTAAAAAGAATATGGCTGCACGTAAGTTGTATTGGGCTATTACGCAATCGATCGAATTGGCCACTGGCGTTTTGCCTGAACACGACCCGCTGGGGCGATACCAGCGCCGGAAAATCTCATACGAGACCATGATGGGGCTTGGGGCGCACGTTGCTCGGCCCCTTTTGATTATTCGATTGCAGAGGTAGAAGTTCTTAAACGCACGGAGAGTGATACATTGTGAACCAGACTCGAAAACAGAATAACCAGCTCGATGCTCCCGAAGGAGTGCTGCGTGTTGTCCCGCTCGGCGGGCTTGGGGAGATCGGCAAGAACATGATGATCATGGAGTACATTACTGCCGACTCCCACGACTCCATCATCATTGACACAGGGATCATGTTCCCTGAGAACGATATGTTGGGGATCGATTACATCATCCCCGACTTCAACTACATCATGGATCGCCTCGACACGATCCGGGGGGTGATCATTACTCACGGCCATGAGGATCACACCGGGGCAATTGCACACGTCATGGAGCATATCAGCGCCCCGATTTACGCCACGCCGCTTACGCGCGGGCTGCTGGAGGTCAAACTCAAGGCAGCGGGTCTGCTTCAGCACATCACGATGATGACCGTCCAGGCCGGAGACACGTTCCAGATGGGGCCTTTTATGGTGGAGTTCTTCCACGTCTGCCACAGCATACCCGACAGCGTGGGGTTGGGAATCACTACCCCCCTGGGGCTGGTGGTGCACTCTGGTGATTACAAGTTTGACCATACGCCGGTCGATGGCTGGCCGCCGGACTTCGCCAAGCTGGCCGAGTTTGCCAAACGGGGCGTGCTGGCCCTGTTCGCCGACAGCACCAACGCCGACGTTCCCGGCTGGACGCCCTCTGAATCGGTTATCGACGCAGCGTTCGACCAGATTTTCCGCGAGGCCCCGGGGCGGATCATCGTCGCCACGTTTGCCTCGCTGATCTCGCGCGTCCAGCAGGTTGCCAATGCAGCCCGGCGGCACGGGCGCCAGATCGTCATCCAGGGCTACAGTATGGTCGAGAACGTCAAGATCGCCCGTAGCTTGGGCTATCTGGACATCCCGGATGAGATGCTGATCGACATCAACGAGGCCAATCGCCTGCCGTCTAACCGGGTCGTCATCATGACGACCGGCACGCAGGGAGAGCCGCTGGCCGGTCTCGGGCGGCTGTCAACGGGCCGCCATAAGTACCTGGAGGTCGAGCCGGGTGACACAGTGCTGATGTCCTCACACCCGATCCCCGGCAACGAGGAGATGGTGTACCGGACGATCAACAAGCTCTTCCAGCGTGGCGCCAATGTGATCTATGACCCGATTGCCTCGGTGCACGTTTCCGGCCACGCGGCCCAGGAGGAGATGAAGCTGCTGATCAATCTGGTGCGGCCCCGCTTCTTTGTGCCCATTCACGGCGAGCTGCGGCACCTCCACCAGCACGCCAAGATGGCTATGGAGTTGGGCATCCCCAGAGAGAATATCGCCATCGTCGAGAACGGTTACATCCTGGAGTTCACCCGCGACAGCCTGACCATCGGCGAGCGGGTTCCGGGCGGCTACGTCTACGTGGACGGGGCCATTGTGGGAGATGTTGGCCCGGCTGTGATGCGCGAGCGTGAAGCGCTTGGCCGGGACGGCTTTGTCATTGCCAATATTGTGGTGGATCGGGATACCCGCCAGTTGCTTGGCGAGCCTGAGATGATCTCGCGCGGATTCGTGTTCCTGCGCGATTCCCAGGAGCTGATGCGTAACGCCGAGCGGGCCATCGTCGATGTGCTGAGTCAGGATGGTCGGACCTCCCTGCGCAGCATCCGCCAGGAAATCGAGCGCCGGTTGGAGCGGTTCTTCTACGCGGAGACCAAGCGCCGCCCGATGGTGTTCGTCTTCGTCAACGAGCTGTAGCTTTGTCCGGCCAGCCCTGCCATCACGCCACGCTGGGTAGGACGTCCGGTTTGCAGAAAGGAGAGCGGGATAGGTGGCGCCACCTATCCCACTCTTGCTGTCTGGTGGGCTACGGGCCGGGCAAGGGCAGGCATCCCCCCGCGCCGGCCTGAACGGCGAAGTCCTCGTAGGGCACGCCTAACCCCGCCTCAAGCGCGACCAAGCTTTCGCTGTAGGCCAGCCCCTCCATCATCGGCACCGCCGGGGCAAAGACGCCAAAGAACACCCGCTGTATGTTTGCCTCGGAGAAGCAGACCTGCTGCTGACCGGCCTCGCTTCGGATGGCACCGTAGAAGGCAAACCCTGCCTGCTGCGCGGGGTACACGAGCCTCACGACATAGGTAGGCGGTTCTGCGTCCAGCACCAGCCCGATGTCCACCTGGCCGGGCTGGCCGAGCGTTTCCAGCACACGCGCCAGCGTCACATAGGGCGGGCTGTAAGACCAGCCTACGTATACATACTGCAAAACGTTATCCTCAATGTAGATATCAACCAGCGGCGGAATCAGGCCGCTCTGCTCAGCCTGCATCTCGTCCGATGCTTTGTTCAGCCAGGCGCCCAGGCGTCCCGTCCCGTCTTGGGCGGCCTCGTAATCGCCTGGTATCAGGTCCTCCGGGCCAAGGCCGAGCCGCGCATAAAAATTGAGCACCTCGGCCAGGCCCGCCTGCCCGGCAGTCAGCCCGTTGTAGCAGGGCAGGGCGCAGGCGGTGCCCACCCCGGCAAGCGGATCGAGGCGCTGGTGAAGCTCGGCAGCTGTCAGGCTGTCCGGCAGGATAGGGGTGGGGGTCAGAGCGGGTGTTGGTGGCGCCGCCTCGGCGGGGACGGGCGTGGCGAGCGGCGTGGCCTCCTCTCCGGTGGACGTTGGCGTGGCGGGTGCAAATGTCGCCGGAGATGCCGAGCAGCCAGCCAGCAACGCCGCAGCCGCTAATACAGCTCGATATCGCATGGAGTCCCTGCCCGTCTAACGTGTATCTCACCAGAGACGTGAGAGGTCAGCCCTGGGCCACGACCACCGCGACAGCGTGCTGGCGGGTGTGCGAGAGGCTGACTGACCACTCGCGGAGGCCCAGAGCAGCAGCCCGCTCAGCGGCAGCGCCGTGAAGCACCAGCTCAGGCCTGTCCAGTTCGCCGTGCACGATTTCGAAGTCCGTCCAGCTCACATCCCTGATTCCGGTTCCCAGCGCCTTGGCCGCTGCCTCCTTCGCGGCAAAACGTGCCGCAAGAGCCGGGAAGTGACCCCGGCAGCGTGCCCATTCGGCCTCGGTAAAAATCCGCGTCGAGAACCGCGCCCCGTGCCGCTCGATGGCCTGCTGGACTCGCTCCACCTCGATGATGTCTATGCCCGTCCTCAGCACAGTCCTTCCCTGCCTTTAAGGCCCGGCGACGGCCAGCGCATAGGCGTCGGGGTCGAGATAGCGGCGCGCTGCAGCCAGAATATCATCGGCTGTCAGGCTGTTGATCAGCTCCTCGTAGCGCTGCAGGTAATCCAGGCCGAGCTTATACATCTCCATCAACATGATGCTGCCCGCAACGCCTTCGTTGGTCTCCAGCCCCAGCACCAGCTGCCCAGTGAAGAACGCCTTGTTGTCAGCCAGTTCTTCGTCGCTTACGGGTTCCTCAACCATGCGGCGGATTTCGCGGCGTATGCTCTCAACAGCCTGCGTAACCATGTCCGGCGCGACCCCTGCAATGACACGCCAGGGGCCAGGCCCCAGGCCGCCGGTCAGGCTGCTGTACGAGTAATAGGCCAGCCCCTGCGCCTGGCGGATGCTGTCTCCCAACCGGCCGTACATCCCGAACACCCCCAGGATGCTGTTCGCCATACGTGCCGCGTGGTAGTCCGGGCTGGTGCGCGAAGGCCCGGGGTAGCCCAGCACAATATCCGACTGCGACTTGCCGGGGATGGGGACATGAGCCTGCCGTACCTCCAGCAGCCGCGGAGCAGGTGGCGCCTCGGGCGGCTCCGGTTGGTTGGGGTTTTCCCAGTCGCCAAAAGCGCCGCGCACCATCTCGACGGCTTCCTGTGCCTTCACCGCGCCAACCACAACGACGATCGCGCCGCGCGGGCCGAGGTTACGGTGAAAGGTGACAAGGTCATCGCGCGTGATGGCTGTGACCGTCTCGAGGTAGCCGTCCAGGCTCTTGCTGTAGGGATGGCTGGCCGGGTAGGCCAGCTCCAGGAATCGCAGGGCAGCCATGCTGTGGGTGTTGTGGGCGCGCAGTTGCAGGCCGGTGATGATCTGCCCCCGCACCCGCTCGACGTAGAGTTCGGGGAAGGTAGGCTCGCGCAGGGCCTCAGCCGCCAGGTTGAGCATGCGCGGCAGGTCTTCCGCCAGGCTTTTGGAACCGAAGCGGCAGGTATGGCTGCCGCTGCTGAACTCCAGGCTGGCCCCGTTGCTCTCGATCTCCTCGTGCAGCTCGTCAAAACTGTGGTGTGCCGTGCCGCGCATCAGCATCGCGCTGTGGAAGTTTGCCAGGCCGGTCTTGCCGTCCGGTTCCTGAAGCGCGCCGCCCCAGATCAACCCATCGACCACCACCGACGGGCTGGTGAAGTTCTCGCGGGCCAGGACGATGAGACCGTTGCTCAGCTCGACCCGCAGGATATCATCCGGGCCGGGCCGGGCATGGGTGTGGTTGATCGGCATCCTCATTCGCGGCTGACCTCTGGTTTCCCGTCTGTTGGGACATACCAGCCGACCGTCCGCCTGTTTGGCTGAAAGACGTCAGCGGCAACGCGCTTGACATCGTCCAGCGTAACGGACATCAGCCGGTCGAGGTAATCGTCAAACCAAGCATAGTTGCCGACCAGCGTCTCGGCAAACCCAAGCCAGAAGCCCTGGCTTGAGACGCTTTCGCTGTCATAGGCAAACAGCGCCCTGGCCTGCTTGCGGGCCTTTTCAAATTCCTGCTCGCTGATCTCGCCGCCTGCAATGCGCTCGATCTCGGCAGTGATGGCCGCCTCCACCTCCTCCGGTCTGCGCCCGTTGCGGACTGTGGCCGTGATGGTGTAAAGGTAGGGATCGATGGTAGCCACCATCCCGCCGCCGACCCCGGCGGCCAGTTCGGTCTCGATCAGGCTCTTATACAGGCGCGAGGTCCTGTTAGAGGTGCTGGCGGTGCTCATGAAGTTCAGGCTGCTTGCCCCGGCCAGGATGCTGTCCAGCACAGTTAGTGTGAAGAAATCCGGGTGCGTCACCTCATAGGCGCGGTAGGCGACGCTCACAAAAGGCGTGTTGCCCTCCCGGTTGACGACAACCCGCCGCTCGCCATACTGCGGCGGCTCAGGCCGGTTAACCTCCGGCGGCGGCTCTCCCGCCGGGAGGCTGCCCAGTTCCTGCTCGATCTTCTCAAGATAGCGTTCGGCGCTCACATCACCGACCAGCACCACCGTTGCATTGTTTGGGATATAGTAGCGGCGGTAGTGGTTGTACAGATCGTCGCGGCTCATCGTCTGCAAATCAATCCGTTCGCCGATGATTGGCGTGCGGTAAGGGTGCACGCGGAACGCAACGCCCAGCATCTCCTCGTGGAGGAGCCACGCCGGTGAATTCTCGGAGCCGCTGCGCTCTGACAGGATGACCGTCCGCTCGGCCTCTACTTCGTGCGGATCAAACGTAGAGTTGATCATCCGGTCGGCTTCGAGGTCGATGCCCAGGTCGATCTTGTCAGCAGGCATGATCTCATAGTAGGCCGTCCAGTCATAGAACGTCATGGCGTTCCAGTGGCCGCCCTGGCGTGAAATCAGCCTGTCGAGCATATCCGCCGGATATCTGGGCGTCCCCTTGAACTGCATATGCTCGACCCAGTGAGAGGCGCCGGTCAGGCCGGGCACTTCATTCCGGCTGCCGACGCGGTACCAGACCCAGAAGGTCGCAACGGGCGCGTGGTGCACCTCCTTGATCAGCACCTTAAGCCCATTGTCCAGCGTTGCCTTCAGGACGCCATTCTGCTCCACGTACCTCTTCCCTTGTAACGATTCTCGCTGCTGGTTCAGCCCCCGAAAGTCACCGTACCGTCATAACCCCGCCCAAAACCACGATACTTGAACCCGTAGCGCTGCATCTGGTCGGGATTGTAGATGTTGCGGCCGTCAACGACGACCGGCTGGCGCATCAACTCCCTGATACGGATCATATCCAGCTGTTTGAACTCGTTCCATTCCGTCACAATGACCAGCGCATCGGCATCCTTGGCAACGTCGTACGGGTTGGCACAGAAGTCGATGCCCTTCATCACGGCGGCAGCAGTCTCCATAGCAACCGGGTCGTAGCCCTTGACCTTCGCCCCAGCTTCCACCAGTTGTTCGACAACTGTGATCGAGGGCGCATCTCGCATGTCGTCCGTGTTGGGTTTGAACGCCAGCCCCAGCAGACCGATGGTCTTGCCGCTCAAGTCCTGCCCCAGCAGTTCACGCAGCTTGATGATCACCTGCTTGCGCTGGAAGGCGTTGATGTCCATCACAGCCTGCAACAGCTGTGGGTGCTTCCCCTGAACGGTCGCCATATGCTTGAGGGCCAGCACGTCCTTCGGAAAGCACGACCCGCCGAAGCCAACGCCAGCATCTAGGAAGAACGGACCGATGCGCTTGTCCGCCCCCATACCGACGGCCACTTCCTTCACATCGGCTCCCAGCGCCTCGCAGATGTTGGCGATCTCGTTAATGAAGGAGATCTTCGTCGCCAGGAAGGCATTTGAGGCGTATTTGATCATCTCTGCCGTGCGCAGGTCGGTGACGATGATCGGCGCCCGCAGCGGAATGTGAAGCTCGGCCACCTTGTTCGCCGCTTCCTGGTCCAGCGAGCCAAGAACGATGCGGTCGGGGTTCATGAAGTCGAGAAGGGCCGACCCCTCACGCAGGAACTCGGGGCAGGATACGACCGAAAAGGGGATGGGCCTGGGCTGGGCTTCCCGGATGATCTCGGCCACCCAGTCACCGGTGCCCACTGGGACGGTCGATTTGTTGATCAAGATCAGTTCGTGATCCATCACCTCGGCGATGCTCTCGGCTGCCTGGCGCACATATTGCAGATCGGCCTCTCCATCAACGCCGGACGGCGTGCCGACGCAGATGAACACGAACTCGGCATCCTTCAGCGCATCCGCGTATGAAGTTGTGAAGGAGAGCCGCCCGGCCTCGACGTTGCGTTTGACGACCTCGCTCAGGCCCGGCTCATAGATGGGCATAATGCCCTTTTTCAGGCTCTCAATCTTCGCTTCGCTGATATCCAGCGCAGTCACCTTGTTGCCCAGATCGGCAAAGCAGGTACCTGTGACCAATCCAACATATCCCACACCGATGACGGTGATGTTTCGCATGGTTGCAGTCCTCGCTTTCAAGCCAATGTAGAAGTTCGCCAGCGGAGCCTGTGACCGGAACAGACTATCGCCCGCCCCACATGCCCGGTTACGGGTTTGACGAGAGGCATCTCAATTAACCAGAATAGCACGGTACGGGCGAACCTTGTTACGCGGGCGGTAGTGTACCGCAGATTACCTGCTTTGCCTATGTGCTTGAGGAGTGGGGAGTGGATAAATAACTGGGCAGAGGTAAAACGAGGGTCGGTGCTGCGCCATTACCTCGCCCGTCTCGTGCGCCGTTGGCGCTGTTTCTCGCGCTGCCTGCGTGCTATCTGCGTGCTCTCTGGACCGCCATCAAGCTCTTCGTCTTGGCCTGGAACCGCCGCCCGATGTACAGGCGCCGCTACCCAACCTGTCCTGCCCATGTCAAAGACTTCGTGTACCCATGATGTTATCCACCCCCACATTCCCGCCTCTTGCACCCGACAGCAGGATGTGATACACTACGCTCCACTGCGGGGCGTGGCGCAGTTTGGCTAGCGCGCTACAATGGGGTTGTAGAGGTCGACGGTTCAAATCCGTCCGCCCCGACACAGAACGGCCCACCGGTCTGGTGGGCCGTTGCAGTTACGGTGCACTGCCAGCTAGCGTTTCATTCAGCCCAGCAGGCTTTGCAGCTTCATTGCCAGTGAAACGTTGCCGTCAATGGTAACTTTGCCCTGCATGAAGGCACTGACAGGGTTCAGGTCACCGTTGACCATGGCAAGAAGGTCCTCGTCTGAGACAGTCATGGTCATGTCAGGCGACTCAACAGTGCCCTCGGCAACGCTGAGCTGTCCATCCTGTACTCTGGCAACCCACGTGCCGCCCTGCCCACCAGTCACGTTGAACACCAGAACAGCGTTTTCGGACCCCCATGCCTCGGAATCAAACCGCTTCGGAAGCTCGGCTAGCAGCTCCTGGACTGTGCTGACCATGCTCTCCCTTCTCCTTGTTGCAGATGTATCCGAGCAGGACAATGATGCGTTGAAATGCGTTCTGACACTAGTATACAATAAGTTACCCGTCTCCGAACGGCTATGCGGCAGGTAGCCATGCCCGACCATCATGCACGCGCACGCGCCAAGCTATATCCGCAGGTCCTGATCCTTGCGGCTATTTTGGCCGTTGCATGCGGCATCACTGTTCCACTCGCAGATCGGGAGACACCTGAGGCGGTGGATGAGACACAGCAGCCGTTCCCCTCTCCCTCTGCGAGTGCACCTGGAGCGCGCCCCACGTCCGGCATCGCCGATTTGCCGTCGGCGGGACGCTTGGCTGCGCTAGGCAGCGACGGCAACCTGTACATCCTGGAGCACGGGCGCGCGCCGCTGCCCCTGACCGATGACGCGATCCCTATCGACCGTACAACCCTCAGTGGCCGCCTATACCAGCATCCCACCTGGTCACCGGATGGCTGGCTCTCCTTCACCCGGGCCGAAAATCTGCCCAATGAGCCGCCCGGCTTGCAGGTGCTGGCTGTCCCACCGGGTGGTGGCGTCCCCATCACCATACTCGAGACACCCGATGCGAGCTACGTCTATGGTTACTGGTCGCCCGCAGCATGCCGCGCCGCACCGGAGTGCAATCGCCTGGCCTATCTGATGAACGATGGCGACCGGGTCGCGCTGCACCTGGCTGAGGTGCATAGCGGGAATGAAGCGGCGGTAGAAGATGCGATCGTCGGACGGGCGGCGCCTTTCTACTACTCCTGGTCGCCCGACGGCGAATCAATGCTGTGGTATCAGTACGATCAGTACCTGTCCATCTACGACCTGTCGCGCGGCGAGATCTCCGAGTGGCTTCCGTTCGCCACAGGGCGCTTCATGGCACCATCCTGGTCACCTGTAGACGACCGGCTGCTGTTCGCCCGCGCCGACCCAGGCGGGAACCGGGTGATGATCCTCGACGGCGACCGCACAGTAGACCTCGGTCTGCCGGTGGAGGGTTTCACTTACTTCAACTGGTCACCGGACGGTCAGCAGGTCGCCTACACCTACGGCGGCGATCCGCTCGCCCCGGTCACGGTCATCAACGCAGACGGGAGCAACGGGCGCGTCCTGGCGGGGGTGAGGGATATCGTTGCCTTCTTCTGGTCACCGGATAGCACCAAGCTGGCGATTGTGTCGCTGGTGCTCCCTTCCGAGGCATTCCCACAAGCCGGGCACTCATTTCACGCCCGCCCCGCTGCCCAGCCGGGCGATCCGGGGGACTATGTCTTTGCCTGGTCGGTGATCGACGTGGTCAGCGGCGAGGCCATCTTCCTCACAGAGTTCCTGCCCACCGGCGATCAGTGGTACATGCTCAAGTACTTCGACCAGTACGCGCAGAGCCATAGGGTATGGTCGCCGGACAGCCGGTATATCGTCTACGCCGAGCAGCAGCGCGAGAGCGGGCACGACACAGTTCGCCTGTTGGACACGCAGAGGCCGGATGAACCCCCGCTGCAGTTGATGGAGGGCACACTGGGCATCTTTGCCTTCAAGTGACGGTCTGGCTACACCAGCCTGTATGCCTGCGGGGGTTGGCAGCTCCCAGTATAGCTTGGTATAGTCGTGTGGCCACCCGCGGACGGTGGCCACACTGGTTTTTTGACACGAATGCGGGACAGAAAGCGCAGCAGCAGAGCGGGCATGATCATGAGCAACCGCCATCCTCAGGCCAAGCACAGGCTGGCAGAAGCCATCCGGCGCTTGCCATGGCTGGCCACGATCCTGGTGAGCGCGCTGCGCTGGACGCGGGCACGTTACACCGCAGGCGTCGTGGGCGTCGTGCTCAATGAGCGCGACGAGGTTCTGCTCGTCAAGCATGTCTTCCATCCCTCGGCACCTTGGGGGCTGCCGGGCGGCTGGATGGAGCGCGACGAGGCCCCCAGCGAGACGCTCCAGCGGGAGCTGCGCGAGGAGATTGGCCTAGAGGTCTCCATCCTGGAGCCGCTGCTCATCCTGCCAGGCGAGCACCGGCACCACCTGGATATGGCCTTCCTGTGCCGCGCACATAACGCCGTCCAACACCTGAGCACGGAACTGCTAGACTATCGCTGGGCAGGCCGAGATGAACTGCCCCCGCTTCCTCCATTCCACCGGGCGGCGGCGGTGGCAGGCTGGTCCCGGCGAATCGGTGAGGTGAGAGAGGTATGATCCCTACATCAGCTACTCAGCATCGTAGCGCGTTCCCAGTTCTGGAAGTAGTCGGATTGCTGATGATCCTTGCAGCGGTCGTGCTACTGCTCACGCAATTGAGCAGCTTCAGCCTGAACCGCGAGCGAATGCCCTACGGCCTGGTGCTGGCGGGCGTACCCGTCAGCGGGCTTTCCCGTGCCGAAGCCAAAGCCTACCTGGAGCAGGCATATGGGGCGCCTGTGACCATCTTCATCCAAGATCAGGAGATTCACCTGAGTCCAGACCAGGTAGGTTTCCGCATTGACTCGGAAGCCATGCTTTCACGAGCGCAGGAACTGCGCACGGAGGGCACCTTTTGGTCAGGCTTCTGGGATTACCTGTGGCGGCGGCCCGAAGAGGCATACAGTGTAGACTTGATCGCCGAGTACTCCCGCGAGCAGCTTGAGGCATGGGTAGCAGACCTGGCCATGCGCTATGACCGTCCGGCAGAACCAGCTGCGATCCATCTGGATACGCTGACTTTCTCGGAAGGGCAGGCCGGTTTGAGCATCGACCAGGCAGCGGCTATTGAAGCCCTTGATGCCGCGCTCAAGCGGCCCACCAACCGCGCGGTGACGATCACCATGCGCGAGAGCGAGGCACAGCCCGCCGACATGAACTCGCTGCGCACCCTGCTTGTTGATTACCTGACCAGCGAGAAATACCGTGGAGTGGCCTCGATTTACGTCATCGACGAGCAGACGGGGGATGAGCTGCGCCTGGACGTGGACCTGCGCCAGGGCGTCCCTTCCTACGTCGACTGCGACATCGCCTACGCGGGCCTGAGCACGATGAAGATCCCCATCCTGGTCGAGTTCTTCCGCTATTTGGATTGGGAGCCATACTCGTATGAGTACGACATGATCGAGGCGACGATGACGCTCTCCAGCAACCTGAACGCCAACTTCATGCTGCGCGATATCGGCTTTGACGACGCTCAGAGAGGGACTGAGATCGTCACCAACTCAATGCAGTACTTGGGGCTTAAGAACTCGTTTATCGTCGCACCCTACGATGAGGAGGACCCACCCGAATACTACAGCACCCCTGCCCGCGAGGCAGCCCGCGCCGGGACATGCATCAACACAAACCCTGACCCCTACATGCAGACGACGCCTGACGACCTGACCACAATCCTTGACATGATCTACCAGTGCGCCACGTTTGGCGGGGGCGGGCTGATGGCCGCCTATCCTGAGGACATCACCCAGGATGAATGCCAGATGATGCTCGACGTGATGAGCAAGAATGACGAGGGGCGGCTGATTCTTGCTGGCGTGCCGGAAGATGTTGAGGTGGCCCACAAGCACGGCTACACATATGACACCATTTCCGACGCCGGGGTGGTATTCAGCCCCGGTAGGGATTATGTGATGACCGTCTTCCTGTGGGCGGATGTTGGCTGGCTGGCGAGCACCGCCTTTCCGATCATGGAAGGGATCTCGACAGCGACTTTTAACTATTTCAACCCTGATATGGTGAATGTCCCCAGGCGCGGGATCGGCGACATCTTGAACCCAACCAACGCCGAGCAGCCAACGCCGACGCCGGGGAGCTAGGAGCCAGAGGCGGGGCGGCCCATTGTGCAGCCCCGCCCTTTCCTCATCTATTATCCGCCTCTCGCTGAAGTACCCATAGCGTCAGGTCGTCGTTCTGTGGTGCATCACCAACGAACCGGTCAACTTCATGCAGGACGTGGTGGAGTAGCGAATCGGGGGCGTGCCCTGCCACGCTGAGTAGTGTCCGCTTGAGCCGCTCCAGCCCCCACTCGGCGTAGTTAGCCCGCATGGCCTCGGTCACCCCATCCGTGTACGCCACAACCGCATCCCCCGGCTCGAGTATGACCGTCTGCTCCTCCAGCTCAATCTGTGGAACGACTCCCAGCGCGATACCCCGGCAGGGTAGCTCGATCACCTCCCGACCCTCCCTCCGGACGAGGAGGGCTGGATTGTGGCCCGCGCTGGCATACGTAACTGTTGCGGTGGCCGGGTTCCACACCGCATAGAACAGCGTCACAAACAGATCCGAGTGACCGTCATTAAAGAGTAGTTCATTCACCCGCACCAGCGTGGCAGCCGGGGAGGTCCGACTGGCCGCTGCCGCCCGGACCAGCGTTCGGCAGACCGCCATGAAAAGGGCGGCAGGCATCCCTTTGTCGGCTACATCGGCGATCACCAGACCCCACAGGCCAGATTGCAGCGGGATGAAGTCATAGAAATCGCCGCCTACCTGCCGAGCGGCACGCCAGACTGCCGCCGTTCGCCAGCCATCGCCCTGCGGAAGCGCTCCCGGCATGAAGCTGGCCTGGATAGTCCGGGCGACGGCCAGCTCCTGCTCAAGCCGCTCATGTTCAACTGCGCTCGCCTGCAGATGGGCCGTCTCAATGACCGTCGCCGTCTGGTGGGCGATGCCTGTCAGAATGCTAAGCAGGCGGGGAGCTGCTCCCTTGGGCGGGTCGTCCACAACCAGCAGGCCGACCAGCCCACTCCTGGCCCGGAGCGGGAGGCACAGCACCGATGGCGTCATCAGCAGCGCCGCGAGCGGCTCCGGGATGGGAAGGTGATGCCCCTGCCCTGCCCCAAGCGGGCGGGCGGTCACGGTCAGCAGCTCGAGAAGCGGGTACCGCTCGGCTTGGATAGGGCGGCCCATCATCGCGTCAAACCGATCACGTGCCACCCCGTACTGCGCCCAGGGGTAGTAAGCGCCATCCCCCGGTTCCCAGCGCAGGATGAGACATCGGCTCACCCCGACGAGCAGCGCCGTCAGACGAGCGATCGTCTCCAGCGCAGATAAAGCATCGACCTGCGCGTTGACCGCCTCGGCGACCTGCAGCAGCACAGTGGTCACATATACCTCTGCCTGCTGGGCTGCGTAGAGCCGTGCGTTGCTGATCGCAACCCCAGCTTGGTTAGCAAACGCAGCGGCGATCTCCAGATCATCAGCTCCCTGATACCGTAAGGGCGGCTGGACGCCCACCAGATAGCCGATCAGCGTGCCGCCAACGGTCAGCGGCACAATCATGAGCGGTTCGTCCTTGGGAAGTCCAAGAAGATCACTGGATACCCGACGAATGGCATCTCTCACCGCCCCCTCATCGGCCAGATCGAACGCATCGAGCGGCATCCGGTGGCCAACATACCCCTCCAGATTAGGGCCTGCCGCAGCATAGACGGTCAGCCTGTCCGCCTGCTCCTCGATCAAGACGAGGGCAGCGGCCTTCACAGCCACCACCTGCCACAACCCCCGTAGAGTCTCGGCAACCACCGCCTCAAAATCAAGCTCTGAAGCAAGCGTCGCGCTCACCTCGCGGAGGCTGTCGGCCTGAGTGCGCCGCCGTCTCTCGTTGGCGTACAAGGTTGCATTGCGGATGGCAACGGCAGCAGCATCGGCCAGCGATTCCATCAGATGCAGGTCCTCCGGGGTGAAGGCATCCTTTACCCGGCTCTGCACATCAAGCACCCCCATCACTATCCCTGCCATCTGGATCGGGACGGTCATCTCAGAGCGGGTATCCTCCAGGCCGACGCCGGGCCGGTAGTCTTCCGACCGGGACACGTCCCCGACCAGCAGTGATCCTCCTGTGCGGGCCGCTTTTGGAATCAGGCCGGGGCCGTCAATTGAATAGGCCAGCTCACCGACCATCCAGTGAACGCTGTGCGGGCCAATGCCCGCGCGGAAGACAAGCACATCCCCCAGGCGAATAAAGATGTGCACACGTTCAAAGCCGAATGTCTCGCCGATCAGGTCAACCAAGCGATCCAGCAGATCGTCCAGATCGAGCACGGAGGCAATCGCCTGGCTGACCTGCGTCAGCGCCTCCAGCCGCTGCGCCAGCCGCCGCTCTGCATCATAGCTTTGTGCCTGCTGCACAGCCAGCGCAACTTGGGCAGCCAGCGTTTCCAGTAGCGAAACATCCTCCGGACTGAAGGCGTTGCTCCGGCTGCTCTGCACGTCCAGCACGCCCAGTACACGCTCCTCGACCCTGAGCGGAAGGGCGATCTCGCTGCGCGTCTCCGGCAGGGCGCCAAGTGGACGATAACGCTCATCCTGGCCAACGTTGTTCGCCAGCGCCGTCTGGCCGGTGCGTGCCGCCCAGCCGATCATGCCCTCACCCGGCTCCACCCAGGGATAGTTTTCCTGATACACGTCATCGGTGCTGGCCCCTACCCTGAGCTGCCCGCCCTCGTACACAAATATGCCCACCGCATAGTAACCGAATGTGTCCTTCACCAACGTCACGATCTGTCGGAGAAGCTCCGGTAACGGCTGCACAGCGGATATCTGGGCAATGACTTCCCCGATAAGCCTGAGCTGCCCGGCCCGGTACTGCGACTGCTCGTAAAGCTGGGCGTGCCGGATGGCCCAGGCTGCCTGATTCGCCAGCGCCGTGAAGAGACGCAGGTGCTCTTCGGTGAACCGGCGGGGCTGGCGGCTCTGGACAGCCATCATGCCGATAGTGACATCATCCGCAACCAACGGCACAAACAGTCCCGATTGCAGCGCTTCTTCATCATCGAGCATTCCGGTGAGGGCGGGCAGGCGCTCACGTTCTGCGGCAAGGTCTTCGATGACCAGCGGCTGCCCTATCTCGCGCACCCAGCCGACAAGCCCCTTCCGCCCACCCTCCGGGAGAGCCACCGGAGGCTGCCGCCGGCCATCCTGCGCCCAGACCTTAAGTTGGTAGGTGTCGCCATCAAACAGGCCAAGCTGGAAGTGCGAGTCTGGAACAATGTCCCCTACCCGTTGGTATATGAGTTCGCACAGCTCGTCCAGGTTGAGGCGGGTGCGCAGCATTTGCTGCCCGATCTCGTTGATGGACGCCAGTTCGCCGACCGCTCGGCGTGCGTGCTGCTTCCCCAGCCGGTATGCTGCCCAGGCCGAAACCACGCCGATAAGAACGGCCACGCTGAGCATGCCCAGGATTATCGGCCCCATCTGCATTCCACTACCTACACTACGTTGGTGATCCAAGCCGCGTAGGACGCCGAGGGTTATTCCCGGTGACGGTGCTTCACCATGACGAGGCGGTTGCCGCGAGGGCTGGGCGTGTAGCGCACGTCATCCATGACAGCCCGCATCAGGTACAGGCCCAGCCCGCCCGGCGTTATGTCATCCAGGTGGCCGGGTCGTGGAGGGGGCGCCACGTCGGTGGGATCGTAAGGCTCGCCGAAATCGGTCAGGCGGATAGTGCACACACCCCGGCCAGCCCTGATGCACGCCTCGATCTCGCCAGCCGGGTTGCCAGCATAGGCGTGCTCGATGATGTTCGTGCAGGCCTCATCGAGCGCCAGCCTGCACTGGAAGGCTGCCTGTTCCCCAAGCTGCGCCTCACGAGCCAGCTCATCAACGAGCGCCGCGAGCCAGCGAATACTCTCAAAGCGGGCCGGTACGCGCAGGCGGATGGCCCGGCCGCGCGTCAGGAACGCGGCAATAGCGAGCAGCAGCCCAAGCCCTCCAAGTGCGATCAGGGTAAGGATCGGGACAACATCACTCTGGTGCATCGGTGCTTGCACGGCTCGGTCTCTCCTCCGGCCGGGTGCGTGCCGGGTCAGCAGGCTTGGGCGCTGCATGTGGGCCGCTAACCGGAGTGCGTGTGGGCATGCTCAATGGCCGCCTCGCGCGTCTTGCACACGGTGAAAATCCGGGTGAAACCCACCGTCTCAAATACGTTCTGAACGTGGGGCTGCATCCCGGCAATAATGAGGTCACCGCCTGCGGCGCGCGCCTCCCGCCAGGCCGCGACGAGCGCCTTCAGACCCCGGCTGGACACATAGTCCACCTTACGCAGATCGACGATCAGCCAACGCCTTTCTCCGGCCAGCGCGGCATGCAGGGTCTCCTCAAAGGCTGGCGCGGCGGACGAGTCAATCCGCCCACTGGGCGAGACGAGCCAGATATCCCGCCCCAGCTCCAATGTGACCGTTTCGCCACCCGAGGCGGCTTCCTCAGGTGGTTCCATTCGCTTGACCATAACCAGCCTGTTCACGCCCCCGGAGAAGGTGAAGCTGACCTCGTCCATGAGCTTCCGCATCAGGTGCAGGCCAATGCCGCCGGGTTTGATCTTGTCGATGTCGCTCCAGTTCAGGTTGGGTTCGGGCACGCTGTCCGGGTCAAATGGCTCACCCCAGTCCACAACCTGAAGCGTACAGACACCCGGCTCGATAATAATGGTCACTTCGAGATCGCCGTCTTCCCTCCTCCCATAAGCGTGCTCGATGACGTTAGTAACGGCTTCGTCCACTGCCAGCTGGCAGTGAAACACGCCGGCTTCGTCTAGATGAGCCGCCTGGGCTGCCTCGGCAGCAAAATTTGTGACGACAGGGATGTTGCTGTAACGGGCGGGTATTCTGAGGCGGCGCACTTCCGCCGCTTTGTAGTTGTCTCTGTGATTGGTCACGGCGGTTCGGAAGGCTAGAAGCTGCCCACCGCTTCGACTTGGTCTGCATATACCTGGAAGATGGAGTTAAGCCCGGCCAGTTCCAGCACCTCGTTTACCCGCTCTGAGGGGTTGCTAAGCCGTAGATCACCTCCTGCTGAGCGCACGCGCTTGAGCGCAGCCACCAGTTCCCGAAGCCCGGCGCTGCTCATGTAGTCAACCCCGCCTAAGTCCACTACCAAATTGTGCGTACCCCGATCGATGCGCGCATTCAGCACTTCGCCCAACTCCGGGGCCGTACTGCCATCCACACGCCCATCGACCGTGATCAGGTCAACCCGGTTCAACGATTTAACGGTAACCTCCATGAGTAACAGCCTCCTGCCGCGCGCCGAGCGCCTCATGATCAACCAGAACAGCCGCATATAGCGGGCTACGCTGCCCAAGGGTGGCCTCAACAGCCCAGCCACTGCGCGGATTATACATTGGCAGGTGCGTCTGCACAACGAAAGCCGCGCTGGTGGCTATGCCCCCAGCCGCGTGCTAGAATCCAGGCGCATAACCGGGTGCGGCATCGGGCATCTCAGGCGCTGACAGGAGAGACACTCTGAACGGGCAACAGCGAACGGACGAGCGTATCAGGGAGCCGGGATCATGGGCCAAACTGGGGCGCGCGCTGCTTCAGGGCACACTGTTCGGCCTACTGCTCGGCGGCGCATTTGCTGGCGGCTACCTGTACCACGCGCACGCAGCCCTTCCACCCGGTTCGGGGATCGACCTGGCGCTGATCAGCGAGGCAAATGCCCTACTGGTTAACCACTTCCTGTACGAATTACCGGACGAACAAGACCGTGTGCGCGGCGCGATCTCGGGCCTTGTCGCAAGTCTGAATGACCCATATACGTTTTTCGCCGGCCCGGAAACAACCGAGGTCGACGAGGACAATCTGGCCGGACGGTTTGGCGGCATCGGTGCAGAAATTGGGATTGATGAGGCGGGGCATTACGTCATCCTGCGCGTTTATCCCGGCAACCCTGCGGAAGCAGCCGGTGTGCGGGTGGGGGATATCATACTCGCCGTGGACGGCGTGGAGGTATCCCCCCAGACAACCTCGATGTATGACCTGCTGGCTGCCCTACGGGGTGAGATCGGCGACCCCGTGATCCTGCGCCTGGGGCGCGGGCCTGAGGTCTTTGAGTTGGAGATCGTACGGGCCGAGGTGCTGATCCCATCGACGTTTTGGCGCGTGCTGGAAGAGGACTCCCGCATCGGGTACATTCAAATCACGCGTTTCACCGACCGGACACCCGAGGAGGTCCGCCAGGGCATCGGCGAACTGCTGGATCAGGATGTGAAGGCGTTTATCCTCGACCTGCGGGATAACGGCGGCGGCTTGGTCGAGTCAGCGGTGCAGGTAGCCAGTGAGTTCCTGGACGGCGGCCCGATTCTTTACGAGGTACGACGCGGTCAGGACGAGAAAGCATACAATGCCTCACGCGGCGGGCTGGCGGTTGAGCAGCCACTTGTGGTGCTGGTCAACGGCGGGAGCGCCAGCGCCAGCGAGATCCTGGCCGGGGCCTTCCAGGACCGGGGGCGCGCCTTGCTGGTGGGCGAACCAACCTTTGGAAAAGGCTCCGTGCAGCTCATCTTTTCCCTGAGCGACGGGTCTTCTCTGCACGTAACAGCAGCCGAGTGGTACACCCCGGATCACCACCGCATCGAACAGCAGGGGCTGACACCCGACCTCACTGTCACACCCGAGGCTGGCAGGGATGCCGCGCTGGCTGCCGCGCTGGAGGTTCTGGGCTCGCGTTTGCCGGTCGCTGAAATGCAGAACGCGGATGACGAGTGATCGAAGCGGTGATGGATCGCGATGAGCTTGTTTGGTTTCTTGGAGAAGTCGGGAATGCAACAGGCACAGCACGAGAGCCGCAGATCGGGCACATCGCGCATCGTCCTGATGGTAACCCTGGGACTGCTGCTAGCCGCGGTGGTATTCGCCGCTGGTTTTGTAACAGGCTCGAGCCTGACGGCGAGCGGGGTGCTTGGGTCCGATCTGCAAGTGCCCGTTGTGCCGTTTGGTGCTCCGGGTGCGGCCCGCGCGGAAGAAGAGGAAGTCGATCTAGATGTGTTCTGGGAAGTCTGGAACACACTGGAGTCCCGCTTCTACTACGACCTGCCCTCCGAAGAAGAACGCATCCAGGGCGCTATCGAAGGGCTGGTCGAGTCGGTTAACGACCCCTATACCGCCTATGTCCCCCCTGAGGCTGCCCGGATTCTGAACGAGGACAGCACCGGGATGTTCGAGGGGATCGGGGCGTTTGTCGAGGAGGCACCGGAGGGCGGCATTTACATCATCCGTGTCTTTGAAGGCGGCCCGGCTGAGCAGGCCGGTCTGAGGGCGGGCGACATTGTTGTGGGTGTAGACGGGGTTGACATAACGGACAAAATCTTAGGGGAATCGCTCCCCCTGATTCGCGGCCCGGCGGGCACCAAAGTCACTGTGACCGTCGTGCGCAGCGGCGAGCCGGGACTGCTTGAGTTCACCATCGAGCGCGCCCGTCTTGAAGTGCCCACGGTTGAGAGCCGCCTGCTGGAAGACGATATCGGCTATGTGGCCCTGTTCGAGTTCAACGCCCGCGCCAGCGAGCGCCTGCGCGACACTATCCGTGACCTTCGGGGCGAAGGTGCGCAATCGCTGATCCTCGATCTGCGCGACAACCCCGGCGGCTTCCTAGACGAATCGATCCGGGTGGCTGATCTGTTCTTGGGGGAAGACGTGGTCGTTATCCAGCGAGATGTGGACGGGAAAGAGCGCAGCTTCACGAGCGACAGCGGCGACCTGGCTGAAGACATCCCCCTTGTGGTGCTGGTCAACGAGAACAGCGCGAGCGCCTCGGAGATCGTGGCAGCAGCCATCCAGGACAATGAGCGCGGCACACTGATCGGCCAGACTACCTTCGGCAAAGGTTCAGTACAGCTTCAGTACGATCTGTCGGATGGATCACTGCTGCGCGTCACATACGCTGCTTGGTACACACCCGACGACCGGTCGATCACCGGCCAGGGCGTCACCCCTGACATCATCGTTGAGGCGTCAGCGGGGGACATTGAAGCCCAGACCGACACCCAGCTTGAGCGCGCCATCGAGTTCCTGCAAACAGGACAATAGAGCGCTATGCGCAACGATAACGTTAAGATAGTTGCAACCAACCGCAAGGCTCACCATGAGTACCATATCGAGGAGACGCTGGAGGCCGGGCTGGTGCTCTCCGGGACAGAGATCAAATCTATACGCGCTGGGCGGGTGAATATTCGCGAGGCGTATGTAGCCCCTCGGGATGGGGAGATGTGGGTGCTGGGGATGCATATTGCCCATCACGAGCCGCTCCGCCCGCGCAAACTGCTCATGCACCGGCGGGAGATCGACCGCTGGGCGGCGGCTGCCCAGCAGAAGGGATACACCATTGTCCCCCTCCGCCTTTATCTGCACCGGGGACGGGCCAAGCTGGAGATCGGGCTGGCCAAAGGTAAAAAACTCTACGACAAGCGCGAGGCCATCGCCGAGCGCGACTCCGAGCGCCGCATCCGCCGTGCCCTGCGCGAACACGAAAGGCGGCGCTAGGTGAACAGGATCGACCTCGACTCGTTCGAGTGGCCAACATCCCTGCGTGGTATCAACGCCCTGGAGCCGGAGGTCAAAAAGGCCATCTACCTGTCCCTGATACCGGGCAACCTGCTGGAGCGGTTCAACATCCCGCCCGACGATGAGCAGCGACTCCAGATCATCTGCCCGACGGACACTCGGTCGGTTGAGATCGTGATCTTCCACGAGGCAGGCGCACGCGACCCCCTGCTCTACCTGCACATGGCTGACACGCTCAATTTCCAGATCGCGCTGCTGCTGCTGGTGATCAACGACCCCCATTCCCCGCGCTACAACGTAGACATCGACGAGAACGGCCTTCCCACTCGCTTCGGGACGCTCCGGCGCAATATCCCCGAGGAGATCCGGGCCATGGAGGCCGGTCTTTCCCCCGGCCAGGTGCGCGCCGGGCTGCGTCTCTCAGGCCAGGCCATCACCACCCTCGAACGCTTCATCGCCCGCACCGGCCATGACATGGTCATCATAGAGCCTCTGACCTACAACAATGCCATCGTCTATGAGCGGTATGGCTTTGCCTATTTTCAGGGCCGCCAGCGTATGGAGTGGATCGACCGGGTGCTGCGTCCCGGCGGCGACCTCTTCCACCGCTTTGATGGCTCGACCCCCTTTCGCCAGCCCCACTTCTGGAAATCGATCCGGGGCCGCTCATGGGCCATCCACGACGGCATCTTGGGCGAACCTCTAGGCAACATGCGGATGTACAAGCAGGTAAGCCGCCACGCAGGAGTCAATACGTTCCCGGACGGCGTGTGGTAGGCTATCCCTCTCTGCCCGGCGGGTCATACGCCAGCCGCTGCGTATTCACCAAGACGACTCGAATTTGGCAATCAAGTGAGATACGATATACTTAGTCCGGTATTGCACAATTCTGCCACATTGCAGGCACCACTCGTCAGGGAAATGCGCACATGCGGCGTCATGCAGAGACACGAATAATCAGGCGTCTGTTGCTCACGGGGGCCAGCGTGTTTGTGCTGGCCGCCATCTTCCCGTTCCAGGCGTTGGCTCAGGCCCCCTCACCACTGCGGCCAGGCTCAGGTGCGGCTCAACAAGTCGCAGGGCTGTTCTGGATCGTGCTAGCCATTGCCGCCGTCGTGTTTGTCATTGTCGAGGGGCTGATTATCTACGCCGTCCTCCGCTATAGGCGGCGCTTCCCCGACGAGATGCCCAAGCAGGTTCACGGCAACGCCACACTGGAGATCGTGTGGACGGCTATCCCCGCCGCGATTATGGTTACGCTGTTCGGGCTGACGCTGCGCACGCTTGAAGCACAACGTAACGCGCCACCGGATGCGACTGTGATCGAGGTCACAGGCCGCCAGTGGTTCTGGGAATTCAACTATCCCGAGACAGAGATTACGGTCACCAGCAAGGACAGCGACCTGTACATCCCGGCGAACGAGCCGGTCGTCTTGGAGATCCGGTCGGCTGACGTGATCCACAGCTTCTGGGTGCCAGAACTTAACGGCAAGATGGACGCCATCCCCGGCCACACCAACACGCTCTGGTTTGTGGCCGAGCCGGGCACCTACGCCGGGCAGTGCGCTGAATATTGCGGCTTGCAGCACTACGCCATGCTGTTCAACGTGCAGGCCGTTCCACGCCCGGACTTCGATGCCTGGATGGACGAGCAGATTGCGCTGGCCAGCCAGTTCCAGCCCATCGGCACCGACCTAGAATCCCCGCTGCCTGAGGGCGACCCTGCGCGTGGCGAGGCACTCTACACCGGGTTAGGCTGCAACGCCTGCCACTCTCTGGACGGTACGCAGATCGTCGGCCCCTCGATGCAAGGAATCGGGGAGCGAGCGGGCACACGAATAGAAGGTTACACGGCTGAGCAGTACCTGCGCGAGTCGATCCTACTGCCCTGCGAATTCGTGATCGAGGGCTTCACATGCCAGATGCCGCAGAACTACGGCGAACGCATGGAGGCGCAGGACTTGGCCGACCTCATAGCGTACCTGCTCCAGCAGTGACAGGGAAGCTATGGATCGGTTGAATCTGAACGACGGTTGAGTTGAGACCTTTAGGCGGGAGAGGAACCCGAATGGCTACAACTGCACCCCCCTATCCGAGGACAGAAGTCGCCCGCCCACGCGGCATTGCTGCCTGGCTGACGACCGTCGATCACAAGCGGATCGGCATCCTGTACCTGGCAACAGCCTTCGTTTTCTTTGTGCTCGGCGGCGTGCTGGCCCTGCTCATCCGGATCGAGTTGGCCCTGCCGGGCGGTCAGTTGCTCACCGACCAGCAGTACAACCGGGTGTTCGGGATGCACGGCACCACCATGATCTTTCTGTTTGTCATCCCGATCCTGGCCGGCCTAGGGAACTACCTCGTTCCCCTCCAGATCGGCGCGCGTGACATGGCCTTCCCGCGCCTGAACGCGCTCAGCTACTGGCTGTATCTGTTCGGCGGCCTGGTGCTGTACGCAAGCTGGTTCGCGCCCGAAGGAGCGCCTGCCATCGGCTGGACGGGCTACGTGCCGCTCGCCGGGGCGCGGTACTCGCCTTACGTGGGTGTTGATCTGTGGGCCATCAGTCTGCTTATCATCGGCGCCTCATCCACCATGGGCGCCGTGAACTTCATCACCACGATCCTCAACATGCGTGCCCCCGGCATGGACCTATGGAAGCTCCCGCTGTTCACCTGGACCGTGCTGGTGATGGCCTTTATGGTCCTGCTTGCCACCCCGATGCTCAGCGGGGGGCTTGCGATGCAGCTCGCTGACCGCAACCTGGGGACACAATTTTTTGAAGCCGGGACGGGTGATCCGGTGCTCTGGCAGCATCTGTTTTGGTTCTACTCGCACCCGGCTGTCTACATCATGATCCTGCCTGCTATGGGCGTAATCTCCGAGGTGCTACCTGTCTTTTCCCGTAAGCCCATCTTCGGTTACCGGGCTATGGTCTGGTCTACGATTGCGATTGGCGTGCTCGGCTTTGCGACATGGGCACACCACATGTTCACCACCGGTCTCCCCCCGCTCCTTGAGGCGTTCTTTGTGCTCTCGACGATGATCATCGCCGTGCCCACTGGCGTAAAGATGTTCAACTGGATCTTCACCCTGATCGGCGGCTCGCTTAAGTTCGATACGCCGCTGCTCTTCGCGCTTGGATTCCTGAGCATGTTCCTGATTGGCGGCATCAGCGGCGTCTTCCAGGCCGTGCTGCCCATCGACCGGCAGGTGCACGACACATACTGGGTGGTCGCACACCTGCACTATGTGCTATTCGGCGGGAGCGTGTTTGGCATCTTCGCCGGCGCCTTCTTCTGGCTGCCGAAAATCACGGGCTGGATGATGGACGAGAAGCTGGGCCAGATGAGCTTCTGGACGATGTTCCTGGGGTTCAACCTGACCTTCTTCCCGATGCACATCTTGGGCCTGCTGGGCATGCCCCGCCGCTACTTCGACTACCCCGCCAACCGGGGCTGGACCGAGTTCAACTTCCTGGCGACGGTTGGCGCGTTCCTGATCGCGCTGGCCGTATTCCTGTTCATCGTGAACTTCGTCGTCAGCGCGAGACGGCGCGTGCCAGCAGGCGACGACCCCTGGGAGGCCGACACACTCGAATGGGCGACGACTTCACCACCACCAGAGTACAATTTCCCGCGCATCCCGGAGGTCGGCAGCACACGCCCCGTGTGGGACGCCCGGCAGCGGCTCCGGGAAGCGGGTAAGCTCTAGCCAGGGCTTGCAGCGGATCCCAGGATGGGCCGCGTCTCGTGTTTCTGTGGAAAACGGCTTCTTACACAGCCTCCCCAGAGACACACAACACACGTAAGGGCTTAGCATGGAACAAGAGCATACGGAACACCAAGAGGAGATCCACCTGCCCGCTCCCAGCGCCGCCCCGATCCTGGTGGCAGCTGGAATGACGCTGACGCTGGCCGGGCTTGTCACGCCGCTTGCGCTGATCGGGGGTCTTGTGCTTCTGGCCGCCGGGATCGGCATCTGGGCGTTTGGCCGGAGATAGCGACAGCCTGGTGCACCGGGCTGATCAACGACAGCAAAGGGGAGGACAGTTCCTTGGAACTCGAACCGAGAGTTATTTTCTCAATCATCGTGGGCGTGCCCCTCGTGTTGATCCTCGGTATGGGCGTCACAACTGCCGCCCTGTTCTACCTGCTAGATCGCGCGCACCGGCGTGTCCTCGCCGAGGCGGAGCGAGCCAGGATAGAGGAGCAGGCGAGAAAGGAACCTGCGCCCAAACCAGCCCCGGCAACCGACGCACAGCGCGGCGGAGCCGCCGTTCAATCTCCCCTCTCGCTGATCAGCCGGATGGTCACAGCGGAAGGCTACGTCGAGGTTGCGCCGTCGCTGGGAGTGCCGAGCAGTAAGCTGGGGATGTGGGTTTTCCTGGCCTCTGAGGTGATGTTCTTCACCGCGCTGATCGCCGCCTATCTGGCTTTTCGTTCGCGCGGCCTGCTCGACCCCGGTGACGTGCTCAACATCCCGCTCACTGCGCTGAACACGTTTATTCTGATCGTCAGCAGCTTCACCGTCGTCATGGCCCTTGACAGCATCGAGATCGGCAACCAGAACCGTTTTGTGCTCATGCTGCTCGCCACATTCGCGCTTGGCTCGACCTTCATCACCATTCAGGGCGTGGAGTGGAACGAACTACTCCGTCACGGAATCACGCCCGGCAGCAGCCTGCTCGGGACGGCCTTTTTCGTGCTCACCGGCTTTCACGGCCTGCATGTCATCGTAGGGTTGCTGGCGCTGATCTTCCTGCTGCTCCGAGCATTCCGGGGAGACTTCACGCCGGAGCGATACCTCGGCATCGAGATGTTCGGCCTTTACTGGCACTTTGTTGATATCGTGTGGATTGTGCTGTTCACGATTATCTATCTGATCTAACGTCCGGAGGATGGTTGTGATGGAACAGCAACAGAACACGGCACTCCACGCCCGGAGACGTCGGAGCTACGTGCTTGTGTTTGTGGGGCTGGCGCTGCTTACGCTGGCCGAGGTCGGAGTCACTCTTCTACCCATCCCGCAGGTGCCCCTGCTGGCCGCGCTCATGGCCGCGAAAGTGACCCTGGTAGCGATGTTCTACATGCACCTGAAGATGGACAGCCGCTGGTATACTTATCTCTTCTTGGTCCCCATCCCGTTCGTCGTCCTGATCATCGCATCGCTGCTTGTTGGTTAGTAAGCCGGGCCGCAGGCAGGGAAGCCGCTCCGGGTGAGCGGCTTTGTCGTTCAGGTGAGGCCCGTTCCATGCTACTCAACAACAAGAGGCAGCGCGGCGACAGTCGCCGCCACCTCGCGCCCGTCATCAGCCGCGCTAACCCGCGTGCCGGGTTCGTAGTACGGGCGGCGAACGTAGGCGAGCGCAATGGGGCCAAGGCGCGGCGACTCGATGGCTGATGTCACCCGCCCTACCCGCCGCTCGCCCCCCAGCACCTCACTGCCTTCGGAAACGGGAGCCTCCAACCGCAGGCCTACCAGCCGCTGCGCAACCTTGTCGTACGTGATCTGCCTCGCGATGACCTCCTGGCCCGTGTAGCACCCCTTGCTGGTGGAGACAGCGCGGTGCAGGTTAGCCTCAAGGGGGGTGTAGGCTTCGGTCAATTCGCGCCCAAAGGCTGGCCGCCCTGCCTCAACGCGCAGCACCGCGTATGTTTCCTCTGGCAGGCGCACCAGCCCCACGCCTTCCAGCGCTGCCGCCAGCGCACCGGAATCTCCCGCCTGGCCAATCAGCCGGTAGCCTAGCCCGGACAGCCCTTCCTGCCCCACGACCTTCACCGGCAGCCCGCCGACCTCTCCATCGACGACTCTGTCAAGTTCAGGAATCGGGACAAGTCCCAGGTCTGTAAGAGCGCAGGCCGCCGCCGCGCCGTCCAGATCGAACTGCGTGTACCGTGCGCTGGCATCGGTAATCAAAACGTGGTCCATAAAGAAGACCCGGCGGCGCAGGTACTCGGCAGCAGGCTCTCCTCGGCCCGGCTGCGTGAGGAGGGCTAGGGACTCGCCATCCTGAAGCACTGTGAAAACATCCAGAATGCGCGCCGCCGGGGACGTGAGCACGGTCAGCACCGCGCGGTCCAGCCCGACCAGCCGCACATCGTTGGTCGTCTGTCGCTGGATAAAGTCCAGGCGGTCTGGCCCCTCGATGAGCAGATACCCGGCGCTGGGTTGAGGGTAGAAAACCCCCCTTCCCCGCAGCGCTTCGTAACCGACTAACTCCCGCGCTGAAACAGCCATCAGTCAGGACTCCCCATACCCACTACCTTTGCCCCTCGCAAACGCACATCAAAGCAGCTCCCAGGGAGCGCCACGCCCGGCCCCTCCCAGACTGTCAAGAATCGGCTCCCGATCTTCCGGAAAAACGTCGGCCCAGGCACGCACCATCCCAAAGCACCCGGCAAGCATCATGTCACCGTAGGGCACAGCGAAGTAAGTGGGTAGTTGCGAATCGTGCATCAGGCTGCGTCGCGGCCCGGTGACACCCACCAAGTCGAGTGCAACCGCGCGCGTGTCATAGACCAGCGCCCCATGACCATGATCGCCGAACACATCCTCGTGTCGGAGCGTCCCGTCCGCCAGCGCCGCAATCAGGGCCTCAAGCTTGCGTACGTCGATCTCGCCGGTGTGATGCTCGAACACGCCTTCGATGCCGCCCGGCCCCAGACGGAAGGCCAGCGTGTGAAAATTGCCCACGTTGGTCACAAGAACCCGGCTGCGCCGCCCTACCATCGGGTCGAGGATAGCACCCAGCACGGCTGCCGGGGCGGTGTCCATCACCATTAGGGGCACATCTGGCAGCCCGGTCTGCCACGCACTGGCTGCCACCGCCGCCAGGCGCGTCATGATGGGCGGGATGGAATGGGCAGGGAAGGCAAACGCCGAGAGCCGGTTGTGCGCCCGGATGCGTCCATCCAGATAGTCAAAACGGAACTGCCGGTCGGAGGTGCCGGGTGGGGCAGCCCCATGGTCAAAGACAGCAACCGCCGCACCGTCCAGGGCCAAGTCGAGGCCAAACGCGGCAAAGGCGCGCGCGATCATCTGATAGTCAAAGTCCCGCAGTTGCAGATGCAACAGGTCGGCGCGGGTCTGGGCGAGCCGCGCAGCCTCATCCTCACTCACCACCTCAACACCCATCTCGCGCACGCTATCGAGGTTGTCATCAAAGGTGCGAGCCGCGTCAGGGGTAGCAAAGACAGCGTTCCCCGCAGCAGCGTGATCGCGTACTGCCCAGTGTGATGGGCCGCCGCCCATCGTCACCCCTGTGAGCAGCAGCGGCTGGCCTCCGCGACGCGTCGCCTCCTTCACCTGGCGGGCCACTCTCATCGTGGGCGAGGGCATCACTAGCTTGAAGCAGTTCTCCGGCTGGAGGGCCGTATCATAGAGCAGGATATCCTGCGTGCCAGTGCCCACGTCCACAGCCAGAATACGCATAGAGGCTCCTCGCCGAATTACGAAGATATATTTCTGCTTTTCAGGGGATTATACCATGCGCTTGCCCCATTTTCAGGGCCATCAGCAGGCCTCCGCTCAGGATCGACCGGCAGGGCAATTCAACCGGCCAGCCACCCGGATTCTCCAGCGGACATCCGTCTCTTGGCCTAACGGTTATCGCCGGAGAGGTCGTCGGGCGGGGTGGTCTGGCCGTAGGTGACGAGGTTGGTGATCTCGCCTACCCGCAGACCGGTAAGCCCCATACGTTCCAGCGTGCGGCCACGATGATAGTAGTCCGTGTTGTGCAGCACGCAGGCGAGCTGGATCATAGCGTCAATTGCCCAGACGTTCACCCCGAAGCGTTTACCCAGTTCGGCGATGGGAACTAGGCTGTAGGGCACATCCTCGAAGATGTAGCGATGACGCAGCGAGCGTGGCGCGGTGATCCCCTGATAGCCAGGGTTGTCGTGCATGGCCTCATAGAGGTCCTCGCCGGTCGCCGAGTAGGCCGTCGCCAGCCACTCCAGTGCCGTCTGGGCGCGCACGCCCAGCGCGGCAGCGACCGTGACCCGCTCGCGGTCGATCACTTCCAGCATACGGGCGGTTGAGCGGGTCACGCCATCCATATAGAACTGGAAGTCACCTCCCGTATGCTCAATCCACCCCGCGTTCAGGAGCACGAGCGCCGGGTGGAACACCGCGCCCATATTGTCCAGGCTTGTGTACAGAACGTTGGGCGCAGCCACAAACTGGGGATAGACCTCATTCAGAATATCGAGGACTTCAGGGGTGCGCACAGCGGGCAGCGCCGCCACCGGAACTGTGTTCTTGCGGCGGAAGATGCGCGCCTCCGCAGGGCCGGTTGTCCGGCTAGCAAACAGAAGGGTCTCGGCCTCGGCGACGACGACATCCGCCGTCGTGCCGCACTCGGTCAGAACCCGACGGAACTCGAGTGCGCCGCCCGTTCTGCCAGGATGCAGGACGACAATCTGCCCATCTTCCAGGTAGGGAGAACAGGCGCGGGCAATGTCAGCGTGCCCGCTCGCCGGGACAACCACCATGACGAGCTGGGTTCCAGCTAGGACTGCCTGCATGTCATCGCTGACAATCTGGAGGGCGCCAAAGACTGGTTCCTCGCTCTCCAGGAACAGCTCAATGCCACCACGCGCCTTGATCGCCTCGATGTGCTCGGCTGTCCGGTTAAACAGGTTAACGTGGTATCCTCGGGCCGCAAGGTCGGCGGCCATAGCCCGTCCTCCGTGGCCTGCCCCCAAGACAGCAATCCGCAGTTCACCCGATCCAGTCCGCATCGAAGTGTTTCCTTCCGCTGAGCAAGACCGTTGCGACACCTTCCCGACCACATAACCAGCCCTCTCTGAGGGCCGGTCTCGCAGGGGAGGGCTGCGCGTGTACGTATTATTTGGCCATCACAGGGCAGTTCGCGGCAGAAAGCGCCACGCACACGAGTGGGATTCTCGGGGAAGCACCGGGTAGCCCACGTATCCAGTATAACATGAATTGCAACCTGGGACCGCGCTACAAGAGCAAAAACCGGAGTACGACGAGAAACCCCGCACCGGAGGAAGCCAGATGCCCCCGGCAGGACTCGAACCTGCAACCTACTGCTTAGAAGGCAGTTGCTCTATCCGTTGAGCTACGGGGGCACACGCCGCTGCGAGGCTGACTGCATTCTAGCCAAGCAAGCAGCATCCGTCAAGGAAACGAAGCAGGTCGCTGGCGGCGGCAGCCGGCCGGAGAGGGGCTTCAGCTCTGAAGGGCGGCCACAACGCGCTCGATGCGCGCGCCTGCCTCGCTGGCAATCTGAGCAAGCTCCGGGTTGTTGCCCAACGTCCCGAATCCAAGCATACCGCGCGGGTTAGCAACCGAAACCAGGGAGCCATCTCCATGCTGCTCAACAGTCACATTGCAGGGTAACATGACGCCCACCTGCGGCTCCGCGAGCAGCGCCCGGTGCGCAAGCGGTGGGTTGCATGCCCCCAGAATAACGTAGGGGCGGAAGTCCTCGCCCAGCTTCTCCTTGAGGGTGGCCTTCACGTCGATGCGCGTCAGCACGCCGAACCCTTCCGTCTTGAGGGCCGCCATGACTTTCTCAACCGCTGCTTCGTAGGGTATGGGTAGGATGATCTGGAACGCCAATGGTTCGGACACAGTCACTGCCTCATGTATGTAAGTATGAGCGCCGACGCCAAACCGCCCGGTGGGCCTGGCGTCAAGCAATGGTCTGTTCAGTTAGATGCGGCTGGGGGCGGAACGTTGCAGCGACTCGCTACGTACGGAGGAGGGACCTACTCGCCAATATAGGGGCGGATACCCTTGTAAACCTGCTGGCCCGCCAGAGTGCGAAGGATCATCTCTGGTGAGCGCCCCGTCCGCGCACCGAGTTCACGCGGCGTCATCGGGCGGTTGGCAGCCGCGAGCAGGGCACGGAATACTGCCTCGATGAGCGTGGTTCGTTCGGTGATGTACTCAGGATGGCGGCTGCACTGCGTTAGGAACATGTACATCATCCGGTCAACGCGTATCACTTCCCCGGTTTCGGGGTCTATCCAGTCAACGATCTCCTCTGGCCGCGATTCGCCCATCTCAATCCCGCTGAACTCCTCACATAACTGCTGGATATGGAGCCGGATATCCCTGCCGGTCTGCTCCCACCATTCGTAGTCGATGTAAAATCGCGTGTCCATCGTCGGTTTGCTCAGCCCGGATGGTCGCGCTATCGGTCTTGCCACAGTGGGTCATCCTTCCGTCTGACAGAGAGTTGATAGTCCGACGCGGCCTATGCCCCCGATTCCACGCTGGCCAGGCGCCAGTAAGGGCCACCCACGTGCTCAAACATGGGTAGCCCCGCCAGATAGCGGAAAATCAGGCCGGGCGGGCTGCGCCGGATGATGTTAACAGCGCTGTAGAGTGTCTTGGCATGGATGTTGCCCTGGGGGTTGACAGCTGCCAGCTCGCGTCCAACCTCAAACACGATCTGGTCAAGAGGCACGGCCCGCTGCCGGATCCGCCGCCACAACCGGTCTATTGCCTGCTGGTCGCCAATGTGAATGATCATTAAATCGTCATACTCACAGCCGATCTGTATCTGCTGGTTGTCAAACCGCAGGCGGTCATCCTCAACGGCAGCTGTCCGCACCCATTCTTTTCGCGGGTTGCGGCGGGCATATGTGATGTTGACAACGCCAGGGGTGTCCGTCCGCTCGACGGTCAGATATGCACCGACGGGGATATTCTGTTCGCGAAACCACTGGGACAGGCCGTAGACGTACCCGCCAGGGCGGACAACCCAGGCCGGTATCTCTTCATTGCCCTCGGGATCGTACAGCGTGAATCGGATGCGCGGCGCCTCATATGCCGTGGGGAACATACGCCTCAACAAGGGAGAGAGCGGCAGCGTTCCCGACCGCCAGTGAGGGTAGATCAGCGTGAGAGTCACCGACTGAGGGTACACCCCTCGCTGAACGGGGATGTCCGAGTGCTCATCCTGGATTTCCAGTTCCAGCTCACGCAGTTCTCTGGGCAAATCGGCAGGGTCGTAGGAAACCGGGTCGTATGCCAGCCATTCGGGCGGCGTTCGCACTTCTTCCGGCTCCATACGCACCAGATACCACAGGACCTGTCCGGCGGGGCCAACCTCGTCGAAGCGGGCATCCTCCTGCATGGCATAGTTCATCGAGAACTCGGCCAGGCGTGAGGAGCTGTCGCCGAGCATACCGATCCCCTCAAGGATCTCAGGTGTAGACATCGGCCCACCGCCGTTCACATCGAGAACAGCCTCGGCCAGGTTCAGATGCCCGATGTTAACATCCATGAGCAGGGAGCGCGGGAACCACCGGCCAGCCAAGCGTACCAGGTCCTCGTGCTCGCTCAGCCGGGCCTCCAGTTTATCAGCCACGCTGCCCCCATACTCAATGAACAGTTCCTCCGGGGAGATCAGGTCCTCCTCGGCCTCATCGGTAGGCTCCTCCACACGGTTGAGTGGATGATCGATGGTCAGGCCACTTGCAAACTCACGTGTCTCGCCGTTTTCGAACTCTACCTTGACGACCTTGTAATCACCGTAGTCCGGGTTCTCGCCGGGCCTGATCGCTACGACCTTGCCGAGCGGGTTGCCAGGGAGCGGAAAGGCGACCACGTCACCGACTTCGTACGTCTCTTGCGGGCGGTACACATCTCTGGGCTGCGCCTGACGCGCCAGTTCCTCTTCCTCTTGCTGCACGCGGTAGCGCACCAGCGCAAGCGCCATCTCATCCACAGAGAGGGGCGTCTCCCGCTCAAACAGGATGTTGTAGAGATATTCGATGTCCGAGTCTTCTAGCTTAAAGTCATCAACCCAGTATTCTTCCGTCTGGGTGCGTCGCTGTGCCACCTGGGAGAGCCTCCCTAGTGTAGATCGCTTCATGCGCCATCATGGGGATAGGCTATTATTAGATGGACGCCGAGGGATTCCATACGGCGCGTATTATACCCGGCGCATTATGCAGCCGCAATGAGAACGAAGCACTAGGCTACCGAGAACCTGGCCGCTCATGGGAACTCGGTGCGCACCCACTGCATCGGGTCAACCCGAACACCTCCAACCCACATCTCCCAGTGCAGGTGAGCGGCTGTTGACAGGCCAGTGCTACCCACCAGCCCGATCAACTGCCCGGCTGTCACCCGATCACCGGGCTTGACATGGATGGCCGACTGGTGCCAGTAACCTGTATATACCCCCCAGCCGTGATCGATGATCGTCGTGTAGCCTCGCACATCGAGCAGGCCTGTATCCACAACAATGCCATCGGCAGGGGCGTAGATCGGTGTCCCGGCAGGGCCGGCCAGATCAGAGCCTGTATGGTACGAATTGTAACCACTCCCATTGTAGGAGCGCAGCGCTCCAAAACCAGAGGTCATCACACCGGGCGAGGGCAGCAGGAAGCGCCCTCTCCAGAGCCGATCCGGGTTGAAGCCGGTCATGGCCTGCTGGATGTATAGAAACTCCTCCTGAACCGCCTCCGGCTGGCTCAGCACAGCCGCCACGTCATCGGCCAGCTTGATTTCCTCAGACGGATACCCGCCATCGACCACTAGCACCTGGCGTGAGAACGTGGCCTCCCCGCCGTTTTCATCCCGGAAGATAAGAGTCAGAGGGTAAAGGCCGGGCGCGGTCAAGCGGTCAATGGCAAGCAGCGCATAGTACGCCCCCCCGTCCGTAGCAACATCCCACTCACGTCCCATGAAGGTCACCGCCAGCGTCCCGGGCCGGTCCGTTCGCACAACAAGCGAACCCACCCGTCCCTGCTCCAGCGGCAGGGGGTGGAGATTGACCAGCTCCCAAGGCTGGCCAGGAGATACATCAGCCTGACCTTCCCCGGTGACGGCTAGGAGGTGCCCCCCTGTCACCAGCAGCGGGCTGACGATCTCGTTGGCAAGCATCAGCGCGTACAGATTTTCGTTCAAGCGCAGAGCAACCTGCCACAGCGCCTCGCCCTCGCCAACGCGCACCACGCCGCCCGGCCACCACCCCTCAGGAGGTGGAACGTTCAAAGATTGCCCGGCATTGAGGTCAACAGGGTTTACCACCCGGTTCGCCGCCGCGAGCCGCTCAACTGGAACACCCTGACGCACCGCGACGCTGTACAGCGTCTCACCCAAGCCGACCACCAGCTCCTGACCGGGAAACGGGTCAAAGACACTCGTCGCTGCTGGGATAATCAGCCGCTGCCCGACAGACACATCGTCAAACCCGACCAGGCTGTTCGCCTCGCGGATTGCCTCGGCGCTCACTCCGAAACGCCGTGCGATGCTGTGCAAAGTATCGCCCTCTTGGACGATGTAGATCGTCACGCCGCCAGGGTCCGCGTCTCCGCCTCCCTCCTGAGCATAAGCAGGTCGAACGAGCAGCGCCAACCATACGACGAGGCCGAGCCAAGCCAGCCGTGTGGCTACGCCCGGCGCTTTAGCCAGCATCCTCAAAGACCAGTTCATCGCCAATTTCAACGCGGGAGAGCACTCCCGGGTCAGCTTCGAGCGTGTAGCGTGCTGGCTGGGCGGGTATATACGCAAGCCGCCAAGGCTCCGCATACACCTTATCCACCACGCGAAAATCGCCGTCCATCCAGATGGCGGCGATTGGAAACAGCATGAAAAGCATGTGAATAGAGCTTGCCGCACGGCTGGGGCGCGGCTCGACCAGCAGCAGACCCTCATCCGGGGGCAGCCTGCAACGGAACATCAGGCCGCGCAGCTTGCAGAGAAAGGAGGCGCACCATCGCACGTTGCCGACCAGAATCTCACCGCTCTGCCGATGCCTCACTCGCCCTACCCTGGGCATCCTCCCCCCGTTTGCGCGATTCCGCTGCCCGGCCCCCATGCGACACAGAGGGCGCCTGGCGCCCCCTGCTGTGCTTCCCATACGATGACCAGAGCCTGCCGCTAAGACTCCTGCTCCTCCGCAGCCACATCATCGGGCTTAAGCCCCGCGCGCTCCCTCTGTGCCGCCTCGTCGAGCACACGGTTGACGCTCTTGAGCAGCTCCGCCGGGCTGAATGGTTTGGTAATATAGTCCTGCACCTTGGCAATGTGCAGGCCGAGCACCTTGTCAATATTCTGCGCCTTGGCCGTCACCACAATGACCGGAATCGACTTCATGAACTCATCAGCCTTCATCTGCTGATAGACGTCCCAGCCACTCATGTCAGGCATCATCAGATCCATCAGCACCAGATCAGGCTTGACTCGAGCGATCAGGTCAAGTCCCTCTTTGCCCCCCAGTGCACCCAGCACCTCAAAGCCCCGGTTCTTCAGGATCAACTTGACCAAGTCGATCATGGCAGGCTCATCTTCGATGCACACCACGGTGCGGCGACGCTGACTAGGCTGGTCCGACATGATAACCTCGACTCCGTGATCGAATGGCAACTGACGCCCGGCTGCGCTGCTTGCCAGCCGTGCTCCCTAACCCCATTTTACACAAGTTGGGCATCTGCGCAAAACCCCTGCCCGAAACCCGGAGCAGTCACGGCGCAGTGCCATGCCCGGCGGAATGCCCCTCATCCCTCGCCCAGCCAGTCCAGGACAGCACCCGGCAGATCGGCCAGCTTCCCCTGCCGGACGGTGCACGGCGGCAGCGAATTGAGGAACGACTGGCCGTAGCGCTTGCTGAGGATGCGCCGGTCAAAGATGGCTACCACCCCCCGGTCAGTCTTTCGCCGGATCAGGCGCCCAAAGCCCTGGCGAAATCTTAGGATCGTCTCAGGCAGGGCATACTGCTGGAAGGGGTTCTCGAAAAGCTCCCCGCGCGCCGCAAAGAGCGGATCGCTGGGCACGCTGAAAGGCAGCCGCACGATGACCAGCACACTCAGGTCGGCCCCAGGCACATCGACGCCCTCCCAGAACGAACGGGTGCCCATCAGGACCGCCTTCTCGCTCTGGATGAAGCCCTCAAGCAGCTGCGAGCGGCTGGAACCGTCGCTCTGGTCGTAGACCACAATCCCAGCATTCGCCAAGGGGTCACCAATGGCATTGACCGTCTGGCGGAGCTGGGCATAGCTGGTAAAGAGGACCATCATGCGGCCCCCTGTCGCACACGCCAGTTCGAGAATCCCACGCTCAACGTCGCGCTGGTAGGCTTCCTGCTCGCTTGGCTCGGCGATGTCGCTGACCAGATATAGGAGCGTGCTGGACTTGTAATCGAAGGGAGTGTCGATAACAACCTCACCTACGTCCTCAGCGTCCAACCGCCCGCGCAGGAAGTCAAATGTCCCATCCGTGCGGAGCGTGGCGCTGGTCATCACCACGGCGTCCTTTTGGTGCCAGACATGCCGCTGTACCAGCGGCCCGACATCCAGTGGCGCGGCATGGAACGACAGGCGTCCCCCATCCGGCTGGAACTCCACCCAGTAGACCGTGTTC
>FWPU01001354.1_pt1 | contig 73806 bp, 69 predicted proteins | sample 2228361 | NCBI WGS metagenome assembly FWPU01 (sample SAMEA103939777, study PRJEB20133) | metagenome | reverse complement strand
GTCGGCGCGGAGGTCAACACGGCCGAAACTCGTCCTTCTGTTTCTCGCGGTAGCCTTTCTGTTCCCGGCGGCGGCAAGCGCCTGCTACGTCAACGAAATAATTGCGCGTAAGAAGTCTGGCCTCTGGTTGTCCCTATTTGCGTTCGTATCGCTGCTTGCGCCGCACGCTATGGCTGATCGAACTCTGGAACTCGTGCAGGCAAGTTGCCAGAATAAGACGACTGGTGAAGGAATTCACGCCAGCTGCCGCTGGGGAGACGGAGTTTGTTTCCTAGGCGCAAGCAGGTGGACGGTCTTCGGACGTTGTTCAAGTCCAGATTGTTTTGCTTACACCAGCTCTTCTACTGGATGTATGACAACCGAATGCTGCCTTGAACGGGTAACGGTTAACAACGCATGCACGGAATTTACGTCACCAGTGTATTCCAAGGTGACGCATTACATTAAACCTGAGCCACCCCCACCAGACCCTTGCTTTGTTGAACCCTGCGGGGATTAAGGAAGATGGCAATGAAGTCTAGAAGGAGTGTGGTTGCGGCCCTGCTGCTCTCGGCATCTTTTCTGTTCGCTCCACCGGATATCATGGCCGAGGGCGCCAACGAGACGATTCTGCCTGTTGTGGACCGCTCCGACCCCGGTAGCCCGTTGCGGATTAGTGGCACGGTTCGTCTCCGGGAAACAGCATCGGCGCACACCGCGACCACTACTCTGGTCGAGGAAGATATCGTTGCCGAGAATATTTCTAGCAAGACTATCTTGGCTTTGGTCGCTTGGCTTGATGTCACTCCCACATACACCGCCCCCCAGCGCTCGGTGAAGCAATACGAATGTTTCTTCGCGTCCGACGTGATCAAGCCAGGCGAACAGCACTCCCTGTCCGACGTAAGCGCGAGCGGGCATACAACAATGGAAGATTACAGCCGACAGCGAGCACCCAAGACGCCAAAGGCTGAGATAAGGGTCGTGTACGTGCAATTCCTTGATGGTTCCACCTTCGGGCAAGAAGCTTTTGCTAGGCACCTCTTAGCGGTTCGGCGAATTGCCTGGCAACACTTGCGACGACTGGACCGTGCTTACAAACGAGGCGGTGAACCAGCCTTTTTGGAAGAGTTGAGCGAGCGAGTAGAACCAAGCGAAGTGGACACTTTGCTCCAGAACGTCAGGGAAACGCAGCGAACGCGCGGCACTCCGTCTGCTATTGGCCAAGTCCGCTTGATGCTGAAGTTCGCGACCGAGCGCGGGGCCGCGCTCTCCGAGGAGCAAGCGGAGTGAAGGCCATTGCCGCTCCGCGATTCTGGGGCAGTAAGATTCGGTCAGGCGCAATCGCGAAAACTGACCAAGCGGCAGTTGTTTGTGCTGACTTGGCGCGTTATACCTGCACGCTTCTATTCTGCTTCCACAGTTTCGTTTTTTTCCCCGTTGACAACGAGCTTCGCTGCGTTAGAATACGCCCCGCCTTCAGAGGATCAGAAGTTCGTGGCTTCTCCTTCTTTGAATCCGACGGTGTGGGAAACGAATCTTACGGGGGCGCGGCTGCGGTCGCGTGGCAAGGTGCGGGACATCTATGACCTCGGCGACCGTCTGCTCATCGTCGCCACAGACCGCATCTCCGCCTTTGACGTCGTTTTGCCCACGCCTATCCCCGACAAGGGCCGCGTGCTGACGCAGCTCTCGCTGTTCTGGTTCGAGCGGTTGAGCAGTCTGGTGCCGAACCACGTCATCTCGGCAACGGACTTTCCCGAAGAATTGGCTGCGGAGGCGCCAGCGCTGGCTGGACGGTCTATGCTCGTGCAAAAGACGGAACCCCTTCCGATTGAATGTGTTGTCCGGGGATACCTGTCCGGCTCCGGGTGGAAGGATTATCAAAAGACGGGAGCTGTCTGCGGCATCGGATTGCCCGAAGGCTTGCAGGAATCGGAGAAGCTGCCCGAGCCGATCTTCACTCCGGCTACGAAGGCCACCACCGGCCACGACGAAAACATCAGCTTCGACGAGGCCGCCCGGCTGGCCGGGCGCGAGCTGACCGGGCGCGTGCGCGACCTCAGCCTGGAAATCTACCGCCGCGCCAGCGTTTACGCGCTCGAACGGGGCATCATCATTGCAGACACCAAGTTCGAGTTCGGACTTCGGGACGGCGAATTGATCTGGATTGATGAGGCCCTGACTCCCGATTCCTCGCGTTTCTGGCCTGCGGACGGATACGTTCCCGGCCGGCCGCAGCCATCGTTCGACAAACAGTACGTGCGCGACTATCTCGAACACCTCGGCTGGAACAAGCAGCCGCCGGCGCCGGAGCTTCCGCCGGATGTGGTCAACGGGACCCGCGACCGCTACCGGGAAGCCTATCGCCGACTCACCGGGCGCGAGCTGAGCTGAACGAACGCCTTCGGGCTTCACAGAAGGGCCCAGGAAAATATCCTGCTGCTGCGGAGCGTGCGATCGTGAAGGATCAACTGGAAGCCCTCATCGGACTCATGGTGGAGAAGGGGATCCTATTTGAGGAAGCAGTGGAAGAATTCGAGAAGAAATTCATCAAGCGCGTCCTCGAGCGCACCAACGGCAATCAATCGCGCGCGGCCAGGGAACTAGGCATCCACCGGAATACCCTGAGCCGGAAGATCGAACTCTACAAAATTGACCGCCAAGTGAAACGCCGCGCTTCCTGACCTCGGCCAGCGCCGCGACTCCACCCAGAGATTCGAGCAAAAGAAGACGGCCCCGGTGCTCGCCGGGGCCGCATCCGACTCGATTCCGCGCTGCCGCTTATCTTGGCGGGCGCTTGCCGCGCTTGGCCGGCTGGCCGCGCTGCGCGGGGATGTCTTCTTCGTTCACCTTGCACTCCTTGAAGCGGAGAGTGAAAGGCTCCGGCTGATAGCCGATGAGGGTGCCGGAAAAGCGGAAGTAATCATCTTTGGAAAGCCGCGCCGCTTCCGGCTGCCCGACCACGTGGATCTCGATGTTCGGCTGGGTCGCAGCTTCGAGATCGCTCTGCATGGCTTCGGCTTCCACCTCGGTGGAGGTGTAGGCCTTGATGACCACCGAGTCGTTGCCTTCTCCGACCTCGATCGCCTTGGCCACCACCAGTGGAAACTCGAGCCCGCAAGTGGCCAGGAAGAGCTTCCTGGCCGTTTCCCCGTTGGCCTTCAGGTCGGCCACGATGTTGGTGCTCTGCGAGCGAACCTGCGCCAGTTCGTCGGCGCTGGGGATGCGGTAATCCGGGGGGCGGTCGCCGCCGGCACCGGCCAGCGCCAGCAGTTCATTCATCTGCTGGTCGAGCAACTCTTCACAGGTGGTGCGCTGATAAACGAGCATCTGATTGCGCAGATAGTTGCGCAGTTGCGCTTCATTCGGCGGCTTCAGCGCGATGGCACGCGCCAGTTGCCAGAAGCCGTCCAGGTAGCGCGGCGGCTGCTGCTGCAAGTAGGCGAGGCCAAGGCGGTAATGATTCAGAGCGTCGTTCGCGTCAATTTCCAGCGCCGCGCGCAGGTAAGGAACAGCCGCGGCGTAATTTTTCAGATGCAGCTCCGTCATGCCCGCGATCGTATTCATCAGGATGCGCAGGCTGCGGCGCTGCTGTTCGTACTGCTGCTGGGTCATCTGCTCGGGCTTCGACCACTGATCGAGCACCTGCAACCCCTGGGAGGCGGCATCGCGTGCCCTGCGCACCGCGGCATCGTCATTCATCTGCTGATTGCTGTAAGCCAGGTAGAACGACTGCGCCCTGGCCACCAGCGCCTCGAGCTTGCTGGCGGTATCCAGGTTTCCGGTGGCCAGCAGCTTATCCGCGTATTCGATCACCTTGGGATGATTCTGAAGCTGGCTGTAGGTGAGGTAATAAAGCCGATAGACGTACGGCAGCAACGTGGACTGGGGGAACTTGCTGACAAACTCGTCAAGCAGTTGGCGGCGCTTCTGCGCGTCCTGCTCATTCGCCGCCGCCTGGTAAGCATCGTACTCGGCGCGGGTGTATGACGTCTGCTGCTGCTCCAAGGCGACCACTCTGCCGGCGACCGGCCCGGGGCTAAAAACCACCAGAACCAGCGCCACACCCGCCAAGAACCACTTTTGCATCATCTTCCTCCTGGCTCGTTCAAGAAAACCGGCTGCCACGGGACGCGCGGCCGCCGGAAAAGGACACGGACCGCTCAAAGCCGGGCAATTATAGGGAAAGCCCTGCTGAGGCGCAAGGGAGATTCCCGTTCGGAGTGCATCCTTGCGCTTACTCATGGCCGCTCCGTTCCACCGAGACTCAGATGATAAGATGTTGAATTGGGTTGAAAGGTCGCCCTCAGGGAGATAAGGCTATGGAAACACTCCGCCCGCTAAAGGACCAGGTCGCGCTGGTGACCGGCGCCAGCCGCGGTATCGGCCTGGCCATCGCACGGAAAGTCGGTCAGATGGGCGCCCGCGTGGCCATCTGTGCGCGAAACCGCGAGCGCCTCCAGCGGGCAGCAGACTCCCTTCGCCGCGAAGGCATTTCGGCCTTGCCAATATCCGCTGACGTGGCCGACGCCGGCAGCGTGGCTGTGCTGGTCGAAACCACCCGCCGCGAGCTGGGCGAAATCGCTGTCCTGGTCAACAACGCCGGCATCGGTGCTTTCGGCCCGGTGCAGGAGATTGACGAAGCCGACTGGGATGCCGTGCTCGACACCAATCTGAAGGGCGTGTTTCTGTGCACCAAGGCCGTTGCGCCGCAGATGATCCGCCGCCGCAGCGGGCACATCATCAACATCGGCTCGCTGGCGGGCAAAAATGCGTTCGCCGGCGGCGGCGTCTATTGCGCCTCAAAGTGGGGCCTACAGGGACTGAGCTACTGCATGGCAGAGGATCTGCGGGGCTACGGCATCCGCGTCAGCGTTATCTGCCCGGGCACGGTGCGCACGGAGTTTTCTCCCCATGCGGGCAAAGACCCCAGAAAAATGCTCCAGCCCGAGGACGTCGCCCACGCCGTGGCTATGCTGCTCACGCAGGCGCCGCAGAGCTTTATCAGCGAAGTCCTGCTGCGGCCCACCCAGAAACCCTGAAGCCCCTCCTGGGCGAAGTGGAACGGCTGCCGGCACGGAAGCCTTGATGGGCGCCACGCGGGCCCCGCAGGAAGCGGAAAAGCGGCGGCGCATGGTTGCCGCCACATGGCGGTTCCGGAAGCCCAGGCAGATGCAGGCACGATTTCACATGGTGCTGCGGTATCCTGCACCTTCAGGAGAGATGCGATGAAAAAACCGGCAGAGACCTCCGTCCCCATTCACGATCTGATTCGTCACCGCTGGAGCCCGATGGCGTTCTCGGACAAGCCGATTGAAGAGGAAAAACTGCTGGCGCTGTTCGAGGCGGCGCGCTGGGCGCCGTCGTCGTACAACGAGCAGCCATGGGCGTTCCTGGTGGCAACCAAAGAGAACAGAGAGGAATTCGAGCGGATGCTGGGCTGCTTGGTCGAAGGCAACCAGGCCTGGGCAAAGCACGCCCCGGTACTCATGGTCAGCCTCGCGAAGCTGCACTTTGCAAGGAACAATAAGCCCAACCGGCACGCCTTTCACGACGTTGGCCTAGCGGCCGCGAATCTGGTTTTGCAGGCCGAGGCGCTCGGTCTGCAAGCGCACCAGATGGCCGGCATCGAAGTGGACAAGATCCGCATAGAGTACGAAGTGCCCGAAGGCTGGGAACCTGTGGCTGGCATTGCGGTCGGATACCCAACCGAAGATTTCTCGCACCTCCCCGAAAAACTGCAGCAGCGCCAGACGAAGGCCCGCTCGCGGAAGCCCCTGGCCGAATTTGTCTTTTCAGCGCGCTTCGGCCAGCAGTTCCTCTAGTTGCTGAAGGAGTCTGATGCAGCCTCGTTCCCAGCGAAGCGAGGGAACTGCGTATCGCAAGAAGTCAGGAAAACAGCAGATTCCTGGCAGCCTTCGGCTCCTCGGTATGAGAAGCCGAAAGGTTTTTCAGCACTCTGCCAGCGGCCTGAGCCGCCCGACCAGACGCCGTGCCGCTTCCAATCGAGGCAGCGCCGCGCAGTCAAAACCTCAGTGTTGCACGTCAAAATAGATGCGCGTGTTGGCGCGGTACTCGGTGATTTTCTTTCCGTCGAGCGCCATCTCGAACTCATGCACCCGCGCCCACTTCATCCCCCGGACGGTTTTCGCCGCCTCGGAGATGGCGTTTTCCGCCGCCTTGGCAAAACTCTCTTTCGACACGCCAATAATTTCAATCACTTTCTGCGCCATGGTCTCCTCCTCGGCGCGGCAAGCTCTGGGTACTAAGTGTACCCGAATCTGCTTTGGGGCCGGGTCAAATCGAGCGATTCACACCAGCGTGGAAGGCCATAAACAAGCGTGGAAAGGCGCGTGCGATCCTCGCAGAGCACTGAGCAAGTGGTTACGTGCCTACAGTCGCGGCAGGACGATGCCCTGCTGCGCCTGGTATTTGCCTTTCTTGTCTTTGTAGGAGATTTCGCAGACTTCGTCGGATTCGAAAAAGACGACCTGGCAGAGGCCCTCATTGGCGTAGATTTTCGCCGGCAACGGCGTGGTGTTGCTGATTTCCAGCGTGACGTAGCCTTCCCATTCCGGCTCGAACGGCGTCACGTTGACAATGATCCCGCAGCGGGCATAAGTGGATTTGCCCACGCAGATGGTGAGCACGTTGCGCGGGATGCGGAAGTACTCCACGGAGCGGCCGAGCGCGAACGAATTGGGCGGGATGATGCAGACATCGGCCTTGAGTTCGACGAACGAGCGCGGGTCGAAATGCTTGGGATCCACCATCGTCGAGTTGACGTTGGTGAAGATGCGGAACTCATCGGCCACGCGCATGTCGTAGCCGTAGGAGGACAGCCCGAAACTGATGACACCGCCGCGCACCTGGCGGTCTTCGAACGGATCGATCATCTTGTGCTCGAGCGCCATGCGGCGAATCCAGCGGTCGGATTTGACGGTCATGCGAGCCTCCGGCGAAACAGGATGACAGCCTGCGGCAAAAAACGAGGGCGCATCTTAGTACGACGCGACCGGCTTGACAACCTGCAACTCGTTGTCTAGCATAGGCTTCCCTTTCCACCAGACGGAGCGCCCTGCTGCCGCCTGCGCGGTACAGCAAGGGAAGCCGGAGGTTCTCTTGATCAAGCTGGACATCGTCAACGCCGTCGTCCAACGCACGGGCATCACGCGCACGAAAGCCGAGCAGGCCGTCGAAACCGTCTTCGAAGCCATGAAGCAGGCGCTCGGCCGCGGGCAGCGCATTGAGCTGCGGCGCTTCGGCGTCTTCAGCGTGAAGCCGCGCAAGACGGGCATCGGCCGCAATCCCAAGACCGGCGAAGAAGTCGCCATCCCTCCGGGAAAGGCCGTCCGCTTCAAGCCCGGCAAGGAATTGCAGGCGCTGTAGCGTTCGGCCCAGTGCAATCCTCCCGCAGAGCAGGACGGGATGCGTGGGAGCACCGATTCGGGGGCATGCGCGTCTAATCCGGTATGAGCACTAACGGCCAAGGGCCTGCGGAACTCTCCGAAATGCCGGAATCATCGCCGCCGCCGCTCATCGCAGCACCGGCGTCCGCGGCCCGCTATCGTTACATTCACGCGGTAGACCGGCCGCGTTCGCGACGCTCGCTGCTGATCGCTTTTGCGCTGTTTCTGGTGACGCTCCTCTCCACGCTGGCCGTAGGCGCGCAGTTCGCCATCGGCTACGCGCAGAACCGTGTGAACGCTCCGCTGCTGCTGGAATCCTACGCCGCGATCTGGCGCAACCCCGGGCAATTGCTGCTAGGCCTGCCGTTTGCTTTCACACTCATGGGAATTCTGCTGGCGCACGAGCTCGGGCATTACTTCGCCTGCCGCTATTACGGCGTTTCCGCCACTTACCCCTACTTCATTCCCGCGCCCACGATTATCGGCACGATGGGCGCGTTTATCCGCATCCGGTCGCCGATCGTAAACCGCACGGCGCTGTTCGACGTCGGGCTGGCGGGACCGGTTGTGGGCTTCGCATTCGCCGTCCCGGCGCTGGCGCTGGCAATTGCCTATTCGAAAGTCGTTCCCGGCGCGGAAGCGGCCTCGCCCATCGCATTCGGCGAGCCGCCACTGGCTGCGCTGCTCGCAGCGATATTCAAACCCGGAGTGGCCAGCGAAAACATCCTGCTGCACCCGGTTGGACGAGCCGCGTGGGTGGGACTGTTTGCCACGGCGCTGAACCTGTTGCCGGCCGGACAGCTCGATGGCGGGCACGTGGTGTATGCGCTGTCGAGCCGGCGTCACCGGCGAATTTCGATGGCCTGCATCTTCGTGCTCCTGCCGATGGGCATCTGGCTGTGGGAAGGCTGGCTGGTGTGGGCCGTGCTGCTGATGCTGCTCGGCTATCGCCATCCGGCGCTGCTCGACCGCTGGGAGCCGCTGGACCGGCGGCGTCGCGTGTGGGCGGTGGTGGCGCTGGTGATTTTCCTGCTCTGCTTCATGCCGGTGCCGTTTGAGATTCGCCTCTTCTGAGCAGGCCCAGGGAACACCGAGTGGCAATCTGAAATTCCCGCTCCGGGTGCTGCGTTTTCGGCAGGCGCAGTGTAGCGGGGGCTTTACGCGGCCAAGTTTTGAGCGGGTTTTTCGTCCGCCACACCTGGTTCGCAGGCGGCACGCTTACATCAGGCTGAGCGGGTCCACATCTATGAGCACCGCGCTTTCGGGAATCTGCTTCTGCTCGCAATAATCCAAGCAGGCCGCGAGCACAGACGTTAACAGCGCGCGCTTCGGCGACTTCAGCAGAAACTGGAACCGGTAATCGCGCTTCAGCCGGGCCAGCGGAGCCGCCGCCGGGCCCAGTATTTTCAGGGTTTGCCCCGCACGCGAGTCGAAAAAGTTTGCCAGTGCGCGCGAGTAGCGGATGGCGTTTTCCAGCTTGCGGTCGCGCACAATGACGTTGGCCAGCGCGGTGAACGGCGGGTAATGCATCATTCGTCGGAAATGAATTTCCTTTTCGAAAAAACTCGCGTAGTCCTGTTGTACGGCAAACTGAATTGCATAATGTTCCGGATAATACGTTTGCACGAGCACCAGCCCCGGCAACGGTCCGCGGCCGGCGCGCCCAGCGACCTGCGTGAGCAACTGGAAGGTCCGCTCAGCGGCGCGGAAATCCGGCAGTCCTAGCGCAAGGTCGGCGGAGACGACGCCTACAAGCGTGACGCGCTGAAAATCGTGCCCCTTGGCGAGCATCTGCGTGCCGACCAGGATGTCGAGCTTGCCCGCTGCAAACGAGCCGAGCACGCGCTGGTATTCGCGCTTGGTGCGCACGCTGTCGCGGTCAAGCCGGGCGACCCGCGCCGCGGGGAACATCCCGCGCAGGCGCTCTTCAATCTGTTCCGCGCCTTCTCCGAAGAAATAAATGTGCTCGGAGCTGCACTTCGGACACTGCTTCGCCACGCGCTCCGAATAGCCGCAGTAATGACAGACGAGCCGGTCGCGGCGCTTGTGATAGGTGAGCGAGATGCTGCAGTTGCGGCACTGCACCGCAGCACCGCAGCTCCGGCACAGCAGGAACCGCGAATAGCCGCGGCGATTCAGCAGCAGCAACGTTTGCGTGCCGGCGTCGAGCTGCGCTTGAATGGTGTTGCGTAGCCGCTCCGAAAAGGGGTCGGCGCGTTGCGTCTGCCGGAACTCTTCGCGCATGTCCACGATTTCAACCTGTGCGAGGGGGCGGTTTTCCACGCGCGATTCAAGCTGAAGCAGACGGTATTTGCCCGAGCGCGCGTTCTGGTAAGTTTCGAGCGAAGGCGTCGCTGAGCCGAGCAGCACCACGGCGCCTTCCAGCTTGCCGCGCATCACCGCCGTGTCGCGGCCTTGATACCGCGGCGTTTCCTCCTGCTTGTAGGCGGATTCCTGTTCTTCGTCCGCGATAATCAAACCCGGATGTTCGAGCGGGCTGAAGACGGCCGAGCGCGTGCCCACCACAACGCGCGCTTCGCCGCGGCGCACGCGCCACCATTCGCGCGCGCGCTCGGCATCGGGCAATGCGCTGTGCAGCACGGCTACGCCTTCGCCGAACGCCGCACGGCACAGCCGCCCGATCCACAGCGTCAGCGCAATCTCCGGCACCAGAATCAGCGCCGTGCGACCGCCTTCAAGCGCGGCGGCCACCGCGCGCAGGTACACTTCCGTCTTCCCGCTGCCGGTCACGCCGTGCAACAGGCCGACCGCAAATTCGCCCGCGCGCAGCCAGCCGCGAATCTGCTCGACGGCGTGCTGCTGCTCTGCATTCAACACGTTGGCAGGCGCTGCGAAATCTGTTTCCAGCAGCTTATCGTCGGCGGTAATTGGTTCTTCCCAGCTCGTGATGCGTCCTTGTTTTTCGAGCCGTTCCACTACCGAGCGCGACACCGACGCCCGCTTCAGCAGCAGCGGCAACGGAACGGGACCGTAGGTGGCCGTCAGCACCTCCCGGATTCGGCTCGCGGCAGCGCTTGCCGGCGGAGCAGCCGCGTTGGAATTCCAGGCCACGATTTTCTGCGTGCGAGGCTTCCGCCGCTGCGCAATCTCGCGAACCCGCAGGCAGCCGCGACGCATCAGCCGCTCGGCAGCCGCTGCGCCATCCGGCAGCCTGCGGATAGCGCGCTCTCGCACTCCGCGCTGCTCGACTTCACACAGTTGCAGCAGCGCCAGCTCCGTGACCTGCTGCTCGGTACGATTCTGTAGCGAGGCCAGCTCAGCAAGATAGCCGCTGCCTTGCGCGGTGAGTAAAAATTCCCTTTCGTGCCGCACTTCGACTTCGGGAGGCAGCATGGCGCGAAATACTTCGCCCACCGGCGCCACATAGTAGCCGGCCATCCAGCGGCCAAGTTCGAGCAAACGGGGGGTTAACGCGGGCAGCGGGTCGAGGACTTCGACGATTTCACGAATTTTCTCTGCCGCGGGTTCCGCCTCGGTTCTCGCCAGGGCAACTCCGACCAAGGCGCGGTTGCGAAAGGGCACAACGACGCGACTGCCTGCTACGACGCTGCCATCCAGCACAGGGGGAACGGCATAGGTGAATGTTTTTCGCAGCGGGACGGGCAGGGCGACTTCGCAATAACGACCAGCCATGGTTTCGCAGGACTGCTTCAGCAGGATAGCAGAGCGCGTGAGCGCCGCAAGGATTCTGCAGCTTGGCTCCAATCAGCGGAGCTTGCGCGGCCGCGGCGGAGGCGGCTTCAAACCGAGCACGGCCATCACCTGCTTCAGGTCGCGCCAGACTTCAGGCTTTGCATTGGGATTGCGCAACAGGTAGGCAGGGTGATAGGTGACCATCATGCGCGAGCCGCGATAGTCGTACCACTGCCCGCGAATGCGCGAGATGGAGGCGTTAACTCCGAGCAGCGTCTGCGCGGCCACCGCACCCAGACAGACGATGACCTTGGGGCTGATGACCGCGAGCTGCCGAAGCAGGAACGGCGAGCAGGTAGCAATTTCATCTTTTTCGGGCGTGCGATTCTCCGGCGGGCGACACTTCACCACATTGCAGATGTAGACGTCGCGCCGTTCGATCCCCATCGCCTCGATCATCTGCGTCAGCAACTGGCCGGCGCGGCCGACGAACGGTTCAGCCTGAAGATCTTCGTCGTGGCCCGGCCCTTCCCCGACAAAGACCAACTCAGCGCGCGGGTTGCCCACGCCGAACACAATATTGGTGCGCGACTTGTGCAATCGGCAGCGGGTGCAGTCGCCGATATCTTCGCGGATGCGCTCCAGGGTATCGTCCTGCACATGCTCGATGACGTCGAACAGCGACGGCGCCGCAGCCACCGGCGTCGAAACCGGAGCCGGGATCAACACATGTGCAGGTTGCGGAATGTCGTCTTTCTCCGCCCCGGCAGCAACCGCAGCAGCTGGCGGCTCGGCAGGCACGCCCGCCTGCAGCGGGGGCCTGCGGTCGCGGTAGAAAGGACTGAGACCCAATTCTTCGTAGTAGCGGAGCCAGGCCTCGAGCTGGGTGCGCGTGTCGCTAGCCATTCCACTCAACCGAAACCAAGGGGTCGCGGCCTGCGCCGCGATACGCCATCAGGATCCCGAGTAACCGGAATGAGCAACGGCCCATCAAGTGCTCGAACCGAGCCTGCTGGTGATAACCGCGCTAGTGCCCACGCAACCGGACGACTTCGTCGAGCACCCGGTCAGCCACTTCGCGTTTCGTCAGCCGGGGCAACTCCACCGGCTCAGCGCCGCGCGCAAACAATGTGACGACGTTGGTGTCCACATCGAAACCGGCATCGGCTCGGGTCACGTCGTTGGCCACAACCAGGTCGAGTCCTTTGCCTTCGAGCTTAACGCGGGCGTTTTCCGCCACGCGGTCAGTTTCCGCAGCAAATCCAACCAGGATGCGCGGCCCTTTCTCGCGAGCCAGTTCAGCAAGAATGTCCGCCGTCGCCTCAAGTTGCACGGTCAGGCGCCCCTGTTCGCGCTTGATTTTCTTCGGTTGCACGGCCGCGGGACGAAAATCCGCCACCGCCGCAGCCATGATGACCACGGTGGCCCCGAGTGCGTGTTCGAGCACGGCGCGGTGCATTTCTTCGGTGGTGCGCACGGGAATAAACTCGGCGTTCTGCGGAGGCAGCAGCTGCGTGGGGCCGCTGACGAGAATCACGCGCGCGCCGCGGCGCAGTGCGGCTTCCGCCAGCGCGTAACCCATCTTGCCCGAAGAACGATTTGTCAGGAAACGCACCGGGTCCAGGTCTTCGCAGGTGGGCCCGGCGGTCACCAGAACGGTTTCAGCCGCCAAATCACGCTTCAAGCCCAGCACTTGGCGGACGGTTTCGACAATCGCTTCGAGACCCGCCAAACGGCCCGAGCCGGTCATCCCACAGGCCAGGTAGCCTTCATCGGGGGGCACCACGCGCACGCCGCGAGCGCGAAGGGTCGAGACATTCTGCTGTGTGGCGGAATGGTCCCACATGTTTACATTCATCGCCGGCGCGACCACGACCGGCGCCTTCGTCGCCAGATACAAAGTGGTCAGAAAATCGTTGGCCAGGCCGTGCGCCATCCGCGCCAGCACGTCGGCCGTAGCCGGCGCTACCAGCAGCAGGTCGATCCGCTGCGCCACGGCGATGTGTTCGATGGCCGATTCGATGTTGGCCGGCGTCTGAGAAGCTTCGCTGAACATTTCGGTGATGACTTTCTGGCCGGTGAGCGCGGCGAAAGTAAGCGGCGTGATGAACTCCTGCGCTGCGCGGGTCATCACCACCTGCACGTCCAGGCCTTCTTGTTGCAGCCGGCGGACCAGTTCCGCTGCCTTGTAGGCGGCGACGCCTCCCGTCACTCCCAGTGCGATGCGCATGGTGCTCGCTGGTCTGCCACAAACCGCGGGCGCAGACGATGCGACCGCTATACTTCTTTTTCCTCATTCTCTGGAATTTCGTATTCCAGAGCTTCGCGAGAAAGTTCTTCCATGGCAATCCGCGTCGGCTTCAGCGACCTCGGATTTGTCACCAGCGGCGGCGCGCCCATCTGCAATTGCCGCGCGCGCTTGGCGGCCACGTGTACAAAAGCGAATTTATTCGTGGGCGGCTGCTTCTGAGCCGGCATGGGCAATACAAACCTCCGTTTCATTCCCGTCTTCAGTCACCGAATGATTGCAGGATCTTCCGCGCCTGGGACTCCCGCTGCTGGCGACGGGAGCGCATCGCAGCGGCAATGGACTGAATCTCCCGTCCGGCGCGTTCCAATTCGTCGTTAATCACCAGAAAATCATACTCTGAATAGGACCGAATTTCCTGGCGCGCGCGTTCCAGCCGGCGGGCGATTTCCTCTTCACTGTCGTGCCCGCGAGCTCGGATGCGTTTTTCCAGTTCCTGCCGCGAGGGCGGCAGGATGAAGATGGCCACCGCTTCGGGCAGCTTCTGCTTCACCTGCTGCGCGCCCTGCACGTCAATCTCGAGCACCAGGTCTTTGCCCTGTGCGCGGGCGTCTTCCAGCATGCGCTTCGGCGTGCCGTAGCTGTGCATGCCAAAGACGCGGGCATATTCGAGGAACTCATCGCGTTCGACCCTGCGCTGAAATTCCTTCTCGGAAACAAAATTGTACCACTTTCCGTCTGCTTCGCCCGGCCGGGGCGGCCGCGTGGTGCAGGAGATGGAAAGCATCGTGCCCGGGACTTCAAGCAGCTTTTTCACCAGCGTGGACTTGCCCGAGCCGGACGGCCCGGAGACGATGAACACCAGCGGCATTTGGCTCGGCGGCATGTTATTCGACGTTCTGCACCTGTTCGCGGAGCTTTTCGATCTGCGACTTCACTTCGAGCGCCAGCTCGGTAATCGCCAGGCCTTCCTGTTCGACGCCCGGAGTCTTCGACAGCATGGTGTTGGCCTCGCGCTGCATTTCCTGGAGCAGGAAATCCAGCTTTTTGCCGATTTCGCCCGCTTGGCTGAGCAACTGCTCGAACTGCTGCAGGTGGGAGCGGAGCCGCGCCAGCTCTTCCGCAATGTCGGAGCGTTCGGCGAGCAGCGCAATTTCCTGCACCAGCCGCGCCGGCTCAAGGGACGCACCAGCCAGCAGTTCTTTCAGGCGCGCCTCGAGGCGGCGAGCGTAAACCGGCCGGAGATTTTCGGCCAGCGGCTCAATCTGCGCAACACACTTGGCGACATTTTTCAGCCGCTGCCGCATTTCTTCGGCCAGCGCGCGACCTTCGGCCGCGCGCATTTGTTCGAGCCGCGCCAGCGCGTCGTCCAGGCACCTCAGCAGCAGTGCGCCTACTTCTTCCAGCTTCTCCTCCGTCGGCGAAGCAACAGCCGTGATCACGCCGGGCAGGCGCAGAAGGTCCGCCAGCGCCGGTTTTGTGGTCAGGTTGAATTTGCTGCAGAGTTCTTCTGCGGCGCGCAGATATTCAGCGGCCAGGTTCTGATTCACGCGCAGACCGGCCGGGCCGGCGGTTTCGTAATTCAACACGACGTCTACATGGCCGCGGCGCAATCGTTCGCGGACGCGCTGCCGGATCTGCGGCTCGAACGATTCAAAACCCTCCGGCAGTCGCACGTGCAGGTCGAGAAAGCGGTGATTCACGCTGCGCAGGCGCACCCGCAGCGCGCAGCCGTTGAGTTCCGCGACGGCTTGCGCGAAGCCGGTCATGGATTTCGGGCCGCTGCTCATGAGGGTTTCGGGCGCGCTGCGACGCGCGAAGCGGCCGTATCGTCAGCGAACTGGAGTTCGTACAGCCGCGCGTAGATTCCGCCGCGGGCCAGCAGCTCGCTGTGTGTGCCGGCTTCGCGGATCGTGCCTTCTTCGAGGACCAGAATCTTGTCGGCGCGGCGCACGGTGGACAGCCGGTGCGCAATCACGAACACCGTGCGGCCCGCCATCAGCGCCGCCAGAGCCTGCTGGACCAGGCGTTCAGACTCCGAGTCGAGTTCCGAAGTCGCTTCGTCGAGAATCAGAACCGGCGAATCCTTCAGCAAGGCGCGGGCAATTGCCAGTCGCTGGCGCTGGCCGCCAGAGAGGCGCTGGCCGCGTTCGCCGAGGATGGTCTGGTAGCCCCGCGGGAGCTGCTGAATGAAGTCGTGGGCCAGGGCAGCCTTAGCAGCGGCCACGACCCGCGCCTCGGGCAGGTCCGGACGGCCGTAGCAGATGTTGTTCCACACTGTGTCGTGGAACAGCATCGTCTCCTGCGTGACGATGGCAATCTGCTCGCGCAGGGAGCGCAAAGTAACTTCGCGCACGTCGTACCCGTCAATGCGCACGGCTCCGGCTGTCGGATCGTGGAAGCGCGGCAGCAAGTTCACCAAGGTCGTCTTCCCGGCACCACTCAGGCCGACGAGGGCCACCACTTCGCCCGCCCGCACGGTGAAGCTGACATCTTTCAGGATTTCCAGGCCGCCATCGTAAGCGAAGCTCACTCTGTCGAACTCAATGGTGCGGGAAAACGGCGGCAGGCGGAGCGCGCCGGGATGCTCGGTGACTTCCTCGGGGAGCTCCAGGAACCGAAACGCCTGCGTCGTGGCGCCGAGTCCCTGCTGAAACTGATGATAAATCATGCCCAGCCGCTTGACAGGTTCATAAACGCGGAACAGCGCATAGGTAAAGGCAATCAGCACGCCTTTGGTCATCAGGCCATAGCGAATCTGGTCGCGCGCATACAAAACCACGATGGCGACGACAACGGCGCCGAGCAGTTCCATCACCGGCGCGGTGACGGCGTAGGCGCGCACCCAGCGCATATTTTCCCGCAGCAGCCTCCGCGCCGTTTCCCGGAACTTGCGGATTTCGAAATTCTCCATGCCGAAGGCCTTCACCACGCGGTTGCCGCTGATGGTCTCCTGCATGATTTTGCTCAGTTCGGCCAGGCGGCTCTGGCTGGAATGAACAGACTGGCGGATGCGCCGGCCCAGCCGACTGATGGGTGCAATCACCAGCGGCAGGAAAATCAGCGAGCCGAGCGCCAGTTTCCATTCGAGCAGGAACAGCACGCACACCAGGACGACCAGAGTGAAGGTCTGGCGGAAGAAATCCGCCAGCCATTCGGAAAGTGCGCTGCGCACGCGTTCGACGTCGCTGATAGCGGCCGACATCAGCCGGCCCGTGGAATGCCGGGCGAAAAAGCCAACTGGCTGGCAGACGAGTTTTGCGTAGATGCGATTGCGCAGGTCGGTAACGGCCGCGTGGCCCACGTACTGAATCGAAAGATTACCGAGAAAATCGGCGGTGCCTTTCACCAGAAAAAGCACAAACAGCGAAATGGCGAACACGGTCCAGACGTGCTGAATCTCCGGCGGAAAAAAAGAGTCCAGGTAAACGGTGAAATCCCACTGCCGGATGGTAAACAGCGGCAGGCGTGAATCAGCCGCGGCGGGTTCCAGCACGCGGTCTACCAGCGGCACGAACATCAGCGCGATGGCGCCATCGGCCGCTGCGACCAGCACCATCAGCAGCACGCCGACCGCCAGCCGGGCGCGATACGGCCAGACGTAAATCAGCAGTCGCTTCAGTTCGTCAACGAACTTCATGGGCCAGCGATCCCGCCGTGCGGGAGCAGTCGCGAAACGTAACGCTACGGTTCCGTCGCAAGCGATGTCAAGCCGCAGACTTTTCCACGTCGCGGTGAATCACCTTCACCGCATAGTCGCGTTTGGCCAGTGCGCGGGCAATGGCTTCGGCCATGGTTACCGACCGGTGGCGCCCGCCGGTGCAGCCGAACGCAATCGTCAGGTAACTTTTCCCTTCCCGGATATAGTGCGGTAGTAGATAAACCAGCAGTTCTTCCATGCGCCGGAGAAATTCCCTGGTCTGCGGGAACGAACGAATGTAGCGCACCACGCGCGCGTCCTGTCCCGAATACCGCCGCAACGCCGGAACGAAGTGCGGATTGGGCAGGAAGCGCACGTCGAACACCAGATCGGCATCGGTGGGAACGCCGTGCCGGTAGCCGAAACTGACCAATGAAATCAGCAGCGGGCGTTTGTCGGCGCTTTGCATCTGGTTGATGACGAACTGGCGGAGGTCGTGGACGTTGAACTTCGAAGTGTCAATCACCAGATCCGCCAGCTTGCGGATCGGAGCCATCAGCCGGCGCTCACGCCGGATGGCTTCGCGCACGGGAACTTCGCGCTCGAGCGGATGCGGCCGGCGCGTTTCACTGAACCGCCGCAGCAGGACTTCCTCGCTGGCCTCGATGAACACCAGTCGGACGTTGAGCTGCCGGCGCAACTGCCGGTAGATGGCCGGCAGCCGCTCGATTTGACCGCCTTCGCGAGCGTCCACCAGCAGCGCGGCGCGCTCGATTTCCTGGCTGCCGAAAACGTGCAGGTCAGCGAAGGTGGGAATCAGGTCCACCGGCAGGTTGTCCACGCAGTAGAAGCCCAGGTCTTCGAAGGTCCTCAGGACGGTGCTCTTGCCCGAGCCGCTCAAGCCAGTGAGGATGACCAGTTGGCGGGCAGCAGGAGTCGAAACGCGCTTGGGCATCACGGCGGCCTAGACTCTGACCCGGCGCTGGTGGGTGGACGGGATGCGCATGTCTTCACGGTACTTAGCCACAGTGCGCCGCGTCACCTGGATGCCTTCTTCGGCCAGCTGCTTGGCAATTTGCTCGTCGGTGAGCGGCTTGGTGGCGTCTTCTTCCTCGATCATCTTCTTGACGCGGCGCTTCAGGGTGAGCAGCGACATGGAACTGCCCTGCGGGCCCTGCACGGATTCCGTAAAGAAGAACCGCAGTTCATAGACGCCCTGCGGCGTGTGTGCGTACTTGTTGGAAACCGCGCGGCTGACCGTGGAGGGATGCACGCCCACTTCCTCGGCAACTTCTTTGATCATCATCGGCTTTAGGTGGTCAATGCCATATTCGAGGAAGTCGCGCTGGCGGCGGATGATGGAGTGGCACACGCGTATGATGGTGTGCTTGCGTTGCTCGATGTTTTTCAGCAACTGCACGGCGGCGCTGAAGCGTTCTTTCACGTAATTACGGACTTCGCGGTCGGCGACATCACGCGCCAGAAGGCGGCGATAGACGCGGTTCAGGCGGAGCTGCGGCAGGTCGTCGTCGTTCATGTACACCTGCCATTCGTCGCCCACTTTGCGGAAATAGACGTCCGGTTCAACCAGCCGCGCTTCGGTCTTGTTGTAGCGCAGGCCCGGACGGGGGTCGAGTTTCTTGATGACGTCCACGGCGCGCTTGACGGCTTCTACAGGACGGTTCACTGCCCGGGCGATCTCCCTCAGCTGATTCGACTGCAGCTGCCTCAGGTGCTCGACAACAATCTGCTGGGCCAGCGTGCTCTGCGGATCCAGCGTGCGGAGCTGCAACAGCAGGCATTCGCTCAAGTCGCGCGCGCCCACTCCCAGCGGGTCGAATTCCTGCACGACAGCCAGCGCCTCTTCTACGTCGTCCATCGAGTAGCCGCCGGCTTCGGCGATTTCTTCGAGTGACGTGGTCAGGTAGCCGTCTTCATTCAGGTTGCCGATCAGAATCTCGGCGATTTCGCGCACCGTTTCGCTGCAGATGGTCAGGCTGAGCTGCCAGTTCAGGTGGTCGGCCAGATTTTGCGGAGAGGACAGAAATTGCTCAAAGGACGGTTTTTCAATTTCCTCGCGCTCGCGGTGATCGCTAGATTCGCCGGAATCGAGGTACTGTTTGAAGAAGGCGCTGACGTCAAACTCGTCGAAAGGGTTGGGGGCGTCGGTTTCGGGAATTTTCTCGGATTCAGCCTGGACAAAAGCTTCGTCGGCGTAATCATCGGCAGCCAGCCCGTCCTCGCTGATTTCTTCAAGCATCGGGTTAGCCACCATCTCCTGATTAATCATCTCGCGCAGCTCGAGCCGGTTCAGCGCCAGCACGCTGACCATTTGCACCAGGCCGGGCGTCAGAATCTGCTTCTGCGTGACCTTCAGGTTGAGTTTGGGCTGGAGCCAGCTCATGGTTGCTTCGGTTGCGCGTCCCTAGTTCAGCGTGAAAGCCTCGCCCAGATAGATCCGCCGCACTTCCGCATCCTGACTCAATTCCACTGGCGTGCCGGCACGGAAAATTTTTCCTTCGTTGATGATGTAAGCGCGGTCGGTGACGCGCAGCGTCTCGCGGACGTTGTGGTCCGTGACCAGCACGCCGATTCGGTTGGCGCGCAGATTGGCGATGATCTTCTGCAAATCCACCACGGTCACCGGGTCAATCCCGGAGAAGGGCTCGTCCAGCAGCACGAAGGCCGGCTCGAGCACCAGCGAGCGCGCGATTTCCAGCCGTCGGCGTTCGCCACCCGACAGCGTGTAAGCCTTATGGAAGCGCACGGCTTCCAGTCCCATCCGGGCCAGCAATTCTTCCAGCCGGTCGCGCCGCTGTTCCGGTGTGAGCGGCTGCATCTCCAGGACGGCGAGCAGGTTTTCTTCGACCGTCAGTTTCCGAAAGACCGAGGGCTCTTGGGGAAGGTAGCTGATGCCGCAGCGAGCGCGGAGATACATGGGAAGGTCGGTAACGTCTTCGCCGTCCAGAAGTACGCGCCCGGCGTCGGGGCGCGAGAGGCCGACCAGCATGTAGAAGGTCGTGGTCTTGCCCGCCCCGTTCGGACCGAGCAGTCCCACCACTTCGCCCTGTCCGATTTCCAGGCTGACATCATCTACGACCTTCCGCCCTCGATACGATTTACTCAGCTCAACGGCCTGGAGCTTCAACATACCGGTTCAGCGCTCGACTCGATATCGCGTCAGCGTGCGCGAACCATCCTCCGACTTCACAAAAATCGTATCACTCGCGAAATAGAAGGTCAATTCAGCGCCTGAAACCGTGTTTCCTAAGCCGTCATAAATCGTCGGCGTCCCGCCGCTCAGAACGAATTTTTCATCCTCTGCGAAATAAACGGCACGCGCTGCCGTCGCCCTGCGGCCGCCCTGCCGCACCGTGACGCCGCCTTCGGCCGTGGCGCGGAGTATCCTGCGCTCGCCGGGCACCGCTGAAAGCTGCAGTTCCAAGGAAGGGGCCACCACGCGCGTGTCACCCGATTCGGCGCTGACATTGTCTTCGAAGCGAGCGAGACCGTCTTTGCCCCGATACACCATGCGCGCCGCCTGAACTCGCCACAAGCGATGGGGCCGGGCCCTGCCGGTTGCTTCCCCCTCTGCGAACAAGGCGCGCACCCGGCCCTCGGCCAGGAGTTGCTGCGCGGTCCGGTCAAGCTCGATGCGATTGGATTCGATGACCGACGCGCCCTGCCACAGCCGGGCCCTTCCGGAATACACAGCGCGGCCCGACTGCCGATTGGCCTGCAAGCTGGCAGCGGCGATGTGGGCGGCCGAATCATTGCCGGGGGCCAGGTGACTGGTGCGGACGCTTCCTTCGGCACGAATCTCACCGCTGCGCTGGTGGAATTCGAAGCGGTCAGCAGCGATACGCGTGGAGCCATCCGTCACGACCGCATTGCCGGTGAGAGCCGCGCTGCCATCGGCCTGCGTGAAGCGCGCATGTTCGGCCTGCGCGGTTAAGGCACCTTCGCGGAAGCGCACCTGGCCCGTCTGTTCGAGCTGGCTCCAGCCGCCGTCGGGCACAAGCCGCAGGAGAAATTCATGCGACCGGCTGACTTGGGCTGTGCGTTCGTTCCCGCCACCCGCGACGTGACGAGCGATTTCCACGCCGTCCTGCCCGGCGAGTTCCCGCAGGTGATTCGCCTCATCGAAGCGGGCCTGTAACTTCTGGCCCGTGACCCGCAGAGTTTCTGCGTCCGTGCTCCATTCGAGAGCGGCAGCCGTTGTGCTCTCTGCCCGGACAATCCGCATTCCGCTGTCCACAGTCGCCTCCAGCACGACGCGGAGCAGTTCGGTTTCGAACTGCGTCTTCTGTCCAAAGCGCGCCGATTGTCCGCGGACACGCCCGGCGAGCGTGACGAACCTCGGCACGGTTTGTGCCTTCTCGAACTCAATCGCCAGGCGATCCGAACTGAATTGAACCGCCGCTCCGGCTCCCAGCGTACTCACAGAAACATCCCCCGTAGCCAGAAGACCCTCCAGCCCGCCGGCGGGAGAGAGCGAAGCCGTGAATTCCGCTGCGCGCAGCATGCGGGTGCGGCCGTTTTCGCAGAGCTGAAGCTGCGGGGCTCCGCGCGCGTAAGCCTTGCGAACGCGGAATGCGGAATCGAGCTCGAAGAGCAGGGTGCCGGCCGTCAGTAGCCGGTTGCCTTGCCGCGCCTGCACCGGCCCTTTGAGCTGAAGGGTGCTGGCAGCGCGAACAAATTCAAGACCTGCGCCGGAAAGCTGTATCGTTTCTCCGCCCGCAACCTCCGGGGCCGCGACCGCCAGCTCCACCCCATCGTGCAGCCGGACAATCCCCGCGCGCGTATCGTAGAAAACGCCAGCGCCCCGGCCGCTGCCTCCCGGGAAAGTGAACAGAACCGGGCGGTCGGTGCGCACCAGCCCGGATTCGCTGTCAAACGTGACATGGGACGTTTGCACCTGAACGGCGTACGGCGAAGGCGCGATCTCACTCCAGTCATCTGATTGCGCTTCACCGGCGGCGGCGGGGGCCAGGGAAATTTCCACGCTGCCGGCGCAGGTAATATTCCCCGACCCGGGATCGTAATCGCACGCGCGGGTACGAATCTTATCGAAGCGGTCGCCGCGGCGGCCGTAAACTGTGATGCGCACGTCTTCCAGGCGGTTCAGATTCCCCTCGGCGAATTCCGTCGTTCGCGAAGCACGCACAGTGAAAAGTTTCCGGCCGCCTTCCAGCTTGGAGAAGGTAAACTCCGCGGCCTGCTGCCGCACGCTGGGGGGAACGGCGGGCGGAGCATCCCGGCGCGCTTCCGATGCCCACCAAGCGCGGTAGGCGTAAACGCCCGCAACAGCCAGCGTCAGCACCATCGCCGCCGCAGCCGACCACTGTGCGTATTTTGCCGCCTGCGATCTGCGCATCTGCGCGACCCCCTGCTCCTCAGAGGCGTATTCTACGCCGGAGGCAGGTTGGAGCGGAGCAAGATACTAAGCAGGGTGTGATTCGACGAAGATTTCGTTGGCGAAGCCCAAGTCGCGGGCCGCGGGCGTCAGGATGGTTCTGGGGCCGATGAGAATCTTTTGCTGCCGGAGCAGGGCACTGCGCACGTCGGCTTCACTGACGAAGTCCATTATCTCGCCCGCGGTGACCGGCTGCGGGCGGGGCGACGCAGCAGGCGCGGGGTGCAGCTGCACGCCTGTTGTGGCCGCACTGCCGCGCGGAATGCCACGCTCGCTGAAGACGCGCTCAACTATCCGGGCAATCACTTCTCGCGGGACCTCCGGGGCCGCAGCTCGCGCCGGCCTGGGCTCGAAGGCCACTTCCCCCGCCGGCGCAGCGGTAGCCGGAGCGGCCGCACCGGGATGCGCCACCATGCGCATCTCGGCGGGCACGGTGCGGTGCTCGACGGGCCGCGACTCCCACGCAATCCGTTTGATATTCATCAGATGATGGGGGCCGATATTGTCCGAAGTGATGTTCCCGCCCAGTGCACCGCAGCCGAGCGTCATCGCGGGAAACAGGTTCGTCGAGTAGCCAATGGAGCCGTGCACCGCCGAAGTATTCACGCATACACGAAAGGCGGGCACGGCCTGGCCGAACTCGCGGATGGCGGCATCGTCCTGCGAATGCACGGCAATGGTGTGGCCCATGCCGCCATGCGCAAGGATGCGCGTGCACAACTCGATGGCTGCTTGCAGGCTGGGCACGGAGTAAAACGCCAGCACGGGAGAAAGTTTTTCGAGGGAAAGCGGGTGTTCCCGGCCCACCTGTCCGGGATCGAGCCGCGCGATCAGAACGCGCGTGCCCGGCGGCACGGCAACGCCAGCCAGCTCTGCAACCACCGTGGCGGGCCGGCCAACGATCTTCGGATTCGGCGTGTACGCGGGTTTGGAGATGACGAGTTCGCCGACCCGCGCGGCCTCTTCGGGCGACAGAAAATAAGCACCCTGGCGGCGGCACTCTTCGAGCGTCTGCTCGCGAATGGCGTCTTCGACGACGATAGACTGCTCCGCAGAACAGATTGTGCCGTAGTCAAACGTTTTGCCGGCGATGATGTCTGCCACCGCCTTGCGAACGTCAGCAGTGCGTTCGATGAACGCGGGCACGTTGCCCGGGCCCACGCCGTAAGCCGGCTTGCCCGAGCTGTAGGCTGCGCGCACCAATCCGGCGCCGCCGGTGGCGAGGATAAGGCCCGTCTCGCGATGGCGCATCAACTCCTGCGTGCCCTGCATGGTGGTGTGTTCCATACAAGCAATCAGCCCATCCGGAGCACCAACGCGCGCGGCCGCTTCGGCCATCACCCGCACGGTTTCCCGGATACAGCGGACCGCGGTGGGGTGCGGGCTATGCACGATGGCATTGCGTGCCTTGACGGCAATTAGGGTCTTGTAGATGGCCGTCGAAGTCGGATTTGTCGAAGGGATAATTGCAGCCACCACTCCAACCGGCGTAGCCACCTCGAGAATTCTCTTCTCTCGGTCCTCACGGAGGATGCCGACGGTGCGCAGCGGGCGGATGGCCTGGTGCAGGTCAAGCGCGGCCAAGCGGTTCTTGGTGATTTTGTCGGGAACGTTTCCGAAGCCCGTTTCCTCCACAGCCAGCCGCGCCAGCGGTTCCGCGGCGGTGGCGGCGGCGTCGGCGCAGGCGCGCACAACGGCATCCACCTGATCCTGCCGGAAGGAGGCAAACTTTTTCTGGGCAGCGGCGGCTTTGGCCACCAGTTCGCGGACTTCCTGGATGGAGAGCTGCTCGAGGTCGCTGGGACTCAACAGGTCTTACCCCGGTTGCTCCGCCCCTGGGCAGGCGGGTCGTTCTTCTATTTCTTCCCCCCGGCAGGCGCCTGGCCGCCGCCAGGAAGAATCTTTTCCACCATTTCGTGGGGCCGCGGGATCACGTGTACCGCCACCAGCTCGCCGACGCGCCGGGCCGCGGCCGCACCGGCGTCCGTGGCGGCTTTCACTGCGCCCACGTCGCCACGCACCATCACCGTCACATAACCTGCGCCGATGTACTCCTTGCCAATCAGAATCACGTTGGCGGCTTTAACCATGGCGTCGGCTGCTTCAATTGAGCCGACCAGCCCTTTGGTTTCAATCATTCCCAGCGCGTCGTTTGCCATGAAGTCCTCGCTGACCGCTCAGCCGCGCCCGCAGGCGGCACATGGTATCGCGGAAATAAACCAAGGATTGCAGGCGCAGCCTAGCATGCGGCGTGCGCGGAATTCAACTGCCGCCGGCCTGTTTGTGGAAAACAAGCGCCGCGAGCGGCTGCGGCCCCGCGCCTGCTGGCCGAGCCAGAGCTGCCGAGGGCAGTGCGCTCCATGATCGCTTCGCGCAAGACTCAGACAGGCACTTCGGGCAGGCGGCCGAGATTGGCGGCGGCGACGCTATCGCGGGTGGTGTTCTTGACTTGGTACATGGCTTCGTCGGCCAAGTGCAACAACTCGGATTTTGCATTGGAATCGCCGGGGTAGGAGGCCACGCCCACGCTGGCGGTGATGCGAACGTTCAGGCCATCCGCTTGCAACCAGGTGGTGTCGCGAATCAGCTTGTGCAGCCGGCGGGCGACGGTGCAGGCGTTTTCTTTCGAGGTCTGCGGCAGCAGCACCACAAATTCGTCACCGCCATAGCGAAAGGCGTAGTCAATCAGCCGGCAGTTGGCCTTGATCACCTGGCCGATTTCGGCGAGCAACTTGCTGCCCGCCAGGTGGCCATAGGTGTCGTTGATGCGCTTGAAATAGTCGAGGTCAATAAAGATGAGCGAAAACTCGTAGCCATAGCGCTGCGAGCGGTAGATTTCTCGTTCCAGAATCACATGCAAATGGCGCGAGTTGAACAGGCTGGTACAGTCGTCGGTGATCGTCAGCTCGTGGATACGCTGGACGTGGCGCGCGTTTTCGATGGCGATGGCTGCGTAGTCGGCCAGCGCTTCCAGCAGGGCCAGGTCGCGATGCTCGAATCCATCAGGGCCGACACAGTTAATCAGTTCGATCACGCCGAGCACATGGTCGCGGAAGCGGACGGGAACAGCGACAATAGAGCGCGTCTCCATCTTGGTTTTCTCATCCACCTGGCCGAAGAAGCGGGTGTCCTTGCTGACGTCGGGCACAATCACGGGCTGGCCGGTCTGAGCTACCCAGCCGGCGATGCCCTGCCCGATTCGGATGCGCACGTCCTTCAGGGCCTGTGCGCCTTTGCCGGTGGCAATCTCGAAGTACAGCTCCTGTTTGGCTTCCTCCACCAGCAGGAGCGACCACGTATCCGGGTGCAGAAATTCGTTGATTTTTTCCATGATGGTGCGCAGGACCTGGTCGAGTTGCAGCGAGCTGGTCAGCGCTTTACCCAGCTCATGGAAGACGGCAAGCTCGCTGGCTTCGCGCTGGTCGGGCGTGCCCTGCGGCGTGGGATTGCGGCGGCGCTCGATGCCGGGAAATTGTTTTGGCTGCTGCAAGAGTCGCCTTGGTACGTTCGGAGTCGCGCGCTCAACTGGCCGAGGGAAGGGTCCGGCCGAAAAAAATTATACGAGTGCAATTACAGCGAGGCAACCACCCGAACGAAGCAATGTTTCGCATCAGTCTCGCCCGCGTCCGGACAGCCGGTCGGGCGCCGTTGACACTGCCAGAGCGGCTGCCTATAGTGCCTTAGCCGGCATCCCGCAGAGCGGGGCGGGCCGGATGCCAGCCCATGGCCAAAGGTTCTTTCGGCGAAACCCTGAAACGAGAGCGCGAATTGCGCGGCGTGAGTTTGGATGAAGTCGCCGCCGCCACCCGCATCAGCCCTCGCTTCCTTCACGCCCTGGAAAACGAACAGTGGGAAAAACTCCCTGGCGGTATTTTTAACCGCGGGTTTGTGCGCGCCGTGGCGCGCTACCTGGGCATGGACGAAGAAGCGCTGATTGCCGAGTACGCGCTGGCTGCGAACGACCGCCCGCAGGTTGCCGTCTGGGCGGACAAGACCCCGCAAGCGAAGAAGCGGGGCTGGGTGATGCTACTTCTTCTGGCTGTGCTTCTGGCGGCGGTAGGGACGGCAGGATGGTTCGCCTGGCAGCAATATGAAACCGAAATCCGTGCCTGGTGGTCTCCGCCAGCGCCGGCAGGAACACCCGGGCCTGCCAGGCTTCCGGCAAATTCCGGGGGAGCCGCGTCTACTGGGGCCGGCACCGGGAGTGCGCAGCCGGAATTGCTCGAACTGAAGGTGGAAGCCGGACGCACCACGACCGTGACGGTCACCGCCGACGGCCAGGTGTTGTTTGATGGCCGGCTGCGCGCTGGTGAGAGCCGGCGCTTCCAGGCCCGCGAACAGTTGGAAATCACGGTCAGCAACCCTTCCGATGTGCTGCTCGAGCTGAACGGACAGACGCTGCCGCCGCTTGGCCCGCCCGGTGCCCCGGCTACGGCCACACTCACACGAACCGACGTGAAACCGACGGGGGGACGAGATTAGCGCCGAGTTGCAGAGTGAGATCCGGTCGGGTAAGGCGACGCGCGAACGCAGGCTCGCCGTCTGCACCGGAACCGTCTCGCTGGCCCCTGCGGACCGCGCCGAGCTGCTGGCCATTCTGGCCGGTGATTCCGACTCGCTGGTTGCGGAGCGCGCGGCGCATGCCCTGCTTTCGATTCCGGTGGAGACGTTCGTGGCGGCCCTGGGCCGCACCGGCGCGGCCATCGAACTCTTCCGTTACTGCGCCGAGAATCTTGGCGGCAAAACGCCGATCGCCGACGCCATGGCAAGGAATCCGAATTGCCCGGTCGGCGCACTGTGCCAGGTGGCGGCCGCGCTTTCTCCGATGACCGTCGAGGCTTTGATCGATGATCTGGACCGGCTGACGCAGTATCCCCCGCTGATTTCCGCGCTGCTGCAGCACCCTTCGCTGACTGTGCAACAGCGGGCACTGCTGGAGGAGATGCTCCGTGAGGAGATGGGCGAAATGGAGCTGGCCGAGATGATAGCTTTCGCCGAGCCGGACCGCGCCAAGCGCGAGTCGCTGTTCCAGCGACTGGCGCGCATGAAAGTGGTCGAGCGGGTGCAACTGGCGCTGAAAGGCAACCGTGAAGAGCGGCTGGCCCTGATCCGCGACCCCTGCAAAGTGGTGCAGCGGGCGGTGCTCCAGTCGCCGAAGCTGAGTGACTCCGAAGTGGAAGGGTTCGCCGCGATGGCAAACTTGAGTGAAGACATCCTGCGTGTCATCGCGCGGAACCGGAATTTCCTCAAGAACTACGTGATCGTCAAAAATCTGCTCAATAACTCAAAAACGCCGCTCGATGTTTCTCTGCACCTGTTGCCCCGGCTGACTCCGCTGGACCTGCGCATGCTGACCACGAACAAGAACATCCCGGATACGCTGCGAACGATGGCCCTCAAGCTTCACCGCCAGCGCAGCGAAGCGGCTAGGAGAGAATAAGCGTTGCGCCGAGAGACGGATTCTGGACGGCGGGAAGCCGCGCCCGCAGTCGCCTTCTTCGCGCCCGCGCAGCGCCAACCCTGCACGCAGCGGAACTTCAGTCCGGGGCAGCGAGGGAAGCGCGCACCTGCTCGGCTAACTGCCGTGCCCGCGTCAGAACCTGGCTCTCGTTGAGCGTCAGCACGCGGTGGTCTTCCATCACCACGCGGCCGCCGATGACCACAGTCTCCACATCGCTGGCTTTGAGCGCGTACACAATCTGCGAGTAAACATCAAACAGGGGCACGGCATGGGGCCGGTCGGTGCGCAGCAGAATCAGGTCGGCTTTTTTCCCGGGCTCGAGCGAACCGATTTCATCTTCCCAGTGCAGGGCGCGGGCGCCGCCAATGGTGGCCATCGCCAGTACCTGCTGCGCGGTGAGGGCCTGCGGGTCGAGCCGCGTCACCTTCTGCAGTTTGGCGGCGAGGTCCATTTCCTCGAACAGGTTCAGGTCGTTATTGCTGCCGGCGGTGCCATCGGTGCCGAGTCCGAGCCGCAAGCCGGCGTCCAACATTTCGACGACCGGTGCCGTGCCGCTGGCGAGCTTCATGTTGCTGGAAGGATTGTGGACGCAGCCCGCGCCGTGGTCGCGCAGCAGGGCGATATCGGCGCCGTCCACCCACACGCAGTGCGCGGCGATCAGGTCCGGACCAAGCAGGCCCAGCTTACCCAGGTAGCCCACGGGTGATAGCTGGTGCCTGCTACGGGTCTCCTCGAGCTCTCTCCTGGTCTCAGCAAGATGGATCAGAATCGGGGCATTGTAGCGGCGCGCCAGCGCCACCGACTGCTGGAGCGTCTCGGCGGAGTTTGTGTAGATGGCATGCGGCGCAACCGCCGCGCGGATTTGCGGGTCGCCCTGCCAGCGTTTCAGAAACTCATCCGCATAGGCCAGGGCCTCAGCGACGGTCTTGTTGTCCGGCGCAGGGAAGCCGATGATCGTTTCGCCAAGCACACCGCGCATCCCGGCCTGTTTCGTGGCACGGGCGACCTGCTCCTCGAAATAGTACATGTCGGCGTAAGTCGTGGTGCCGCCGCGAATCATCTCCAGAGCGGCCAGCCGGGTGCCCCACAGGACGAAGTCGCGGTTCACGTTGCGCGCTTCGGCAGGGAAAATGTAATTTTCCAGCCAGTCCTGAAGCGCACGATCGTCGGCCAGCCCGCGCAGCAGCGTCATCGGTGCGTGGGTGTGGCCGTTAATCAGCCCGGGCAGGACGAGCCTGCCGCGGGCGTCAATTTTCTGCGCGGCGCTGTATTCTCGTTCGAGTTCGCTGCGCGGGCCGATGGCGACAATCGTGTCGCCGCGGATGGCTACCGCGCCGTCGTCAATGATGCGCCGCCCGGCGTCCATGGTGACGATTGTGCCGCCAGCAACGAGCAGGTCCGCGCCCCCCGGAGGGGCGGGTTTGCAGGAGGCCAGCGCCGTGGCGAGCAAAACAATCGGACCGAGAACGCGGAGGCGCATCCTCAGGCGGACGCCTGGCGCCCGGTCACCCGAAAAACCGGCTCTCAAGCATTTGGTCATCCGGACACTCGCGGTTTGAACCTTTCCGGCATCACAGGAACGAGGAGTCGAACGGCTCGGGAAACAATTCTGACAGGCGGTACGTTTGGGACTTACCTTCCAGGTTGGCCGCAATCACCTCAATGTCGCCGCAGAACTCCCACAGGATTTGCCGGCAGGCCCCGCAAGGCGGGGTGAGCCGGGCGGTGTCTGCCACCACCGCGATGGCATCGAAGCCGCGTTCGCCTTCGGAGATGGCTTTAAACACGGCAACGCGCTCAGCGCAAATCGTCAGACCATAGGTAGCGTTTTCGACGTTGCAGCCGGTCGAGACGCGCCCCGACTTGGCGCGCAACGCCGCGCCAACACGGAAGTTCGAGTATGGCGCATGGGCGTTTTCGCGGACCGCCTTCGCTGCTTCAATCAGCTTGTCGGACGCGCTCATGGGAGATCCCGGGCGATGCGGGGAATCACGGTGCGGAGCAGCGCGGCGAACGCATCGCGGACGCGCTCGCCGGTGGCCAAAACCTCGTCATGGCTGATCACCTGGTCCCGAATCCCCGCCGCCATGTTCGTCACGCAGGAAATTCCCAGCACGCGGATGCTCATGTGCCGTGCGGCAATCACTTCCGGCACCGTGGACATGCCTACCAGGTCGGCGCCGATGCGCTCCAGATAGCGGATTTCGGCCGGGGTTTCATAGCTCGGCCCCGGCATCGCAGCGTAAACGCCTTCGAACACGGGCAGGCCCAGTCGGCGGCCTTCCTCGAGCGCCATTTCCGCGTAAGGTTGCCAGTAGGCCTGTGTCATATCCTGGAAGCGCGGGCCGAAGCGATCGTCGTTCGGGCCAATCAAGGGGTTGGTGCCCTGCAAATTGATGTGGTCACGAATCACCACCAGGCAGCCCTGCTGATATTCCCTGTTGATGCCGCCGGCGGCGTTGGTCAGGATCACGGCTCGAACGCCCAGCCGGGCAAGCACGCGCATCGGGAAGACAACATCTTTCATCGAGTAGCCTTCGTAGTAGTGCACGCGGCCTTGCATGGCTGCCACGGGCACCTCGTCCACCAATCCGATCACCAGACATCCTTCGTGCCCGATCGCCGTGGAAACCGGGAAGCCGGCGATTTTCCTGTAATGGATGCGCCTGGCCTGCTCGAAGCCGTCGGCGAAGGCACCCAGGCCGGAGCCCAGCACCAGGCCGATTTTCGGGCGCAGCTTCGTCTTGGTGCGGATGAATTTCGCGGCGCGTTCCGCGCGGGTGAATTCAGCCGATGCGGACTGTTGTCGGCGGTGCTTCATAACGACACCTTACAGCAGAATTCCGGCGATGCAGCCGGAGGTGAAATTGGCCATCGTGCCGGCGAGCATAGCGCGGAAGCCAAGGCGCGCCAGGTCGTCGCGCCGGTCAGGCGCCAGCGCGCCGATGCCGCCAATCTGAATGCCAATGGAAGCAATGTTGGCGAAGCCGCACAGCGCAAACGTGGCCACGGCCACCGAACGCGGGTCCAGCGCATCGCGAATCTTCGCCAGCTCGATAAACGAGACGACTTCGTTGGTCACCATGCGCAGTCCCAACAGGCTGCCAACGTCGGCAGCGTCGCGCCAGGGTACGCCCATCAGCCAGGCCACCGGGCTGAACAGCCAGCCGAGGATTTCCTCCAAGCTCCCCGGGAAATAAGGGAACCCCGCGCTTGTAAACAGTCTGCTGGCGCCGCCCAGAATCAGGTTCAGCAACGCGAGTAAAGCGAGAAACGCAATCAGCATGGCGCCGACGTTTACAGCCAGCTTCAGCCCGTCAGTAGTGCCGCGCGCGGTGGCGCCGAGCACATTGGGGTCTTCGCGCTTTACCTCCAGCCGGACAATACCGGCTGTCATCGGCGTTTCGGTCTCTGGCACCATAATTTTCGCGTACACAATAGCCGCCGGCGCAGCCATCACTGCCGCCATCAGAAGGTGTCGCGAATCGGCGCCAATGCGGATGTAGGCGCTCAGGATTGCCCCGCTGACGGTGGCCATCCCGGCGGTCATCACCGTCATCAGCTCGGAATTCGTCAGCCGCGAAAGGTAGGGGCGAATGGTCAGCGGCGATTCGGTCTGCCCCATGAAGACGCTGGCGGCGGCGTTCAGCGACTCAGCGCCGCTGGTACCCATCAGCCGCGTCATCACAATGGCCATGCCGCGGACAACGGCCTGCATGATCCCGTAGTAGTAGAGAATTGCAAACAGCGCAGAAATGAAAATGATGGTCGGCAGGACCTGAAAGGCAAAGTAGAAGGGATCAGTTGGCGAGTGTTGCGCGCCTAGCGCGCCGAACAGAAACGTGGAGCCAGCCTCCGAGACCTTCAGCACTTTCTCCACTTGAGTGGCCATCCACCGCAAACCGACCCGGCCGACATTCGTCTTCAGTACCAGCAGGGCGAACGCAAGCTGGAGTCCCAATCCCCAAGCCACGGTTTTCGCGCGGATGGCGCGCCGGTTCGTGGACATCAGCCAGGCCAGCAGCAACAACACAATGATGCCCAGCAGACCGGTAAGCCGCTCCATGCGCTTCCCTCCAGAAAACTGAACTGCCATCCGAGCCGGTGCCGCAATCAGCGCGGTTTTGGGAGTCGCCGCTTCCGCCGCGACAGAATCTGCCAGTCCCCTGCCTGCTTTTGTCGGCCTGAGCCCGCCAGCCGGCTCGCGTCGGGGCACACTGAGTCTTCAGCCCACGTCAGACCCTATCACGCGATGAACCAACCTGCGCGGCGGCGGTGCCTCGGGCGCGATGCGCCAGGCCCCGCGCACCATGGCCAGCGCTGCGTCGCGCCGGGCGCGGGCATTATAGTGCAAGGTGCAAAGCGGTTCGCCTTTTTGCACCGCGCTGCCGATTTTCTTGTGGATAACCAGGCCTGCGGCGGGGTCAATCTTGTCTTCTTTTTTCTCGCGGCCGCCGCCGAGCACAACGCAGGCGCGGCCGATGGCTTCACAGTCCATGGCCGTGACGTAACCGTCGGCCGGGCTGAAGATGTCCTGGCGGTGCCTGGCACGCGGCAGCAGCGCCGGTTTATCAATCGCGCGGAGGTCGCCACCCTGCAATCGCACCACTTCGCGGAATTTTTCCAGCGCCTTCCCGCTGGAGATGAGTCCTCGAGCAAGCTGCCGGCCTTCGCCGAGAGTAGCCGCCCGCTCGCCCAGGTGCAGCATCCACGCAGAAAGCTCCACGCACAGATCGGTCAGGTCATCCGGCCCGCTGCCGCGCAGCGCCTCCAGAGACTCCGCGACTTCCAGCGCATTTCCCACCGTGCGCCCGAGCGGCTGGTCCATATCCGTAAGCAGGGCGACGCATTTCTTGCCCATGCCCTCGGCGGTTTCGACCAGCAGCGCCGCAAGCTCTGCGGCGTCTGCTTCTTTTTTCATGAACGCGCCGGAACCGACCTTGACGTCGAGCACGAGCGCGTCAATTCCTTCGGCCAGCTTCTTGCTCATGATGGAGGCACAGATCAGTCCCGGGCTTTCCACAGTCGCAGTGGCATCGCGCAGCGCGTAGAGTTTTTTATCGGCAGGAGCAATCTGTTTGGTCTGGCCAATCAGCGCGCAGCCGCACTGACTGAGCACCGAGCGGAACTTCCGTTCCGAGAGGTTCACGACGAAGCCCGGGATGGCTTCCAGCTTGTCGAGCGTCCCGCCGGTGTGGCCCAGCCCGCGGCCGCTGATCATGGGCACAAACAGTCCGGCCGCTGCGACCACCGGGGCAATGACCAAGGAGGTCTTGTCGCCCACGCCGCCGGTGGAATGCTTATCCACCTTGCGTGCCGGCAGCCTGGAAAAATCCAGCACGTCGCCCGAGCGCAGCATGGCTTCGGTGAGCGCGGCGGTTTCTGCGCGCGACATCCCACGCAGCACCACGGCCATCAGCCAGGCGGCCATCTGATAGTCGGGGATTTCGTCGCGCGTGTAGGCCCGCACCAAAAACTCGATTTCTTCGCGGGAATGTTCGCCACCGTCGCGTTTCTTGCGAATCAGGTCGAGAACTCGCATCGAGGCGCGGCCAGATTAGCACCAAAATTCGGTGTGCCGCGCGGGGGAGTGGAGAGCCGCGAGGTTCGGCAGCAGGCACAGGTGCGGGATTTCTGCCGGACAGCGATAGCGCAATGGAACCACAACGGTGCCGATTCCGCGGCTCACGTAGATTTGAGTGGCGCCCAGGCAGTCCCAGCCGACTTTAAAGCGCATTCTGCGGCGTCCGCGGGAGTACACGTTGCCCACGACCGGCAAATTCACCTGCCCGCCGTGTGTGTGGCCCGAAAGCACCAGGCTGACGCGGCGCTCAGCCGCTTGGCGAATGATGCCCGGGTTGTGCGAGAGCAGAACCGTCGGCGAGCCGAACGGAATTCCACGCAGCGCACGGGGCAGGTCGGCGTGGTAGCGGAGGTCGTCAATGCCCGCCACGTGCAGCGATTCACCGCGACGGCGGATCGTAGTATGCCGGTTGCGCAGCACCTCGATGCCTTCGTGCCGCAGCGCGCGGGCGACGGCGCCGGCACCGACGCGGAAATCGTGATTTCCAAGCACCGCATACACGCCATGCCGCGCGCGCAGCCGGCCCAGCACAGATGCTACCGGCTCGATATAAGCCGGCGAATAGGTCACGAAGTCGCCGGTCAGCGCAATCAGGTCTGGTTGCAGCGCGTTGGCCAGCTCGACCGCATCAGAGACTGCCTGCAACGGCAGAAACAGCCCGTGATGAATGTCCGTGATCTGGACGACGCGAAAACCGTGGAATGCCTCGGGCAACCCGGCCAGGCAGATGCGGTGCTCGCTCACCTCGAGGCTTTCGTCCGGATGCCAGGCCGGGGGAATTCTACGTTCGCGCACCGCTTCGCTGAGCGCGTAATCTTCCACACCCCCGCGCTGCCAGCGCTCGACGATGCGGTTCCACCGGCCCACTAGACCGTTGCGGCCGGTATAGGGAAATGCGTAGAGGGTACCCATAGCCGTCGAGATAAGCAATCCTGTGCAGGCTAGCAGAGGGCTATTTTGCTTGTAAAGCGAGTATTTTCCTTGTGCTGCCGAACGGACAGCCGGACCATCGAAAACTGGCAGCGCCTTCCGAACTTGTGCTCTTTCCTGCTCCGGAATGATTCACCCCTCGCCTTCTGCAGCGGTGTGCAGTAGAGTCTTGCGCGCGCTGGCCGGGAGGCATTCACGCCAGCAGACAAACGGCGCAGCGCAGGAGGAGCAACGATGAAGCGCCGAGTATTTCTTCGCAACACGGTAGTGGCGGGAGCGGCGTCCGTCGCCGGCACGGCCTGGCCCGCCCGCGGAGAGACCGTTCAGTCCGCGGCGAGCCGCACCCCAGCATTCGAGCTCGAGGAAGTCACCATCGCCGAATTGCAAGCAGGCATGGCTTCGGGCCGCTGGACGGCTCGCGCGATTACGCAGGCTTACCTCGAGCGCATTGCGCGGCTCGACCGCACCGGCCCTTCGCTTCATTCGGTCATTGAGATCAATCCCGAAGCCGTACGCATCGCCGAAGAGCTGGACCGCGAACGCGCCGCCGGACAGGTGCGCGGGCCGCTACATGGCATTCCCATCCTGCTCAAAGACAACATTGACACACATGACCGCATGACTACCACAGCCGGTTCGCTGGCGCTGGAAGGCTCGATCCCTCCGCGGGATTCCACGGTGGCGAAGAAACTGCGCGAAGCCGGAGCGATTCTGCTCGGCAAAGCGAACCTGAGTGAATGGGCCAATTTCCGTTCGGACAACAGCACCAGCGGCTGGAGCGGACGCGGCGGGCAGTGCAAGAATCCCTACGCGCTCGACCGCAACCCCTGCGGGTCGAGCTCCGGTTCGGGCGTGGCGCCTTCCGCGAATCTCTGCGCGGCGGCCATCGGCACGGAAACCAACGGCTCGATCGTCTGCCCGGCGAATGCAAATGGCGTAGTGGGCATCAAGCCGACGGTAGGGCTGGTGAGCCGCGCGGGCATCATCCCCATCTCGCATACGCAAGACACCGCCGGGCCGATGGCCCGCACCGTCGCCGACGCTGCCACAATTCTGGGCGCGCTGGTCGGGGTGGATCCCCGGGACGGCGCTACCGCCGCCAGCGCCGGCAAGTCTCACGCCGATTACACGCAGTTTCTCGACGTGAACGGACTGCGCGGGACGCGCATCGGCGTGCTTCGGCAGGCGTTTGGCTTTCACCGCGACGTGGACGCCATCCTCGAGCACTCGTTGGAAGTCCTGAGATCACGCGGCGCAGTGCTTGTGGACCCGGTGGAAATCCCCCGCAGCCGCGAGCTCGGGCGCAACGAGCTGACCGTGCTGCTCTACGAATTCAAGCACGGCCTGAACGCCTATCTGGCTTCACTGGGCCCGAATGCGCCTGTGAAATCGCTGAAGGAGATCATCGAATTCAATGAGAACAACAAAGACCGCGAAATGCCTTACTTCGGCCAGGACCTTTTCCTGCAAGCCGAAGAGAAAGGCCCGCTGACCGACGAGGAGTACACAAAGGCGCTGGCCAGCATCTTGAAGGCAACGCGGGAGGACGGTATTGACAAGGTCATGGATGACCACCGGCTCGAGGCCATCTTTGCGCCCACGGGTGGCCCGGCCTGGGTGACCGACCTGGTCAACGGTGACCACTTCGGCGGTGGCTCGTCCGGCACCGCGGCCATAGCCGGCTATCCGAACATCACCGTACCCGCAGGATTCGTCTTCGGCCTGCCGGTGGGCGCATCGTTCTTCGGCCGCGCGTGGAGTGAGCCAGTGCTGCTTCGCATCGCTTATGCGTTCGAGCAGGCAACGAAGGCCCGCCGCCCGCCGAGGTTCCTGCCCCGCGCAGACCTGACACCGCCGGCGATTCGCGAGTAGGTTCCTTGTCTTCGTTTTTTTCTCTGCGAGCAAAGCGCAGCAATATGCGCTTCGCACGGTGTCATCCTCAGCCCGCCGCAGCCGGGCGAAGTATCTCGACAATTCATTGCAGCCTGCGTGTGCTGCCCCGCAGGTTCTTCGCTTCGCTCGGCACGACGTCCATTGTGCGCCTTTTCGGAGGTATCGCAATGCCGTGGCAAGGGTCTTGCATTAGGAAGTGGCGGTACGATGCCGCCAGGCCAGATGCCAACTGATGCTAGGGCAGTGGCAAAGGGCGGCTTCGCATCGCCGACGCTTCCCCAGGTCCTGTTAGAACTTAAACGTAGCGGCTTTGGCGGAGACTTCGCTGGCGACATGCTGCATTTCGCCGTGAATCAGGCCGTTCGAGGCCAGCAGGGCGTTGTCGGGAAAATTGGCGGCCGGGTCCACCACGCTGAACGGCTTGCCGGTGAAGTCAGTCACCCGCCCGCCGGCCTCACGCACCAGCAGAACGCCGGCGGCGGTATCCCACGGCTTCAGCCCGAACTCCCAGAAGCCGTCGAATCGCCCGCAGGCCACGGAGGCCAGGTCGAGCGCCGCGGCCCCGTCGCGCCGCACGCCGTGCGAGCGCAGCGTGAAGTCCCAGTAGTACAGGATGTTCGGATTCTGCATGCGCTTGTGGCTCGGGAAGCCGGTGGCCAGCAGGCTCCGCGAAAGCTTCTCGGCGCGTGAGACGCGGATGCGCTTGTTGTTCAGATACGCCCCTTCCCCGTGGATGGCGCTGAACAGCTCATCGTTCACTGGATTGAACACCACACCGACAACAGGCTCTCGATTTTCAACCAGCGCAATCGAGATACAGAAGCAGGGGTAGCCGTGCGCGAAGTTGGTCGTGCCGTCGAGCGGGTCCACGTACCAGCGATAAGGTGAATCCGACTGGTGCTCCCCGCCCTCCTCCCCCACCACGGCGTGCTCCGGGAAGTGAAAGCGCAGGCGGTTGACAATGGCTTCCTCCGAGCGCCGGTCAGCTTCGGTGACTAGGTCCACCTCGCCTTTGTACTCGATGCGCTGCGGCCGCTGAAATTCACTGAGCAGGATGCTGCCTGCTTCGCGAGCCGCTTCGATGGCAACTTCGAGAAATGACTTCATTTGCTGTCCAGGGAGAGGACCGCACCGCGCAGGGAGGCTGCCGATTACTCCGGCGGCTGGCCGGCGAAATACCCGCGACGGTACCGGACATGATAACCGGAAGTGCTGCCCGCACGCGAACCGGCGGCCGCTTCGGTGTCGCCGGCGGCAACCGGCTTGACACGCAGCTCGATGCGGCGATACGCGCCGGCCGGAGGGCGCGGGTGGGGATAGTACCCCAGCCGGTACTGCATGCGCAGCTCGTGCTCAATGCGGCCGAACAACGCATCCAGCATTTCGATGTCGTCGGCGGGATACATCGCCCCGCCGGTTACTTCGGCGATGGTAATCAGCGCATGTTCACCGGCAGTGTTGCGCCCGCTTTCCGATTTCACCGGGCGAATCAGGATGGTGTACAGCAGCGCCTCAGCGCGCAGTGCGGCGCGGCGGGCAGAGTCGAAATCGGCACGGCTGGTAGTCTCGCCGGCATCCGTCACCAAAACGATAACGCGGCGGCGGCCCGGCGGGCGCCGTTCGAGCGATTGCGCGCCGAGAAACACGGCATCGTAAAGAGATGTTCCTGCGCCCGGCGTAATGCTGCGGACGGCGCCTTCGAGCTTCGGCGTCTGATCGGAAAAATCGGCCAGCATGTCCACCCCATCGGAGAATTGGAACACCGCCAGCCGGTCGCCCGCGCGTACCAGCTGCCGGATGAAGCGCGCCGCCGCCTCGCGTTCAAACGAAAGCTCTTTCAGTATGCTCATGCTGGCGTCAATCATCAGCGCCAAGTCGAGCGGCTGCTGGGTTTCTGCTTCGAAGAATGCAATTTCCTGGGCGCGGCCTTCTTCGAATAGCTCGAACGCTTCGACGGGTAAGTCCGCGACCGGGCGGCCTTCGGCATCGAGCACGCTGGCGAGCACGCTGACCAGATTGACTTCCGCGCGGATGGGCCGCTGTGCTCCGCGCAAAGAAGCGTCCGCGGCGGCGACGATCACGCTGGCCACGGCGGCCAGCAGGCACAAGGCAACAGAGAGGATCTTGTTGCGCCCCGTCTTCATCTACCGATTGGATTCCCCGGCGGGGCTGGCGGTTGGCGCGGCGGGCAGCTCGCCCTCGGCCCAGGCGGAACCGTCGGCGAAATACTCCTTTTTCCAGATGGGCACGGTGCACTTGAGCGTATCAATGGCGTAGCGGCAGGCATCGAACGCGGCGCGGCGATGCGCGGCACTGACCACAATCAACACGCTGGTCTCGCCGATTTCGAGCCGCCCCAGCCGGTGGACCAGCGCCAGGCGGTGAAGGGGAAACTTCGCGCGCAGCCCCGCGCCAATCTCGCGCATTTTCTTCAGCGCCATCGGCTCATAGGCCTCGTACTCAAGGTAAAGTGTCGGCTTACCGCTGGAATGGTTGCGCACGATGCCGTCGAAGACGACCACGGCGCCGCTTTCCGGGGTTTTCATCTGCCCGACGATGGCCTCAGCAGCAATCGGCGTGCGGACGATTTCGAAAAGGTCTTCGCCTACTGCGGCGGCGGAGGATTCTGCCGAACCGCCGCTGACCGGCGGCAGAAAGGCAACTTCATCCCCCGCGCGCAGTCTGGTATCCCAAGCGGCAAAATCCTGATTCACTGAAGCCACCACCGAGGGGCGGAAGCGCACCAGCTCAGGATGCGCGGTGCCATAGCGGGCAAACAGATCCTCCACGCGAGTACCATCGGCCAGTTCGAGCTGCTCTTCCGCCCGGCCGACAATCTCCTTCAGCCTGCCGAAAAAGAGCACCGTGATGCGCATACTGAGATTCTACCGCTGCCTTAGGCGGCCGCCAACTTGCCAGCAGAGGCAGGCAGGAATCGCGGTCGTTACCGGGTCTGGGTCAGCCGAGCAGCATCATCCAGCCGCGCGGCGGCCCGGCGCAACGCCCTGGCCAGTGCTGCGGCCTCGTGTCGCGCGGTCCCCCAATCCCCGCGGTCCATCGCTTCACGGATGCCCGGCAGCAGAACCGGCGCGTAGCCGGTGTACGTGCCCGGAGCAAACAGCGTATGCCTGTACCACGGCCGCCCGGCCAGCCCATCCGGGTTCAGCAGGGCCTGCTCAACGCTGACCAGTGCACGGTTGATTTCAGCGGCGCGGCCCGAGTTTGCAAAGCCAGCGGCGGCAGGCAATGCTTCCCTGGCACGCTGCGCAGAAATTTCAAAGGCAGTTGCCGCTTCAGCGACTTCGCTGAGGTCAAAATCCGCACCCGACTCCACCGCTGATTTCTGAAGGCCGCCGACGTAGCTTTTGATCTCCGCGGCGTAGGCAGCGAAGTCAAACGGGAGCAGGTCCGCTTCGGCCAGCCGCAGGATGACGATTCCGGCGATGCGCGCCAACGTCGCATGGTAGGCGAAGCCGGGATCGCCGTGCAGCCGCATCCACTGGAAGCTGTCGTAGATGGAATGATAGACGCCGTATTCGCCGCCAAAACCCATGTCGAGCGCGGGAATGCCCGCATGATGGAAGAAGGGCGTGTAGTCCGAGCCGGAGCCGAGGAGACCGAGCGGCACATCGTGTTCAGCGCCGGTGGGGAGATCGCTGCCCGACGTAATCGGCGGGCGGGATTGGCCGCGCTCGTACCGTTCGCGCCAGACCTCGTAAACGCTGCGGCCGGCGCGCGGGTCCATCACTTCGCGGGCGGCTTCGCGCACAAGTTCCTTCAGCGAAGGCGTGCCACTCGCGCCGAAAGCGCTGCCCGAGACTGCCGAATCGAGATTGATATAGGCCACCGCCTTGCGCTGCAATTCTGCGCAGTGCTCTTCGACCCATTCGACCGAACCAATCAGGCCGTACTCTTCGGCATCCCAGAAGCCGAACACGATGGTGCGCCGAGGCTTCCAGCCGCTGCGAGCCAGTTCGCCCAAAGCGCGTGCGGTTTCCAGCAGCACGGCCGTACCGCTCGAAGGGTCCACTGCGCCGAAGACCCACGCGTCATGGTGATTGCCAGCGACTACCCACTCGTCGTCGAACTGTCCTGGCAGGCGCGCAATGACGTTCCAAATTTCGCGCTGCTGGTAATTCATGAGGAGTTGCATGCGCGCGACCGCGGGCCCCGGACCGGTGTGGTAGGTGAACGGCAGGCCGCCCTGCCACGTTCGCGGCACCCGCGGGCCTCCGAGCCGCGAAAGGATATCGGCCGCATCGCGCGGCGAGACGGGCAAGGTTGGCGTGCGCGTCAAATTAGTGGCCGCGGCAAGTCCGATGCGCTCAGCCCCATCGGTGGCGGCCACGCCGGGTGTAAGCGGATCGCCGGGATAGTGAAAGATGTACAGGATGGAGCCGCGCTGAATCCCGCTCATCGGGCGGAACGGCCCGCGGGGATAGGTGTCGCCGGCCATGTAGCCGTCGTCGGCCGGGTCGGAGTAGAGAATCAAGCCTGCGGCGCCATTTTCCTCGGCCAGTTTGGCTTTTACACCGCGGAAGCTGCGGCCGTAGCGTGCGATGGCGATGCGGCCTGTGGCACTGACGCCGAGCTCTCGCAGCCGCGCATAGTCTTCCGGCAGGCCATAATTGACGTAAACAACCTCCGCTTCCACTTCGCCGGAAGGTGAATAAGCATTGAATCCCATCACCGCATTCGCATCAAATGACGACGGATCGAACTCAACCGGCTCTTCCGGCCGCGCCAGCAGCACCGTCTGCGGTGCAACAAGTTCAAGGTGCACCTGCGCGGGCTGCGGCAACAGGACGCGGTAGCTCACCAGCTCGGCCTGCCAGCCGTAGCCGCGCAGGGTATCGCGGATATATTCCGCCACGCGGCGGCTGCCCGGAGTTCCAGCCATGTGCGGGGAGGCGGTAAGTGCGCGCAGATGACGCTCTGCAGATTCAGCGTCCGGCAGGCGCTGGAGTTTCTGTTCCCATTGCTGCTGTGCGGAAGCGCGCTGCGAAGCGAATCCGCGGATTACCTTCCGCGCCGGCGCTGGTTCCTGGGCAGCCTGCGGCGCCAGCGCGCTGAGCGCTAACACCAACAACACAGGAGCCACAACCAACCAATCCTTCCTTCTCGGAAATAGACACACGGCTCCCTCGCTCTACGCATTCCGCGTGCCGAGTCTGCTCGCGGGCGCCACAGGCTAGCATTGCCGCACTCCGCGCGCAATCAGCACAGCAACGTTGGCGCTCGGCCGGGTGCTTCTTCCGGTCCGAGCGCACCGGGTGGAACTGTCCGCCTGACTTGCCATCAAATCCTTGACCCTGAAGCTCAGCCGCCTTAGGTTGGTAGCGGCATTGCGAGTAGCTGAACGCCACACACGGAGCCACCGATGCGCGTGGTGATCTCAGGTTCTTCCGGGCTGGTGGGCAGGGCACTGCGCCACACCCTGCGCCTCGAAGGCATCGAAGCGCACGGCCTGGTGCGGCCGGGCAAGCCGGTGTCCGCCGGAGACATCCGCTGGGACCCGCGGACGGGTGAGGTGGACACTGCTGCGCTCGAGGGCGCAGACGCCGTTGTGCATCTGGCCGGGGCTTCGATTGCCTCCGGGCGCTGGACCGCAGCGCGCAAGCAATTGCTGCGCGCCAGCCGGGTGGAAGCCACGCGCCATCTGGTATCTGCACTGGGCCGGCTGCGGCGCAAGCCGGCGGTGCTGGTTTCGGCTTCGGCGGTGGGTTATTACGGCGACCGCGGCGATGAAGTCCTCACCGAAGAAAGCCCGCCCGGCAATGACTTCCTCGCGCGGGTGGCAGTAGACTGGGAAGCGGAGGCGGGGCAAGCCGAACAGCATGGCATCCGCGCGGTAATCCTACGCTTCGGCATAATTTTGGCGCGCGAAGGCGGCGCGCTGGAACGCATGCTGCTGCCCTTCAAGCTCGGCCTCGGTGGACGCCTCGGCTCCGGCCGACAGTGGATGAGTTGGATAACCCTGGCGGATGTGGTGGGTCTCATCCGGCAGGCGCTGGCCAGTTCAGAACTTTGCGGGCCGGTGAATGCGGTAGCGCCGAATCCGGTGACGAATGCGGATTTCACAAAGACACTGGGCCGGGTCTTGCGCCGTCCGGCAGTTTTCCCTGTGCCGGCATTTGCGGTGCGTCTGCTGCTCGGTGAGTTGGCCGACGCGCTTCTTCTTGCGAGCCAGCGTGTGATCCCGCAGCGGCTGCAACAACGGAGTTACAGTTTCCTGCACCCTGAACTTGAAGGTGCCCTGGCGAAGATCTTGCACCCCAGTGCTTGAGAGGCGAGATGGAGTACTAGAACGTTGAGGCGGAACGTTTATTCTTGTAACAAAATAGAAAATACTTTGTCACGCTTTATCTATTGACAGCGCAAGGACTTCCGCTTAGGATGATTGGGCCCAGAGGCTTGGTTGCGGGAAGCTCTTTAGCACCAGTCAGTTGACGGAGGCACAAAGATGGTTGCAAGACAAGCTATAGCGGTGGCGGTGGCCCTGTTGCTCGCCTTTCCGGCCTGGACGGACCCAACCGTGGTCGGTTCCACCATCGGAAGCCAGCAGGCACATGTGCGGGGCGCCGCACTGACGCCCGGGACCACGATCTTCAGCGGCGACGTGATTGAAGTGAGCTCGAACGGTCAGGCGTCGCTGAGCCTGACGGGCGGCGCCCAGGTGGACATTGCTGCGGAGAGCCAACTTCGGGTGACCAAAGATTCCCATCGCGTCGTGCTGGAACTCGGGCGCGGTGCTACAGCGTTTCGCAGCACTTCGGGCGCGCCGGTGGATGCGAAGATTGCGGATGCCACGATTCGCGCTGCGGAAAACAGCGCCGCGGTCGGAGTCGTAGCGTGGAAGAGTCCGACTGCGGGCGTCATTGCCGCGAAGAGCGGCCAGTTGCTGGTGACCACCGCGCATGACGGGCGCACTGTCGTCCTGAACGAGGGCGAAGGCATCGAGTTTGCTTACGCTCCGGCGGCGGCTAATGACGACGATGACGACATCTCACGCGCCGGAATTATCATCCTCGGCGGTGTCATTATTGGCCTGGCGACGCTGGCAGCCATTCTGCTGAACCGCAATTCGCGCGATTTGGACCAAGAAGATCGCTGCAACCCGGTCAGTCCGTTCCAGCCCTGCCCGTAGCCAGAACTTTCCGATTTGAAATCTGAGATTCGAGCAAAGGGCCCGCTGACAAGGCGGGCCCAGATGTTTTCGGCCGGCTTGTGTTCCCCGGGGAGGCGAACGTCACTGCGCAACCGGGGAAAGTTCTGACAGTCCCGCAGCGCCACGTCCTGGGCCACTCCGGCCTCTTCCCGCTGCCGGAGCACTGCCAAGGCCACGCGAAATGCCGGCGTTGAGCTTTCCGTCAGCCGCTGCTCGAATTCGCGTTCGAGCGCCGCATCGCGCCGCCCCGCCATCCCCGCAAGGCTCCGGCCAAAGCATTCATCGCCGCTTTGACTGGCAAGGCGCCGCCGGGGTGTTGCGGTTCAAGCCGGTCTGGTTTCGAAATGGGAAGCGACGGGTCAAATGTCAAGCTTTGCAAGCAGAGCACGCAGGCTCGCCGTGTCAACGACCAGGTCGGGTTGCTGCACGGGGAGGTTGTCAATCTCGTCGAAGGCCTTAAAAAGGCGCATTTTCGCCGCCGCGTACTCTTCCGTGCCCGAAAGTGGACGCCCGGCGGCGGCGCTCCATTCGCGCACGGCTTTGTTGGTCACGAAGATGCGGATGGGGAAGGTGTTTTTCCGGTCGGCGGTAACAAGATAGACGTATTCGTTACCCGTGGCGAAGCCGCGGCGCGCCGGTTGCACCTCGAAGAAATAGTACTGATACACGTAGCCGGTGGCCGCGGAGTAACTCTTCACGCGACGGGCTGCGTCGGGACGCGCCATGTGCCCATTATTCAAACTCTGGCTCGAAGAGTCAACCAATCGAGGAGGGCCAACCCGTTTTCTGCGGAGGGCCCGAGAGCCTTATTACAGCATATGATAATAATTCGCTTGATTTCTGTTTATAAGAGTAGTATATCCGGCGCGGTCGAGCCGGCTCACAAGGGGCCGACGCCCGGCAAACACTGCCGCCCGCCAGGGATTACAGAGCGCATGCGTCCCCGCATCCGAAGGCTGCCGTCGTCTTCGCTGAGCTTGGCGCTGCTCGCATGCGGCTGCGGGGGCGGTGTAACTTCGCCAGCTCCTTCGCCGCCTGCGGTCACCGTCAGCGTCAGTCCTGCCAGCGCCAATGTCTTTCTTGGCGCCACCCGGCAGTTCACGGCCACCGTTTCCAACACGTCGAACACGGCGGTCACCTGGCGGGTGAACGGCATCACGGGCGGAGATTCCACGGTGGGCACCATCAGCGCCAACGGACTTTACACCGCACCGAAGATTCTGCCTGCCCAGAGCACGGTAACCATCAGCGCCGTCAGCCAGGCGGACAGCTCACGATTCGGCAGCGCCAGTGTCACGATTCAAAGCGACCTTGCGGTCAGCATTTCGCCTGCCTCGGCAAATGTCGAGCTCGGCGCGGTGGCCCAGTTCAGCGCCGTCGTCAACGGCTCGGGCGATCCAGACCGTTCTGTGAAATGGAGCGTCAACGACAGCGAAGGCGGCAACTCCGAAGTGGGCACCATCTCCGCCGGCGGAGAATACACCGCGCCGCGCATCCTTCCGGCAGCGGCCATCCGCGTAACAGCGACTAGCGTGGCCGATACCGCGCAGAGCGCCAGCGCTTCGGTGACGATCACCAGCAACCTGACGGTCGCCATCACCGGAGGGCCAGGCACAGTACCGAACGGCGCATCGGCGCAGTTCACAGCGACCGTCACGCCTGCGGCCAACTCGAATCCCGATCCAGGAGTGGTCTGGAGCGTTGATGGCGTCCAGGGCGGCAATGCCACGGTCGGCACGATTGACGCGAGCGGTCTCTACACCGCACCCGTCGTAGCGCCGGACCCTCCCCAGGTAACGGTAACCGCCACCAGCATCGCCGACCCTTCGAAATCGGCCTCGGTGAGCGTGACCATCGAATCGCTGGTTACGGTGCTCATCTCGCCGGACTCGGCCACGGTCGAGCTCGAGCAGAACGTGCAGTTCAGCGCCACCGTCGGCGGCACAACAAACCAGCGCGTTATCTGGAGTGTGGAAGGCATTGTTGGCGGCGACCAGACCGTCGGCACAATTACAAACACGGTGGACAATCCGGGGCTGTACACCGCGCCGAAAATCCTGCCCGCGCCGAACCAAGTCACTGTGCGTGCAACCAGCGAGTTCGATCCCACGAAATTCGCGGAAGCCAGAGTCACACTGTTCAGCAGTATCACCGTCACGGTTTCTCCCAGCAGCTCGACTCGCGCGGTAAACCGCAAACAGGCTTTCACCGCACAGGTCAGCAACACGACCCACACGGCCGTGGCATGGCGCGTCAACGGCATTCCCGGAGGCAACGCGAGCGTGGGACAAATCTGCATCGCAGGATTGGAGGGCTGCCAGGCCACGACCAGCGGCACCACGGTCGAGTATCTGGCCCCGGCAGAGGTGCCCTCGCCGAATCAGGTCACCGTGGAAGCCGTCAGCCAGGCTGACACATCGCGCAGAGGCAGCGCGGTTGTCACCATCATCGCCGGCATTGCCGTGCACGTTTCTCCTGCCGCGGTGAACGTGCCCGCCGGCGGCACACAGCAGTTCACGGCCAGCATCCTCGGCACCGGCGACCAGCGCGTCACCTGGAGCGTTGCCGGAAGGGATTGCAGCGGAGGGCCGTGCGGCTCGATTACCGGCAGCGGGCTGTATTCCGCACCGGCGTCGCTTGCGGGCTCGGCTACCGACACCGTAATCGCCACCAGTGTCGAGGATCCCACGCGGTCGGGTTCGGCCAGCGCGGTCATTGGCACGGGGCCGTTCATCCGCACGCTGCAACCCTCCAGCCTGACTGCTGGCGTCGCCAGCGACATCACGCTGCGGGTGAGCGGGAGTAATTTCGTTGCGGGCGGCCCGGGAAGCGGCTCAACGATTGTGTTCAACGGGACAGACAAGTCCACCACCTGCACTGCGGCAGGCAGCGGCTTTGCGTGCACAACAATTATCGAGCCCGGAGAGGCGGCATCAGCGGGGGATAAGCCTGTGCAGGTGCGCAATCCCGATTCGAGCCTGTCGAATCAGGTGGTGCTCATCGTTGTGGAGCCGCCAGCCAGCGAAGACGTGATCACGCTCGACGGTGCCACTCCCCGGGTAGCGGGCAAGGACATCTCCGTCGTTGACGCCAGCACACTTGGAGCCGCTCTGCCGCAGGTCAGTATTGAGGCGATCGGAATCGTCGCTAATGGAAACTGCACACTCAGCGGCAGCCCGCTGCGCATCACGCGGCCGACATCGGGCGTGCAGCAGGTGGACGTATGCCTGTTCGGCAACAACCTTACAACGAACCACAGCTACTCGATCAGCGGCCCTTCGCCAAACGACATCACTGTGGGACCCGCGGCTGCGCCCGGCGGGTTCCTGCAAGTAACGCTCACGTTGAGCAGCACGACCAAGCCCGGGCTACGCACGCTGTTCGTAGAAACCGGAAACAAAGACAAAGCCGCTGCCAGCGGAGCGATCGAGGTGAAATGATGCGCCGCAAGCGAATTTTGGCACTCAGCCTGGCCGGTCTGCTCTGCGGAGGTTTCGCGCGAGCGACCACGCTCCAGCGAATGACACTCGAAGAACTAACGGCCGCCGCGCACACCGTGGTACGGGTGCGATGCATGGCGACCGAAAGCCGTTTCGAGGAGGGCGAAATCTGGACATTCACGACGTTCGAGGTGGTGGAAAGACTCAAGGGGGTGCCGGCACAGTACCTCACGGTGCGCCTGCTGGGCGGGCGTGCGGGGCATCTCGTCTCCACCGTGGACGGCGTGCCGCGCTTCCAGCCGGGCGAGGAGCTGTTTTTATTTCTCGAGTTGGCGGGGCCGGGCACGTTTTCCGTCACCAGTTGGGCGCAGGGAACCTTTCGCATCCGGCGAGATGAGGCGGGCCGGCGTGAGTTCGTCACCCAGGATACCAGCGGATTGGTAATGTTCGACCCCGCAACCAGGAAGTTTCGCTCCGGCGCAGTGCGCAACCTGCCAATCGAAGAGTTCCGGGAGCGAGTGCGTGCCGCCGTGGAACGGCTCAACCGAGGGAGGCGGCCATGATTCACAGCTACAGGCGCACGACGCGGTCGGCCCTGGCCGGGACGATCGCCGTAGCAATCCTGCTGCTGCCTGGAGTGACACTCGCACCGGCCTATGGCTACACCTTCAACCGGACCATCGCCGCTGGGGGTGGCTGCCCGCAACCCAACCGCTTCCACACGGCCAAGCCGGGTATCGTAGATCGCCGGTGGAGCACCTCGCTCAGCGCAGCACCGCAGACGGTTCTCACGTCGGCCACGGAAACCGCCTCCCGCCTGAACGAAATCGAGCAGTCCATCCTTCGCTCCTTCGACGTGTGGACGCACGTTTCGGGCACTTCCCTTGTGCCGGAATCGCTGGCCGCGCTGCAACGGGTGAGCACGCAATCCGCATGCCTTATCCAGGAAGGGTTGAACTCCATCTGTTTCAACCAGCCGAGCACAGGCTTTACCGGCGGTGTACTGGCATTCACACGTGTAGTCACTTCCAACATCGTGGGCGAAAAGCCGTTCCCTAACAGCCCGGCTTCGGAGTTTATCGGCGAAATCCTAGACGCTGACATCCTGTTCCGGCCGGACGAGAGCACCATCAGGTTCGCCACGCCCCCCGCATTGTCTGCCAACCCCACGGCTTTCGATTTGGAATCCCTGCTGACGCACGAGCTCGGGCACCTGTTGGGGTTCGGCCATTCAGGCATCTGGCGGGCAATGATGTTTCCGTTCGCGCCGCCGCGCGGTACGTTTTTGGGCGAACGGCCCTCGGCACAGCAACCCGACGCGCCGCTGGCAGACGATGACCGTGTCGGCCTGCGCGCGCTCTATCCAAATCCTGTGGACATCACGCTGGACCCGGTGAATGGTGGACGAGTCAGCGGTCGCATTCTGCCGCTGAATCCGATTGCACTGGCCGCATTGCCGGAAACCTCTGCCGGCCGGCAGGTAACGGGGGTGTTCGGCGCGCACGTGATCGCTGTGGACGCCGACACGGGCGAGGTTGTCGCCGGGGTACTGTCAGGGTGGTCATGCGACCCGGCTGATCCGCCCGCGCGGTTCGACGGCACTTATGTGCTGGAACGGCTGCCGCTGGGAAGAAAGTACAAGATTTATGTCGAGCCGCTGGACGGCCCGGTCATGCCAGCTAACGTGAACGGCGCTGTGCAATCGCTGTGCAGAAGCGACGTGCCCGATTCCTGCACGCCGCCGCCGGTCAATACGAGCTTCACGCTGAAAAAACGTCCCTGACGCGGCGCGGCCCGGCGACCGGCTTGCCGCAGCCTCATCCGTCCAGGCGCACGGGCGTCGGGATGGAAGAGGCCAGGGCGCATTCCCGAACCTCTGCAAAACTTGATGAGAGCAGCTTACTGGGCGTTTCTATGTACCCAGCGGAGCCGCTGCGTGTTCGGGGTAAAGGTTGCCGTGGCCACGCCCGGCGGCGATATCGAGGTGGACGGGAACCACGGTGGCGCGAAGCCAGAGGCAAACCGGCGGTCATAGAACACATTCCGAGTGATGGAATTGATGTTTTTGATGCGGTTCTGAATACGCCCGCCGATAATGTTCAAGGTGTTGATGCGCGGTCCGACGTTCAACACGCCGCCGGTCCCACCATCAGAAATCGTGGCCAAGCTGGCGTCAATTTCGAGCACGCCGTTCGATTGTGTGTTGTACAGCTCGATGTTGCCGGTCGCGGTGAAGATGCCCAGCACCTGACCGTTGTGGTTTCCGGGAATCGGAGTGCCTGGCGGCGTGCCAGGGCAACAGGGGTCGTCGGCGACCTTGGTGACCGGTGGCGTCTTGTAAATCAGGTCTCCCGTGACCCTGACATTGCCGGAGGCGGTGACGGTAATGGCCGAGCCATCCTGAATCGCCGGCACACCCTGGGCCGGCCCCCTGATGGAACTGATGTTCCCCTGGACATAGAGCATGGTGGCCGGCCTAGGGGGCACGGCAGTGAGGTCCATGGGCACGCCTTTGATGACGGAGGTGGTGACGCCGTCGCTCATGGTCGTGGTACCGGCCACAGGATCAACGGTAATGGTGGTCGTGACGCCGGACTGCGTGATGGTGAACCGCTGCGCTGAGGCGCCTACAGTGGACATGACCACGGAGGCGTCACCCTCGACATAGATTCCGCCGCCGGTCATGACCTTGTCACCGGTAAGCGGATCAACGGAATAAGGCAGGTACACTCCGGAGGCACCCGAACTCGGGTAGGGCGTGCCATCGGCGCGCTTGAGCACCAGATTCATTTCGGCCGGGGACACCGGATTCGTGTTGAGCCCCTGGCCATCGAGCACGGCGCGCTTCTGGCTAAAGTCATTGTCCGGCAAAGGCACTGCTGCCGCACCCGTCGTATATCCGGCCTGGAAATTCGGGTCAATTGTCTGACTGCCAAACGAGACCGGTGGTGTGCTGGAAGTCAGGCAGCGTCGGCTGAACTGGAAGCCGAATCTTGAATTCACCTGGGTGACCGGGTCAGTGAAGATGTAAGCCCCGGTGGCTCCGAACGTCCAGCCGCCGTTCGTGTGCACCGGGCCGCTCACTGTGCCAGGCACCAGGTAACCTCCACCGCAGACTGACTGCTCATCCACGAAAAAGCCCCAATTTGCGAAGCTGACCGTCATTGGTCCTGCGGGAGAGACCGTGGCGTTCATAATTAGCGTACCCATTTCGTCTATCCGAGCGACTTCACCCGCCGTTGAGCGTCCCTCGGCCGTGATGGAGTAGTTGTAGGTGTACTGATAGCCGGTCGGGTTGCCGGTTCCGTCCACGGAAGTAACAACCGGCTGCGGGGGCTGAGTCACCGGTGTCAGAGTGAAACTGGTGATGCGGAAGCTCCCCGGCCACGAGTTCGCCGCGGGGCCAGTATTCAAGCTGGTGAAGCTGCCGTAGGTCGAAAGGATCGAGGATTCAACGGTGGCGCCGGCGGTCGGAGGCAGCGGCGGCGTTCCCGGCGCGAAAGTGGCTGGGGCCTGGGCAGCCAGTAGGTTTGACATCTGCTGCCGCACGACGGTGAGGCCGGAATCGGCTGCGTAGAACGACCCACGCTGGTTCCGATAGTAGCCGTTGATCAACAGGTCGGTGCTGCTTGCCAGCACCATGGCCACGGCAATGGCCGACAGTAGCATCAGGAGCAGCAGCGTGATGACCAACGCCACACCTCGCTGAGAGGGCCGGCGGAAGTTGCCGGCCTGGTGTGGGCGCGAAATCTGGTTGATTTGCTTCATGGGCTTCTCCTCAATCCTTCATACTCAGGTTTCGCGGATTCACCACCACCGATGCCCCCAAAATCTGATAGGGCCCTCCGTCGAACGGATTGCGATAGGTATAGGTCGGCTCTAAGTTGGGTCTGGTGCGCCCGAGCATCGAGATGCGCACCGACCGGATCAGCGTGAAATCGTATCCGCAGCCCGGCACCGGAGGATCCGGGCAGCCGAAAGTTGCGGAGTCGAAGTTGTATTCTTCCGAACTGGTTGTGACGCCGTTCCATAAAGTCGCGCCAACCTTGAAGCTGACGACTTGGTCGGCGACCACGTCCGCCACGCCGCTTTCGACCCGCTCCAGCACCGGGTTCTGCGGATCGGCTGTATTCACGCGATAGGTGATCGGCCGGAGCCGGATAATCCAATCGTTGTCGCAGAAGGTCGTCCCCAGCTTGTTGTTGGGGTTGTTGGTGATGAAGAGCGGGTCACCGCCGGTGCCGTCAGCGGCGGTGGGATTGTGCTGCAACTGGACCTTGTTCCCGGACACCTGGCCATCTTGCGACAGTACAACCGAAGTCATCTGGGAACCGTCGCCCTTCACGAACAGGATCTGGTCACCTGCCGAGAACAGAGCCGCCGTCTGCGCCGCGGTCATGCCGTTGGCAGGATTGGCGAAAGCCACTGAACTTGTGGTGCTGACGCAGTTGGTGCCGATATTGGTGGGGTGAAGCGGCGGTACTCCCGGCGCCGCAGTCACGATGTGGAATGTGTCGTACCCCGTCGGATTATTCTGGATGGTCACTCCAATCGGCCAACTGGGCACATTCGCGCCGACGAAGACGCCGGTGCCGGCGTTGTTCAAGTCGAGCTGGATCATAGTGAGCGCGTTTCGCAAGTTGAGGTTGAGCGCTGCCAGGTCCTGTTGCTGGGAATAAACGCGGATGTGACGCGAGTACAACTGAAATGCGGCGGCCGAAATGATGGCGAAGACCGCCAGCGCGACCAGCAGTTCTACCAAGGTAAAACCGCGTTCCTGCTTCGGCCGCTGTTGCCGACTATGCCTGGGACGGGCCTCTCGCTCCGATTTTCGGTTCATGGCCGCACCGTGCTCATCTGGAAGCTTACGGGTTGCAAGGGATTCTGATTCGTTACCCGCACCGTAATGCGACGCACTCCGGCGACAGGTTGGTCAGCCTCGATCAGCCATCGCCGCTTGTAGGTGACCTGGCTGGGCGGTGTGTTGCTCACGGTAGTGGTCACGCTGCCATCGGGGGCGTGCGTCGTCGTCGTATAGACCACATTTCCGGTGACCGGGTCCACGCCGCTGACGGTCTCTGAAAAGGAACCCGCTGCCAGCCCCTCCGTGACGTCGTCGTAATAGTTCACGGTGGTTAAAGTCGAGCCGACGACCACGTTGGCCGTTACGTCGGCGACGAGGCTGCCGGCGGTTCCGCCCGCGGGAGCGAAAACATGGGGATCAGCTGCCGGCCAGCGGCTCAAATCCTCCAGCTTCTCCGACGCCAGCACCGCCGCCAGGCTCATCTGGCGCGATCGCGTCGTGTCCTGCAATGTCCGCGACATCAGCGCGGCCGTGGCCATCAGACCCACAGTCACAATGGCAATCGCCACCAAAACTTCGATCAGTGTAAAGCCACGAGAATTTCTATTGAATGAATACACGGCCTGCCCTCGATACATTGATGGTTTTAGTTTTGGATCCGTAGCTCATCGAAATCGAAAGCGACCCAACCGTGGCCTGCACCATTCCGTTGGGACTGAATTGCAACCGCGTCGGCTGGCTGATGACCACGCCAGCGGCTCCTTCCAGGGGAATCGCAGGGCCCACGTTGGAAAACGCAGCGGCGCCGCTCGGCTGGCTGGACACCTGATAAGTGTTCGTCGCCGGATCGAATTCAATTGCAAATGGATAGCCGTTGCGGATGGCCTGAAAGCGCGTGGCCTGAATGGCCATGGTGACGGAGGTCACGGCGTTCCGGTAGCGGTAGTCCTGCAACACACTTTGCACCATCGGCACAGCGAAGGACGCGAGTGCCAGAATCAGCGTCACTGTCACTACTAGCTCCAGCATGCTGAAACCGCTGCTGGGTGACCTCATTTTCATCTGCTCACCTCGGTGCAGAACTGCATTTCCCTAAGGGGTCTCCTCAAACGGCTCTCCCTGCAAGCTGCCGGTGCCATAGATAGAGACCGCCATCAACCCCAATGCAACAGCATGCATGTCACCACGGGGGCATTCACGCTAACCTGTTTCTTTACAATAGATTGACGATAGGCTTCAAAGAGTCGTCCTGCGGTTTGCAATGCTGGTTGGGTAAAAACGAACCAAACCTGCCTGCTACGGGATTCAGCCGCGCTCGTAGTCGACTCCGGGCAGGCGCACCCGGAGGGACGTCGGCTCGCCCTGACGATTCATCCACGAAGGCTCATTTTGGGCCTGTCAGCGATTTACGTATGTGCCCAGCGTCTGCCGCCTGCGGAAAAACGCCACCACAGCCCATCGGCCGCACCGTTACGCCTAGCCCAGAGAGCAGGTACGCGCAGCGCTTCGCCCAGCTCATCCACCAGCGGCCTTGTGGCCTACGCAAGGACAGCCATGGCTCAAGAGTTGTAGTGCAAGGAAACGATTGGTAGCCCCAGCGGGAATCGAACCCGCATTTCCACCTTGAAAGGGTGATGTGCTAACCGTTGCACCATGGGGCCACACTGCGTGCAATCAGGCAGGACGCTCTTAGATTAGGGGAAATTCCGAAAATTGACAAGCCAACCAGAAAAGCGGCTAGGAGTTAGAGGGGAGCGAATTCATAACGGCGGCTGGGCGACCCACAATTTGCGGCTGCTCGCCAACCGCCACGAGCGAAGCGAAGCCACTCACCACCAGCCTCTGTGTGCGAGGCGAAACCACTGCCCTGCCCGCCGTGGCTCCACGAGCGCCGCTACTGCTCCTGCTTGTCCTTGTATTCCTCGAGCCAGGCCATCTGGATGGCTTCGAGCTTGCCTTCGTTCGAGCCTTTCGGGTCGCCGGTGAAACCTTCGAGCCCGCAGACCCACCGGTGCAGGTCGGTGAAGCGCACAGTCAGTGGGTCGAGGTCGGGAAATTTTTCCGCCAAACGGATGCCGATTTCTACTGCGTCGTCCCAGTCAAACGTGTCGGGCATCATTCCTCCAGACAATGACAAGTCACGAGCAATCAACAACGCCGAATTAGGTTTCCCTGACCAAAAACCACTTGCCGCTGGTGCGCCCTGAGCGGAGCGAAGAGGCACTCATCCCTGCTCACTCATCACCTTCTTTTTTGGCAGTGGCGAAGCTGGCCTCGCCGCTCTCACTGACGTAGTTGCGGTTCCACGCTGGAATCTCGACGACCACTTCGCCTTCGTTCTTTGTAATCACTGCCTGACAGCCAAGCCGCGAATTCAATTGCAGGTCAGCGGCCATGTCGAGCCGATCGGCTTCGTCGTCTTCCATGGGCGAAAGCATCTCTTCACCCTTCTTGATCCACACGTGGCAGGTAGTGCAGGCGCAATTGCCCCCGCAGGCGTGTTCGAGGTGGATGCCGTAGTTTTTGGCCACGTCGAGAAACGAACGCGGCTTGCCGTGCGCTTTGTACGGCATTTTATCGAGGTCCACCTCGACCGTCTTGTTCATCGGCAAGAATGTGATCTTTACAGGCATCTATGTTTGCGGCCTTCTCTTTTTTGCCGCCTGGCGGGCGCACTTCCTGGCACCCTTACAGGTCATCCAAGCGCTTGCCCTCGACGGTGGCCTGCAGGACGCGGTTCATCATCCGTTCCGCCAGCGGCGTCGTGGCCTGGTTCAGCTCATCAATGCGCCGACGGATGAGTTTGTAGTCCGTGCCGGCGGTGGCCTGGCGCAGCGTCTGCACAGCAGCGTCAATCCGCGCTCGCTCATCCGCCGGCAAATCGGCAGCCGGCTCCGAGGCCAGCGATTTTTCGGTGAAGTGCAGGATGCTTTCCGCTTCGGTGCGCGCTTCAATCAACTGCCGTTGGGCAAAATCCTGTTCGGCGTATTCGATGGACTCTTCGAGCATGCGCTCGATTTCCGTGTCGGTCAAGCCGTAACTCGGCTGCACTTCGACGCCGTGTTCTTCGCCGGTCAGCATGTCGCGGGCGCGCACCTGCAGGATGCCATTGGCGTCAATCGTAAACTTCACCTCAACACGCGCCATGCCCGCTGGCATCGGCGGAACCCGCAGCGTGAACTTCGCAAGCGAGCGGCAATCTTTCGCCAGCTCGCGCTCGCCCTGCAGCACGTGGATCTCGATGCCCGTCTGATTTTCCACGCCGGTAGTGAACAGCTCCTGCGCGCTGGCGGGGATGGTGGAGTTGCGCGGGATGATTTTCGCCACAACGCCGCCCATCGTCTCAATGCCGAGCGAAAGCGGCGTGACGTCGAGCAGCAGCATATCTTTCACGCCGCTGGTCAGAATGTTTGCCTGCACCGCTGCCCCCAGCGCGACGACTTCGTCCGGGTTCAGCTCGATGTGCGGCCGACGGCCGAAAAATTCCTCGACGGTGCGGCGAACGAGCGGCAGCCGCGTGGAGCCGCCTACCAGCACGACTTCGTCCATCTGATTCGGATTCAGACCCGCATCGGCCAGCGCCTGCTTTACCGGCCCCATCGTGCGCTGGATGATCGGGCGAATCCAGTCTTCAAATTCCGCGCGGGTGATGCACCGCTCATAGACGCCGTCGCGGCGCGAACCGACGCGTGCGTCATCGAGCGCCAAGGTAACCGTGACGGATTCGGTGTTGCTCAGCTCGTGCTTGGCGCGAATTAATGCCTTGCGCAGTTCCTGCTTCAGCTCGGGCCGAGTGTCCACGTCCACCCGGAACTGGCTGAGAATCTCTTCCCGCGCGACGCCGAGTAGCAGGTTGTCCACATCGTCGCCGCCGAGGTGCGTATCGCCGCTGGTCGAGAGAACCTGATAGATGTCGCCTTCGGTTGTGGAAATCAGCTTCAGAATCGAAATGTCAAAGGTGCCGCCGCCTAGGTCATACACCGCCACCAGCCCGCGCTGCTGCTGGTGCAGGCCGTAGGCCAGCGCCGCGGCGGTCGGCTCGTTCACCAGGCGCAGGACTTCCAGACCGGCCAGCCGCCCGGCGTCTTTCGTCGCCTGGCGCTGCGCGTCGTTGAAGTATGCCGGCACGGTGATGACGGCGCGGTCCACCGTGTCCTTAAAATGGTCCTCGGCCCAGGCCTTGAGCTCGCGCAGAATGAAGGCGGATACTTCCGGCGGCGTAAACACGCGCTCGCCCAAACGGACACGGATGACGTTTTTGCTGTCCGGAGCAATGCGGAATGGAAAAAGTTTCACTTCTTCGCGGACGTCCTCCGCGCCGCGGCCCATCAGGCGTTTTACGGAATAAATGGTGCGCTCGGACTGCGTCAACAGCCGGCGACGCGCCGCTTCGCCCGCGACGACGGTGCCATCAGGATCCGCGCTGACCACCGAAGGACACAGCGGCGTGCCATACGGTCCGGTGATGACCCGGGGCCGGTTCGTTTCGGCGTCCACATAGGCCACCAGGCTGTAAGTGGTGCCGAGATCAATTCCGACGGTGCGCCCCATCAGTCTGTCACCAGTTCCTGCCGCACATTCTCCACCAGGTTGCGGATGTAGGAGCGGCGATTCAGAATTTCGTTCATGCGCGCCAGCAGCGCTTCGCGAGTGGCGTTGTCAATTAGCGCGACGCCGGCTTCGAGCGCCCGATCCCACTCCGCTGCGACGGCCATTAGTTCTTCATCGGTTTCCTTCAGTTTCGCTTGAAACTTTTTCTCTTCCATTTCGAGCCGCTGGCGCAGCGCAGCCTTCTCGCTGCCGCCTGTGGCAGGTGTTCTCGGCGAGCCGGCGGCGGCCGCCTGCCGGGCCCTGCGCAACTCATCCAGCGATTCGTTCAGCTCGAAAACTTCTTCAAGCAACTCCGGCGGGGCCAGCTGCTTCGACTGGCCCTCTTTGCGTTTGCCCGCCAGCCAGAGCAGGTATTCGACGCGGCGCACCGGCTCCCGCAGCGTGCGGAAGGCGTCGTTCAATTGCGCCGAGCGGTCGAGCGAAAGCCGGCGCTCCTGTTCACCGGCCTGCGCGAAACGGTCAGGGTGCAGTTTCCAGCTCAACTCGTGGAATCTTCTTTCCAACTCCGCAACGTCGAGCACCAACTTCTGAGGAAGCCCGAAGAACGTGAAGTAGTCGGTGTCCGGCGGCAGCGGCTGGATCTTTCCGCAGGCCGGGCAGAAGTGACTGCTATTCGTGCCGGCGCCGCAGCTCCAGCACTGAGTCTCCTGAGTTGTTTGCGTTCTTGTTCCAGTCATTTGCGCTCAAGTCGCACAAACCCGGCTGTCGAATTTCCGGGGAGTAAACGAATCCCGTTCGCTTCGCCGCATTCCGGAAACAATCGTTGTGCAGGAAACGAACCCCGCGCCGGAAGACGCGGACCACCTTTACGCCGTGAAGGAACTGCCGCAGCCACAAGCCCGCTCGGCATTGGGATTCTGGAAGACGAACCCCTGGCGCATCAGTTCTTCGACATAATCGAGTGTGGTGTTTTGCAGGTACAGGTAGCTTTTCGGGTCCACAAAGATGCGCGAGCCATGCTCCTCGAAAACCTTGTCGTGGTCGCGCGCCTGAGTTTCCAGGCGCATCGCATAGGTCAGACCCGAGCAGCCACCCCCCTGCACGCCGATGCGCAGCCCGCCGCGATCGGCAGGCACACCTTCGCGGGCGAGCAGTTCGCGGATCTTGCTGGCTGCCTTCTCCGTCAGTTGAATCAACTTCGCCTCCATCGGACCGGCACGGTTCGGACACTTCCGGTCCGCGGGCGCGGCCTCCGGGGATCAGTCCTGCGCCTGCGTCGCTGCTGGCTCACCGGCCGAAGCCGTGGCGACAGCGCCACGTTTCTTCTTCCAGTCGCCGAGCGCAGCTTTGATGGCATCTTCGGCCAGCACCGAGCAGTGGATCTTGACGGGCGGGAGGTTCAGCTCGCGCACGATTTCGGTGTTCTTGATCTTCAACGCATCCTCAACGGTCTTGCCCTTCACCCACTCGGTGGCCAGCGAGCTGGAGGCAATCGCGGAACCGCAGCCGAAGGTCTTGAACTTCGCCTCCTCGATGACCTGCGTGGCCGGGTTGATCCGCACCTGCAACTTCATAACGTCGCCACATTCCGGCGCGCCGACCAGCCCGGTGCCCACGTTGGGGTCGTCCTTGGGCAGGCTCCCGACGTTGCGCGGGTTTTTGTAGTGGTCAATTACCTTGTCGCTGTAAGCCATGTTTCCCCTCTCCCGTGAGTTCCTTCACGGAAAATCGCTTCATCAATCCGTCTTCCACTGCATTTTGCTGAGGTCCACGCCTTCTTTCGCCATCTCGTAAAGCGGTGAAAGCTCGCGTAAACGGTTCACGGTCTCCACCACGCGGTCCACGACGTAGTCCACTTCCTCCTCGGTGTTGAAGCGGCCCAGCCCGAAGCGGATGGAAGTGTGCGCCAGGTCCTCGCCGACGCCGAGCGCCTTCAGCACGTAGCTCGGCTCGAGCGTTGCCGAGGTGCAGGCCGATCCCGAAGAAACGGCCACGTCGTTGATGCCCATCAGCAGCGACTCACCCTCCACGTACGCGAAGCTCAGGTTCAAGTTGTGCGGCAGCCGGTGCACCATCGAGCCGTTCACGTAAACTTCATCGAGCTTGGCTTCGATACCTGCCTTCAGGCGGTCGCGGAGCCGACGGAGCCGCTCGCTTTCTTCGGCCATTTCATTCATGCAGATCTCGCAGGCCTCGCCCAAGCCGACAATGCCCGGCACGTTCAGCGTGCCCGAGCGCATGCCGCGCTCGTGCCCGCCGCCGTCTATGATGGCGGCCAGTTGCACGCGCGGATTGCGCCGGCGAACGTAGAGCGCGCCCACTCCCTTGGGGCCGTAAATCTTGTGGGCGGAAAGCGACAGCAAGTCAATGCCCGCCTTCTGCACATCCACAGGAATCTTGCCCACTGCCTGCACACCGTCGCAGTGGAACAGCACCCCGTGCTCCTTCGCAATTTTGCCAATTTCTTCGATGGGCTGAATCACGCCGATTTCGTTGTTGGCGTACATGACGGAGATCAGAATCGTTTTCGGCGTAATGGCTCTGCGCAGGTCGTCGAGGTTGATGCGGCCGTCTTTCTCCACGGGCAGGTAGGTTACCTGATAGCCATATTTCTCTAGGCGCTTACAGGTGTCGAGCACCGCCTTGTGTTCGGTGGCCTGGGTGACGATGTGATTGCCCTTTTCCCGGTACATTTCTGCGGCGCCCTTGATGGCCAGGTTGTTCGATTCCGTCGCGCCGCTGGTAAAGATGATCTCCTTCGGCGTCGCGTTGATCAGTTTGGCGATCTGCCCGCGGGCGCTTTCGACGGCCTCTTCCGCCGTCCAGCCGAAACTGTGGTTGCGGCTGGCGGCATTGCCGAACTTCTCGTGGAAGTACGGCAGCATAGCCTCCAACACGCGCGGGTCCACCGGCGTGGTGGCGTGATTGTCCATGTAAATCGGCAGCTTGATGGCCATTCGCGTAATCTCCTACGTTCTCAGTTCGACCACCGCAGAACTGTTTTCCTCGGTCATCTTCAAAATCGTCATTTGGTCCAGCATCGCCAAAATGCTTTCGTTCACCCGGCGCAGCGGCTCGCGGATCGTGCAGGTCAGCGACTGGTCGCATTCGCCGTGGGTGGTGAAACAGGAAGTAATCGCCAGCGGGCCGTCAATCGAGCGCACCACGTCAAGTGCGGTGATTTGCGCCGGGTCGCGCGCCAGCGTGTAGCCGCCGCCGGAGCCCTGCCGAGCCTCGACCAGGCCGCTGCGGGCCAGCCGCTGCAGCACTTTCGCCATCAGCGGCCCCGAGATGCCATACATTTTCGCAATGTCGGCCGCACTCCACGCACGGCCGCCGTCGTTCACCGCCAAATGGCGAAGGGCAATCAGCGCGTAGTCGGCTTTTTTTGAAAGCTTCAGCATCTGGCCAACTGGGACTAAATCAGTCCCATATTCATACTACCCAGTGGGGCACCTGCTGTCAAGTGCGAGCACCCCGGTAACTCCAGCCCCATCATGAGATTAAATTACGACAATTTTAGTCTGCTTTGTCAATGCACCGCGGGTGAATGGCGGAATTCTGGCATTGGGCGGACGTTTAAAGCCAGTGAACCGGAATCTTGTGGATGACGGTTATGCCGTCTTCGTCCGCCGTGCGCGTGCGCAGCCAGCGTCTTGCAGCAGCTCGTGTGAGCACGGCTGGCTTTTTCCACCGGCCCGGTTTGCGCGGGTGGGTTACAATGGCGCCCCGAGGCGACATGCGTTCGCTGCTGGCCATCTATCCGGGCTCGTTCGACCCGGTGACGAACGGGCACCTTGACCTGATCGAGCGCGCCGCCAAGCTGTTTGACCGCCTGATCGTGGCCGTGCTGCACAACGACGGCAAAGAGCCGCTGTTCACAATTGCCGAGCGTGTCGAGATGCTCCGCGAAGTGACGCGTCCATGGCGCAACGTCGAGGTGGACGTCTTCGACGGTTTGCTGGTGGAATACGCCCGGCAGAAGAAAGCCCGCGCAATCATCCGCGGCATCCGTGCCGTGAGCGACTACGAATACGAGCTGCAGATGGCCTTGATGAATCGCAAGCTCGAACCAGAAATCGAAACGGTATTCATGTTGCCGGCCGAAGCCTACAGTTACCTGAGCTCCCGGCTGGTGAAAGAAATCGTCCGCTTCGGGGGCTCGGTGCAGGACCTGGTGCCGCCAATCGTCGAGCGGCGTCTGCGTGCAAAGGTGTCATGAAGCCGGCCCGGCAAAAAGCGTGAAATCATGCGACTCGCTGACCGCGTGAATCGCATCACCGTCTCCGCCACCGGCGCGGTGATGGCCGAAGCCGAGCGCCTGAAGTCAGGGGGCGCCGACGTAGTGGACTTCGGACCTGGTGAACCCGACTTTCCCACGCCGGAGCATGTCAAGCGCGCCGCGGTGCGCGCCATCGAGCAGAATCTCACCAAGTACACCCCAACGCCGGGCATCGCGCCGCTCCGCGAAGCAGTCTGTGCCTGGCACCAGCGCGAGTTCGGCTCTGACTATTCGCCTGCGGAATGCATCATCTCGGTCGGCGGCAAGCACGCGATTTTCAACGCCATCTGTGCGCTGATTAATCACGGCGACGAAGTTGTCGTGCCTTCGCCCTATTGGGTCAGCTTTCCGGACATCGTGAAATTCGCTGGCGGCGAGCCGGTGTTCGTCGGCGCCGATCCCGTCAACGCATTCCGATTGCGCGCCGAGGAAGTTGAGAACGTGCTCACGCCGCGCACACGCGTGGTCATCCTGAATTCGCCCAACAATCCCACCGGAGCGACCATCGAGCCAGAAGAGTTTGCAGGAATTGTCGAGGCCTGCCGCCAGCGCGACATCTGGCTGCTGTCCGACGAAACCTACGCCCATCTGGTTTACGACGGCCTGAAACCCTTTTCCGCCACGCAACTGCCGGACGCGAAGCCCCGCCTGATCCTGATCAGTTCGTTTTCCAAGACGTTTTCGATGACCGGTTGGCGCATCGGCTTTACGCTGGCCCCCGAGCCGCTGGTCAAGGCGATGACCAAACTGCAAAGCCAGTCCACTTCGAATCCCACTTCGATCGCGCAGCATGCCGCGCTGGAGGCCGCGCGCGGGCCGATGGATTTTGTCGCCGCCATGCGCGTCGAATACGAGCGCCGCCGCGCGCGCATTCTGGAAGGGCTGCGCGCTATACCAGGAATCGAATGTGCCACGCCGGACGGTGCATTCTACGTGTTTCCCAACGTGCAGGCGCTGCTCGCGGGCCGCGCTTCAGACACCACGGCGCTGGCGCGGCAGTTGCTCGAACAGGAGCACGTCATCGTCGTCCCCGGCGAGGCCTTTGGCGCTCCCGGGTTCCTCCGCCTCAGCTACGCGGTGTCGATGGAGCGCATCGAAGAAGGCCTGCGCCGCCTGCAACGCTTTTTCACCGCCGCGAGAGCCGCTTCGTGAAGGTCGTCCCACTGCTGCTGGAACCTCGCTTTGTGCCCCGCATCTGGGGCGCGCGCTCGCTGGAACCGCTTTTCCCGGAACACCAGAACCTTGCGGAACCCATCGGTGAAGTCTGGCTGACAGGAGAGGAATGCAGATTTGCCTCCGGACCGTTTGCCCAGCGCACACTCGGCGAAGCCTGGCGCGAATTTCCGGCAGAATGGCGAGGCTTGCGCCTTGCCGACGTGTTTCGCTTTCCTCTGCTTGTGAAATTTCTGTTCCCGCAGGAAAAACTTTCCATTCAGGTTCACCCGGACGACTCCTACGCGCGGCAGCACAGCCGTTCCGCAGCGGCGGACCGCGGCAAGACGGAGATGTGGTACGCCATCACCGCGCGCGAAGGTGCCGGGGTGCTGGTCGGTCTGAAACCGGGCGTCACTGCGGCTTCGTTCCGGCGCTCGATCACCGATTCGACGCTCGAGGACCTGCTCGAACGCATCCCGGTTGCCGCCGGTGACGCCATTTTCGTCCCTGCCGGCACGGTGCACACCATTGGCCCGGGGGTGGTGCTGTGCGAGATTCAGGAATATTCCGACATTACTTACCGCGTGTTCGACTACAACCGGCTCACTGCCGAAGGCAAGCCGCGTGAACTGCACGTCGAGCAGGCACTTGAGGTGATCAATTTCGGTGAGCAGAGCGGCGGGAAGCTTTCCCCGCTGCGGATTCATCGGGGATCGGTCACCGAGACGTACTTCGTCGCCTGCCGCTATTTTGCCACCGAAAAATGGGAGTTCGCCGAGCGCATCGCTGCGGTCACTTCGCCGGAGCATTTCGACCTGCTGATATTTCTCTCCGGCAGCGGAGAAATCGAATCTCGAGGTGATTTCGCGGGGTACGCTCCGGCACAGGTGTGGCTTCTGCCCGCGTCGCTCGGCGCCTACCATCTGGTGCCGTCAGAGCCGACGTCGCTGCTGCGCACCTACGTGCCCGAGATCGTGCGCGACTTCGTGCAGCGGCTGGCCGACCAGCGCGTGCCGGAGTCAGCCTGGTCGAAGCTGGTGTTCCCGTGAAAAAAGCTGACCGCACTGCTCACTCCGTCATCCTAGCCGGGGGCCGCGGCACGCGCTTCTGGCCGCGCAGCCGGAGTCGCACGCCGAAGCAACTGCTAAACATCGTGGGCCAGGAAACGATGCTGCGGCAGACGGTCGAACGCCTGCGGCCGCTTTTCCCGCCCACGCGCATCTGGGTGGTCACCAACGATGAGCAGGTGGACGCTGTCCGGGAACAACTCCCGCGCGTGCCCGCGACGCAAATTCTGAGCGAACCCGTGGGACGCAACACGGCCGCGGCCATCGGGCTTGCGGCAGTTCACCTCCTGCGGAAGCACGATGACGCGCTGATGGCAGTGCTGCCCGCGGACCACTTCATCGCGCAGGCAGCGAACTACCGCCGCATCGTGGAGGCGGCGCTGGAAATGGCTCGCCGCGGCCCGCACCTAGTCGTGCTGGGCATTCCACCCACGCGGCCGGAAACCGGCTACGGCTACATCGAACGCGGAAAGATCACTGCGCGGATCCGGCGCATCCCGGTGTTTGCCGTGCGGCGCTTCACCGAAAAGCCGAAACTGGCGCGCGCCAGACAGTACCTGGCGGCGCGGCGATATTTCTGGAACGCGGGGATGTTCTTCTGGAAGGTTGAAACCTTTCTCGAAAGCCTGCGCACATTTCTGCCGCAGACGCATCGCGACCTGTTGCGGCTGGCCGAAGAGATCGGCACGCGGCGCTACGCCCGTTTGCTCGAGCGCATCTATCCGCGGCTTGAAAACATCTCCGTGGACTACGCCATCATGGAACCGGCCACCCGCGGCGTGCGAGGAGGCAAATTCAAGGTGTTCGTGCTGCCGGCCAACATCGGCTGGAGTGATATCGGTTCGTGGGCATCGGTCTACGAGCTGCAATCGCGCACGGCCGGCGAAAACGTGGCTCCAGGCAAGATCGTCACACTCGACGCGCGCGGCAATCTGCTGTGGAGCCCCGACAAACTGATTGCCGCCGTCGGCCTGGACAACCTCGTGGTCGTGGATACGCCCGACGCCCTGCTCGTCTGCGCGCGCGACCGCGCGCAGGACGTGGGCCAGATTGTGAAAGAGCTGGAGAAGCGCAAGCGCTACGACCTGCTTTAACCCCTCGATCGCATCGGCTTTCTCTGGCCCGTTAGCTTCACGCGCCCCAGCCACTCCCGCTGCTTCCTTTCCTTCTGCCCGCTCCCTATACTTCTCCGCGATGAGCCAGATTCGCTTCGGAACGGATGGCTGGCGCGGCGTTATCGCCGACGACTTTACCGAATCGAACGTGCGCAAGGTGGCCACGGCGATTGCCCGCTACGTGATCCGCTGCGAGCAGCCGCAGCGCGGCGTGCTGGTGGGTTACGACACTCGATTTGGCTCCGAGCGATTCGCGCGCGTAGCCGCCGAAACCGTCGCCGCCACCGGCACGCCGGTATGGCTTGCGGCCGAATCCTGTCCCTCGCCGGCGATATCGCTGCTGGTGCGGCTGCGCGGCGCCGCCGGCGGCATCATGATTACCGCCAGCCATAACCCATACAAATGGAACGGCGTGAAGTTCAAGGCCAGCTACGGCAGTTCGGCGCTGCCTTCGATTGTGGCCGAAATTGAAAAAGAACTTCAGCACGTCTTGCGCGAAGGCGTACCCGCTCTGCCACGGCGGAAGGACCTCGTTCACTCACTCGATGTCAAGACGCCGTATCTGGAAACGCTCGCCAAGCTGGTGGACTGGGAACGGCTGCGCAGCGCGAATATGCGGTTTCTGGCTGACCCCATGCACGGTGCCGCGCGCGGCTTGCTGCGCGAGCTGATGACGCGGCACGGCGTGGCCTGCGATGAAATTCGCGGGGCCCGCGATCCACGCTTTGGCGGCGGCAATCCTGAGCCGATCGAGCCACAGACGGAACCATTGCAGCGTGCCGTCCGCGAAGGCGGTTACGACGCCGGCCTGTGCACCGATGGCGACGGCGACCGCATCGGCGCCGTGGATCACGACGGCACCTTTATCACCCCGCACCAGATTTTTTCCATCCTCCTCTGGCATTTGGCCGGCACACGCAAGCTGAGCGGTGATGTGGCCAAAACCTTCTCCGCCACCAAGCTGGTGGACAAAATCGCGCAGCAGTTCGGCCGGAAGATATTTGAAGTGCCCATCGGCTTCAAGTACATCTGCGAATTGATGCTGGAGCGCGACATCCTGCTGGGCGGCGAGGAATCCGGCGGCATCGGCACCAAGCTCCACCTGCCCGAACGCGACGCCACACTTTCCGCGCTGATGCTGGCCGAAGTGATGGCCTGGCACGGCAAGCGGCTCGGCGAGCTGGTGGCCCTGCTCCACCGCGAACACGGTGAGCACCACTACGGGCGTGTTGACCTCGAACTCAAACCCGGCCAGAAAGAAAAGGCCGTGGCGTATTTTTCTGACGGCGACCTCGCTCGGTTTCTCGATTGGCCGGTGGTGCGGCGCGAAGACATGGATGGCATCAAAGTCTACCTGGGAGAGATCGGCTGGGTGATGGTCCGCGCGTCGGGCACCGAACCGGTGCTGCGCATCTATGCGGAAACTACCCGCCGGGAGACAACCCGGCGTCTGCTTCAGGAAGTCTCCGCCTTGGTGCAGGGACTTTGAAGATGTTCCCGTGCCGCCGCAGTGCCTGCCCCTTCCGCTGGGAACCTGATTATCTGCCAGGGCACTGAAACTGTCACCCAGCAGGCGCCAACCAATTCGGCGGTTGCCCGCCTGACGGTCAACGACTACTCTTTTGGCATTCTGGGAGAGGTCGCATGCAAGCCATCAGCCTGCGCGAGAAATTTGCCGCATTCGATGACTACTGGAGCCCGAAGATTGCCAGCGAGCTGAACGACTGCTACATCAAGCTGGCCAAGTTGAAGGGCGAGTTCATCTGGCACCACCATGAAAACGAGGACGAGCTGTTTCTTGTGGTCAAGGGCCGACTGCGGATGCAATTCCGCGACCGCGAAGTCGTCGTCAACGAAGGCGAATTTATCGTCGTGCCACGCGGGGTCGAACACCTGCCGGTGGCCGATGAGGAAGTTCACCTGGTGCTCATCGAGCCGAAATCTACGCTGAACACCGGGAACGTGCGCAACGAGCGCACCATTACCGAGCTGGAGCGCATTTAGATGCGGCGGAGGCTCTATCAACTGGATGTGTTTACGACGCGGCGGTTTCAGGGCAACCCGCTCGCGGTCATCACCGATGGGGACGGCCTTTCCGTCGCGCGAATGCAGGCCATCGCGCGGGAGATGAATCTCTCGGAAACCGTTTTTGTGCAAAAGCCGACCACCTCGCGGGCGCTGGCGCGGCTGCGCATTTTCACCGTCACGCGCGAACTCCCGCTGGCCGGCCATCCGGTGATCGGCACGTGGTTCCTGCTGGCCGAGCTGGGCGTGGTGCCGGCGAGTGACGGCGCCGTGCAGGTCTGGCAGCAGACCGGAGCGGGCATCCTTCCGGTGGAGATCGAATTTGCCGGCCGCCATCCGAAGCGGGTCACCATGACGCAACGACCGGCGCGATTTCTTCCCGCGAAGCTCGCACGCAATGCGCTGGCCAGGGCCCTGGGGCTGCGCGCCACAGACTTTGACCCGGCACTCCCGGTGGAATTCGTCACCACAGGAATTTTCAATCTGATGGTGCCGTTGCGGCGGCGGTCAGTGCTGCGGCGCATCCGGCTAGACCAGCAGGAGTTGGCGCGGCTGCTGCGCCGTCACGCCGTGATGGCCTACTGCTTTGGGCCCGGCGGCCGCGGCAAGTTGTTTGCTCGCGGCATGCTGCCGTGGGACCAACAGGAAGACCCGGCCACGGGCTCTGCCGCCGGTTCACTTGGCGCTTATCTGGTGCGCCACGGCCGGCTGCGCGCGGGTCAGCCGCTGGTGATTACACAGGGAGTCGAAATGCGGCGGCCGAGCCGCATCTTCGTGCGCGTGGCACAGGCAGGTCGGCACCTGGTGCCGCGCGTGAGCGGCAGCGCTGTGCGCATCTTGGAAGGCCACATCGAAGCGTAAGGAAAACAGTGACGGATAAGGAGTGGCAAGGGGCCGAGCCAGCGCCGGCAAACCATCCGGTTTCTAATCGCAACTCCTCCTTCATGACTCCCTGCTCTTCGCGCCGCCGAGTCTTCGGGCCGGGCTGGAGCCAGGGGATCACTTGTGGCTTGATTTTCCCTTATGGATGGCGTCGAGGATGCCGTTCAGAAACGCGGCGGAATCTTCTGAAGAAAACTTTTTGGCCAGCTCGAGCGCTTCGTTGATGGCGACTTTCGGCGGGGTATCGGTGAAGCGCAGCTCATACACCGCGAGCCGCAGGATGTTGCGGTCCACGGCGGCCATGCGGTCGAGTCGCCAGTTTACAGAATGTTTCGCGAGCAGCGCTTCGGTTTCGGCAGTGTGAGCGGCGGCGCCTTCGAAGAGGCGGTTGGCGAACTCGCGGGTTTCTTTCGCGGCGCGCGCAGATTTCCAGAAGCTTGACTCCAGTATGGCGGGCTCTTCGCGGTTCATCTCCCAGCGAAACAGCATCTGCAGAGCGAACTCGCGCGCCTTTCGCCGGAGCGACATGCTAGCGCCGGCTCCGCTTCGGGGGACGTGGAGCCCGGGGGGAGGGAGAATTCCCAGACAATTTGCGAGCCAGGGAAGCCATCTCCACCGCAGCAAGACCGGCTTCGTAGCCTTTGTTGCCGCTTTTGGCTCCGGCGCGGTCAATTGCCTGCTCGAGCGTGTCGCAGGTAAGCACGCAGAAAACCATGGGCACGCCGGTTTCCACCTGTGCGAGCTGCACGCCGCGCGCGGCCTCGGTGGCGATGTATTCGTAGTGGTCGGTCTGGCCCTTGAGGATGCAGCCGATGCAGATCACTGCATCGTACTTGCCCGACTCGCCCATTTTCTTTGCGGCCAGCGGAATTTCAAACGAGCCGGGCACACGCACGACGTCAACCTGCTTCTCTTGTGCGCCCGCGCGCCCGAGCGCCTCCAGCGCGCCGGCCAGCAGCCGGTCGGTGATGAAATTATTGAACCGGCTCACCACGATGCCAAGACGCAGCCCGGCAGCATCGAGTTGGCCGCGAATCTCGTTGGGTCTCAGCGTTTGGCTCACTCACGACCTCGGCAATGCTTCGCTCGCCGCACTCGCGCAGAAGGAAACAGCATGCGAGCGGGCCGAGTGCGAATGCGGAAGCAAGCTTCCGCACTCCAGGAACTACCGGCCTTTGAACTGGGCGGCGCGCTTTTCGAGGAAGGCTCTCGTGCCTTCGCGCATATCTTCGGTGGCGCAGCACAACCCGAACAGCGTCGCCTCGAGAAAAAGGCCCTCTTCCTGCGGCATCTCCATGCCATGCTCGATGGCTTCCATCGCAAACTTCACCGCCAGCGGCGCATTGGCGATGATTTTCTTTGCGACGGCTTCGGCAGCGGGCATCAGCTCGGCCGGTTCCACGACGTGGTTCACCAGGCCAATGCGCAGGGCCTCTTCGGCCGTAATCATCTCGCCAGTTAGGACCAGCTCGTGCGCCACACCCTTGCCGCACAGCCGCGCCAGACGCTGCGAGCCGCCATAACCCGGGATGATGCCGAGCTTCACTTCCGGCTGGCCGAGCTTGGCATTCTTTGAAGCGATGCGCATCGAGCAGGCCAGCGCCAGCTCGCAGCCGCCGCCGAGCGCAAAGCCGTTGATGGCTGCAATCGAGGGCTTGCCCATCGTCTCGAGCTGGCGAAACACCTTTTGGCCGAACAGCGAGAAGTCCTTGCCATCCACGGGCGCCCGCTGGGCCAGCTCGTTGATGTCCGCGCCGGCGACGAAGGATTTTTCACCGGCGCCGGTCAGAATCAGCACGCGCACGCCGTCGTCCGCGCCCGCATCGCCGAGCGCATCGGCAAGCTCTTCCACTGTTTTCCGGTTCAGTGCGTTCAGGACTTTCGGGCGGTTGAAAGTGATGTAGCCAATCCGCTCTTTCTTTTCGTACAGGATATTTTCATAGGCCATGTATCATTTCTCCCGGCGCGCGGCGAAAAAGTGCTAACCGTGGGCTCTCTGCCGATTGCCTTCTGACGGGTGCCTCAAGCGTCCAGCAAAACTCCTCCAGAACATATCGCGAAGTGATTCGGCCATCATACGTCGCTGCTTCTATGTCAGTTGCATTGGAATTGGATTCTTCGGGTCGCTGTAATCATAGAAGCCGCGGCCGGCTTTGCGGCCGATCCAACCGGCCAGCACCATGCGTTTCAGCAACGGCGGCGGCGCGAAGCGTTTCTCGCGGAAATCGTTGAACATAATTTCCGCGATGTAGTAAGTAGTGTCGAGTCCGACGAAATCGAGCAGCGTGAACGGCCCCATCGGATAGCCGCAGCCGAGCTTCATCGAATTATCAATGTCCACGATGGTGCCCACTCCCTCTTCCAGCGCGCGCACAGCGTCGAGCAGGTACGGCACGAGCAGCCGATTGACGATGAAGCCGGTGCGGTCGGAGGTGCGCACCGGCACCTTGCCCAGCCGACCGGCAAACGAGACCGCTTCCTCGAAGACTTTCGGGTCCGTCGCTATCGTGCGGATGACCTCCACCAGCTTCATCACTGGCACCGGATTGAAGAAATGCAGGCCGATAAAGCGGTCGGGCCGCTGCGTGCTGAAAGCCATTTCCGTGATGGAAAGCGAAGAAGTATTGCTGGCGAAAATGGTCTCTTTCGGGCAGCGCTTGTCGAGTTCTGCGTAGAGCTCCTTTTTGGCCGGCAATTGCTCGATGATGGCTTCGATAATCAGGTCGGCGTCTTTCAGCTCCGCAAGGCTGGTGGTGCCGCGCAGGCGAGCGCGGGTGTGGTCGCGTTCGGTTTCCGTGAGCGAGCCTTTCTCGACCAGCCGCTGAAGGTTTTTCTCAATGCTTTTCAGCCCCTTGTCCACCAGCTCCTGATTCACTTCGCGCACGACCACATCCAAGCCGGCCTGTGCACACACCTGCGCGATGCCCGAACCCATCAGCCCACAGCCGACCACACCTACTTTCTGTATTGGCATCGGTGCTCCTCCAGAACTGTGCCTGCTAGCTTAAGGATTCCACGATCATTGCGATGCCCTGGCCGCCGCCGATGCAGGCGGTGGCCAGGCCGTAGCGCGCGCTGCGCCGGCGCAGCTCGTAGAGCAGCGTCAGCACCAGCCGCGTGCCGGTCGCTCCAAGCGGATGGCCCAGGGCAATCGCGCCGCCATTGACGTTGGTTTTTTCCCGGTCGAGTCCCAGTGCCTTTTCGACGGCCAGGTACTGCGCGGCGAAGGCTTCATTCACCTCAATCAGGTCCATTTGCTCGAGGTTCAGCCCGGCGGCTTTCAGCGCCATGCGCGAAGCGGGCACCGGGCCGATGCCCATGATGCGCGGCTCGACGCCGACTGTGGCCCAGGAAACGATGCGGCCCATCGGTTTCCAGCCGCGCTCCTGGGCCGTCTTGCGGTCGGTCACCACGACGGCGGCGGCGCCATCCACGATGCCGCTGGCGTTCCCGGCCGTGACCAAGCCATCTTTGCGGAACGCTGGAGGCAGCTTCGACAGGGTTTCCATCGTTGTTTCGGGGCGCCGATGGTCGTCTTCACTGAACAGCTCCGTCTTGCGGCCCAGCTGCACCTCAACCGGCACGATTTCCTCTTTCATGCGGCTCGACCGGTAAGCTGCCTGCGCTGCCTGCTGGCTGCGGAGAGCGTATTCATCGCACGCTTGGCGGGAGATTTTGTGCTCGACGGCCAGATTCTCAGCTGTATCCGCCATGTAGCAGCCCGAGTAGCTGTCCAGAAGCCCGACCATCAGCGAATCTTCCAGCTTGCCTTCGCCCAGACGGAAACCGCTGCGCGCGCCGCGGATGACGTGCGGCGCCTGGGTCATGTTTTCCATGCCGCCGGCAAGCACGAGCTTGGCTTCGCCCAGCAAAACGCGGTGGGCCGCCTGGATAATCGCTTCAATGCCCGAGCCGCACAAGCGGTTGACAGTGACGGCAGGAGTTTCCTGCTTCAGCCCGGCCTTCAGCCCCACGTGGCGTGCGCCGTAGATGGCGTCGCCCGAAGTCTGCATGACATTGCCGAACACGACGTGATCAAATTCGGCAGGGTCGGCGCCGGCGCGGCGGATGGCTTCGCGCGCAGCAACCACACCCAAATCAATCGCGCTGGTATCTTTGAACGCGCCGACGTAGCGCGCCATTGGCGTGCGTGCTCCGGCGACGATTACAACGTCGGTCGGAAACATCCTTCTTCCCCCTCAAACGGTGGGATTCGCGAGCAACACGACCGTGTCGCCGCCCCTGGCCCGCGCCTCCTCCAGCGCGAATTCGGCGCGGTTGATCAGGTCGGTGACGATGTCTTCGTTGTCGTAGTCCGGCCGGACCACGGCCTCGACCACCGCGCCGCTGAACGTCACCGGGTTCTGGTACCACAGCGGACGCGAGCCGGCGCATATTTTACGCAACTTTTCCGCCAGCGTCCCGGCGTTGGCCAGATTAATGTCCGGCAAAATGAAGGCCAGTGACCAGGCCGTGTATTTCACCGCCTGGTCGTTCTGGCGCACAACCGCTTGCAATTTCTGGCCGACTTCTTCGATGAACCGTTCAACCAAGGCTTCGCCGTGTTGCCGGGCAGTTTCCTGGCCACGGTCCAATTGTAACAGCAGCAGCGCCAGCGGAGTGCCCTGCGAGCGGGCGCGGGCCGTCTCGTTCAGCAGGTAATCCTGGTACAAGCTGCGGCTGAGCAAACCCGTCTTCTCGTCTGCCACGGCCAGCGTGCGCACCAGCGTGCGCAGGCGCGCGTGGTTGACGGAAATCAACATCTGGTCGCCGACGGCCTGCAGGAAATAGATTTCGTTTGGCTGCCAGGTGTAAGGCGCCGCGTGGCCTACCACCACCCACCCGGCGGGGGCGCGGGTTTCTTTATCGGTGAGCTGAACGGCCAGCGCTGCTTCCAGCCCGATCTCGCGCAGCACCGGCGCAACACCAGCATCCAGCGTCATCCCGCCCAGCGCGTCCGGTGCGGTCTGCTCGAAGCGAGCCAGCAGCTTGACGACCTGCGCAGCCGGAGAAGGCTCGAACCCGGGGGCACAGAACTCCGCGGCCACCTGCGGCGGCTGGCCCTGCGGACCCACCATCGCCAGGCAGCGCGCCGCGCGCAGGTACTTTCCGATCTCGTTGACCGCGGCGGAAAGTACCGCTTTCGGCGTTCCCTGGCGATAGACGAGCTGGTTGATCTGGGAAATCTTGGCCAGGTCGCGTACGGTTTCCGGGCTGTAGCTGCCGACCGTGACTTCGGAGCCCGGGGCCGCTGCGCCGCGTCTCGACCCGGTCGGCCACCAGTTGGCTGCGTCGTAGAGGCGGCGCAGGCGTTCGTTGCGCGTCTCTTCACCGGGAAACAGCTGCGCGATGCGTTCCAGCCGTTCGATGACTTTTGTCCCCAGCGAGTACTGGAGAAAAATTTCGGCCTGCACGATCAAATCGTCGAGTGCGCTGGAGCGGGCCGGCTCCGCCGCTCCCGCCGAGCGGCTTCCCTGTTCAGCGGCGTCGCCCGGTTCCGCGCGGACGCCGCCTCCGCCCCCGGATGCACTCGCCACCTGCGCAAGCCGCGAGCGGATGCGCCCCAAAAATTCTGGCTCAGCCTTGCCCTCGAGCGCGGCCAGTCGGCTCTGGTGGCCATGGTCGTAGGCGTCAATATCCACCAGCCGGTCGAGCGCATCGCAGGCGCCGGCCACGTTGCCCGCACGCAACCGCAAATCGAACAGCCGCGCCAGAAAGTCGAAGTACTTGCCCTCGCGGTTCAGCTCGTTGAAAGTCTGCGCGCCGAATTCGGCCAGCGGGAGCAATTCTGCGTGTTTTCCAGCAATACGGTCAAACTCGGCGACCCACTCGTTCTGCCGTTTTAAGGCGAATAAGCGCTGCTTCAGGTTTTCCAGTATCTCCAACCCTGAGCCGGACTGGCCGGCGGAGAGGTAGGCGTCGGCAAGCTCGAACAACTTGTCAAAACTGTCGGGCCTGTCCCGAGAGTAGGCCTCTAGCACCGGCCGCGACCGGTCCAGCAGCCCGGCGCGAAGCAAGGCCTCGCCGAAAACGCTTTGAAACTGCGCGTCCATCTCGCCGCCGGCAAACGGTTCGAGCAATTCCACGGCGCGGCCGGCATCGTTCTTGCGCAGCAGCGCTTCAGCATAGAACAGGCAGATGCTCGGTTCCTTCGGTGTCAGCCGGTTGGCCTGCTCGAAGTATTCGAGGGCGCGGTCGAGCTGGTTATCGGCCAGTACAAGCTGCGCCGCCCGGAAATAGGCCCGCGATGCTGTCTCCGGCTGGCCCAGGGCCTCGCCCGATTCGGCAATCTTCAAGTGCCGGCCGGGATTCTCTGGGTCGAGCAGCGCCAGTCGCTCCCAGCAACGGAAGGCGTCGGCTTGCTGCCCCTGTGCGAGGAAGGCTTCAGCAGCGGCGGTGTATTCCTCGATAGCCTCGTCGCGGCGGTCCTGTTTTTGCAGCAAGGTGGCATAGCGCAAGATGCGCTCAGCAGGCTGGGGCGTAGGTTTCAGAAACCGCTGATAGAGGACGAGAGCCCGGTTCGCCTCGCCGGCCTCAAAGCAGCGGTCAAAGAGCATCCCGTAGTAGCGGGTGGCCTGCGCCGTCTGTCCCTGGCGCGCATATAGGTCGCCGAGTGCCTGTAACACTTCACCGTTGTTCGGCTCGATGGCCAGCGCAGCCTGGTATTCCTCGATGGCACTTTCGAGCCTATTCTTTTCCAGATATTTTTTTGCGCGTTCGAGGCGCTTGGTGATATCGGCGGCCATATGTGCCTTGCGGCAGGCAGGGCGCGGTGCCCTTGAACTGAACAATATACCCGCCAGCGCCGCAGCCGCAAAAGCAAATTCCCGTTCTGGTGCAATCGGGGGAACTCTGGTGCCGGCACGTTGTTTGCCTGGGTGCCACAGATTGACTCACGTGAGCTTCAGATTTGCTAGGTCAAGCTCGCGAATACTACTAACGATGCCATTCGACACAGTGGCTCCTAAGGCTAGAGGGCTGCCAATCGCTATAATAGTTAGCTGGAGATGGAAGGTGTCCGAGGTTCCGTTGGAGGTGGGCGGCGGCGTGACGCATTTTAGGCCACCTGCTCCATCGTAGTCAGCTGCTTTTCTTCTGCG
>FWPU01001353.1_pt1 | contig 73875 bp, 58 predicted proteins | sample 2228361 | NCBI WGS metagenome assembly FWPU01 (sample SAMEA103939777, study PRJEB20133) | metagenome | reverse complement strand
CTCCTTGAAAACATCCACCACTTCTGTCACACTCAGTTCAATCTTCATGGGCGCTTTCTCCTTTCTTTGAGGTTCTTAGCTTGTCAACCCCTCTTCAAAGGAAAAACGCCCTTTTTTCTAGCCCCAAAAATTTACACAAAAGTTTTTACACCACCGAAAAAGGTCACCCGCTACACCTACGGCGAGATCAAGTAGCCGCGCTCGCCTGAGACGGGGCACACGCCGCTCCTGCCGGCCGAGGAGCAGGTGGTGACGCTGCCGATGGACAACGGCTGGAGCAAGGCCATCTTTGTGGGCAAGCTCCCCGAGGCCGACGACCGGCCGGTCGTGGTGGACATGGACCCGGCGGCGGACCCGGTTCTCTTCTGGGCGGGCAAGCGCAACCGGCGCGAGGTGCCGGTGCTGCCGCTCCAGCGCAACGAGATCGTCTCCGAGTCGCGCATCGCGCAGATCATCGAGCGGGCCCGCAAGGCAGCGGAGGACAAACCGGGTGTGCCGCGGCAGGGACACCTCTTCGCCGACCTCGAGAAGCAGCTTGGCGAGAGCGAAAAGGGGAAGCGTGTCGAGTTCTACACCCACGACGAGGGGTGGAAGAACAAGCTCATCTGCGGCGACTCGGTGCACGTCATTGAGTCGCTCCTCCACTACGAGGGGTTGCGCGGCAAGGTGCAGATGATCTACATCGACCCGCCCTACGGCATCAAGTACGACTTCAACTTCCAGCAGCGGGTGGATTCCACGAAGAACGACCCCGACGACCCGGCCGACGACGTGCTCACGATCAAGGCGTTTCGGGACACCTGGACCCTGGGGATTCACTCGTACCTGTCGTACTTGGAGGATCGGCTGTACCTATGCCGGGAGCTGCTGGCCGAGACGGGGTCGATCTTCGTGCAGATCAACGACGAGAACGTGCACCGCGTCAGGTCGCTGATGGACGAGGTGTTCGGCGCGGCCAACCACTTCGCCAGGGTCGTCTTCAACAAGACCACCGGCTTCACGGACAAGCGCATGTCCTCGGTCTACGACTGCCTGCTCTGGTACGCGCGGGACCTTGGCCAGATCAAGTACCGCCAGCTCTACCAGCCGAAGCCCATCGAGCTCGAGGGCGCCGGTGTTTACGAGCGGGTGCAGCTTCCCGATGGGACGCGGAGGCAGCTCACCGCTGACGAGCTAGCCAACATCGACCGCCTGCCCGACGGCTGGCGGGTGTTTTGCCTCGACAACCTGATGTCGCAGGGCGAAGCGAAGGAGCCGCAGCCCTTCGAGTTCGAGGGCAAGACCTACTACCCGGCCGCCAACAGCCACTGGAAGACCACGACCTAGGGACTGAAGCGGCTGGCCGGGCGCGGTCGCATTGAGGTGTCAGGTACAAGCCTCCGCTATGTCCGCTTCTACGACGATTTCCCCGTGTCGCCGATCTCGAACATCTGGCTCGACACGGGCACGGGGTCGTTCACGGAGCCGAAAGTCTACGCCGTCCAGACGGGAACGAAGGTGGTCGAGCGTTGCATCGCCATGACCACCGACCCCGGCGACCTCGTCTTCGACCCCACCTGCGGCTCGGGCACGACCGCCTTCTGCGCTGAGCGGCTCGGTCGGCGCTGGAGAAGCGCGGCAAGGTGAGGGTGGAACTCATCATGATCCGCCCGACACGCTTGCCGAGGGCTCAAGGCGACGCAGCCGGAGATGCTGTTCTTGCCGCTCGCGCTGCCGGATATCGAGGTGAAGGTCAAGAAGAACGGCAAGGGCGGGGCCGAGGCGGTGGTGACGCTCAAGGGTGTGGCCCTCTTCGACCGCAAGCGCCGCGCGACCGAGTACAAGCGCGCCGACTCGGGCTACGTCTCGGCCTGGTACCTCGACGAGGACTACGACGGCGACTGCTTCGTGGACTGCCAGATGTTCTTCGACTTCCGGAAGAAGCCCGCGGTCTCCAAGCTTGGTGTGGAGGTCCCGGAGGACGAGTCTAGGCTCAAGCTCGCCTCCGAGCCGTTCCCCGTCTGCGGCTACAAGCGGATCGCGGTGAAGGTCGTCGACGTCTACGGCAACGAGTCCACGGTGGTGCGGGAACTAAAATGAAACCGGTGCGCTGGACCGCACACGCCGAGGCCAGTCTGCGAGGGCGAGAGATCGAGCGCAGCGGGGTCGGGCGGGCGCTCGAAGCTCGTCCCGGGCCGCCGTCCCTCGATGCGGTTCCTTGCCTCCGCCAGGGACGTCAAGGGCGGCATCGCCGGCGTGATCGGCAAGGAGGCGAGCCTGTTCGAGGATCTGTCCGCCTCCGCTCTGGAGCTGAACGAGTTCGTCAACGGGCTCCGCGAGGAGGTCCGCGCCTGGCGCGAGGGCGGCTACCCGGGGACGGCTCTAGTGACGCGCCGGCTCCTCGAGTGGTGATTCGAGCGCGACGAAGAACGGACAGCCACGGGCAAGCGCTTCTTCTTCTGCCAGCAGGAGGCGGTCGAGACCGTCATCTACCTCTACGAGGTCCAGAACCGCCGCAAGATGCCCGAGACGGGCGATCTTCTGCGCTACGCGCTCAAGCTCGCCACTGGCACGGGCAAGACCGTCCTCATGGCGATGCTCGTTGTGTGGTCCACCCTCCACAAGCGCAAGGTGAGCGGCTCGTCGCTCTCGGCGAACTTCCTGGTGCTCGTGCCGAACCTCACCGTGCGCGACCGGGTGAGCGGAGTGCCGCGCGGCGACGGCCTCGACCCCGCTGGCGAGCACAACCTCTACGACGCCTTCGAGATGGTGCCGCCCGAGTACCGTGAGGAGTTCCGGCCCAATGTGCTCGTGCGCAACTGGCAGGGGATTCCGCTTGAGGCGAAGCGCGAGGACTGGATCGGCGAGGGTGAAATTCCTGTCGAGGAAGGGCGCTTCATCCCGCAGACGGTGCTGCGCGCGGTGGAGCGCCGCGCCCGGCAGGACCCGAACGCTCCGATCCGGCGGCTTTTGGGCGGCTGGCGCGACCTCGTGGTCATCAACGACGAGGCCCACCATGTCTATGGCGACAAGCGGACCCGGAAGGGCGAGGAGCCCGGCTACATCAAGTGGAGCAAGATCCTGGAGCGCATCTCGAAGGCCGCGCGGGTGTCCCTCGTCGTGGATCTCTCGGCCACGCCCTTAAATACCTAGTGCCTGGCACCATTTCATATGTAAGTCCTTGATATTTTTTATCTCATCTTTTAACTTTCCTGCCATCCCAACCCCCGGCCTTTGAAAATAACCAGTGCCTGGCACCAACGCTACTGCAACATCTCAATATCATTAAATCAGGGCTGCGTTTTCTCAGGGTATGGTGCCAGGCACTAGACATTCTGTCCTGTGCCCCTTTTGTCGAAACAATCTTTCCGATGGAAACCCCACTTTTATTGCACCAGGCTGGGAGCTTTAGGTGGGGGTTCAATTTCTTGGCTTTGTAAAGGCTATGGCACGGATCCACCCTCCGGGTGGGCCCTTAAAAAAAAAGATAACTGGGAAGGCCTGCCCCTGGTTCGAAAGCCAAAGGTTTGAGTCCTGTACAAGAACCTCTGCAAAATGAGCTGGGCACCCAGAAAACCTCAAAGCTCGGGCATGCATTGCTGGACAGCAGGCCCGTTGCTAAACTACAGAAGATCTCAAACAAAGGATTCCTGACTCAGATGACCACCTCCTGGCAGACAAAGCCCACGGACCGTTTCGTGCTCAGGTGGATCAAGCTTCACCTGAGCTCACATCTGACCAAGCGGATCCTGCTCATCCCGTGGGTCAGGCCGTGGATGATCACCCTGGCGGGGTCGCTCTTGGGTGTAACAGCAGGGGGCTGCTTTGCACTGGGGCTGGCCTGGCTGGCCGGGGCGCTGACCTTGATCTCCCAGGTCTTGGATGGGGTGGACGGTCAATATGCCAGGCTGACAAGGAGGGAGAACCGGGCAGGGGCTTTTTTGGATTCCATCATGGATCGTTATGCAGACGGGGCCATTGTCATGGGCCTCACGGTTTATCTGGTGCGTCATGCCCTTTTCTTCCCCCTGTGGGCCTGGCTCATGATGGGATTCATGGCACTGGCTGGCACGGGGTTGGTAAGCTACAGCACGGCCAGAGCCGAGGTGCTCGGCCTCTCCATGGGCAAGCCCACCCTGGCAAGCAAGGGGACAAGGAACTCTGTCATTGCCCTTTGCGGGCTAGCCGGTGCCTTTGGGGCCGAGGCGCCGGCTGTGGCCATGATCTATCTGGTTCTGCACACCAATGGCCTTGTGCTTGGGAGGATATTGCGGGCTTACAGGCAATGCGAAGAGGACAAGGACAATGAATGAGATGGGGGTAATCCACGGCAGATTTCAGGTGCTCCACAACGATCACCTGAAGTACCTTCTGGCCGGCAAGGAACATTGTGGCCATCTGGTGGTGGGCATAACAAATCCGGATCCTTTTCTCACCAGAGATGATCCAGCCGACCCCCACAGGAGCAAACCCCAGGCCAACCCCCTTACCTACTTCGAGCGCTATGTGCTTGTAAAAAAAAGCTTGACAGAGGCAGGTATCTCCCACGAGGAGTTTTCCGTGGTTCCATTCCCCATCAACCTGCCCCAGCTCTACAGGTACTATGTGCCATTGGATGCTGTTTTTTTCCTCACCATATATGACGATTGGGGAAGGAGAAAGCTGGAGAAATTCCAGTCGCTCGGCCTGAAAACACAGGTTCTTTGGGTCAGAGAGCCCAGCCAGAAAGGCCTGAGCGCAGCTGATGTGAGAAGGCGCATGGCCATGGGGCAGCCATGGCAACACATGGTGCCTCCATGTGTGAGGGAACTGCTCATCTCCTGGGGGGTGCCAGGGAGGCTAAAGGAGTTGGGAGCCGAATGAGCACGGGAAGCTCAAACTCTTGCCCAGTCCGAAGGTCTTTTTCCCAGAATGGGCGAAGAAGCCGACCCACATCCCTGTCACATGGGATCTCAAGCTGAAAATATGCCATCAGGTCATAATTCAGGACCCAGATGGGTCAGATGAGTCCCCAAGGAGCTCATCTCCCACCAGGATCGGGGCCAAAGATCCTCATGGGACTCTCTTTGTCCGCACAAGACCATTGACTGTGCCCAGAAGTTTGCCTCTGGGCAAATTGGGCCTTGGCATGATAGGCTTTGAGCCTGCCAGGGTACTCTAGGTGCAGAGGCTGGGGCTGTTTCCAAGGGGGTAAAGCCGGCCATGGCTATTGGCCACAGAACAGGGTTTGATCTTTGGCTGGCAGGCATTTGTGTCTCCCGTGTGTTCAACGGTCTTGTCTTCATGAGTTATCCTGCAGCCATACCCTTACTCCAGAGGGAGTGGGGAATGTCCGGAGCCCAGGCAGGCGCAGTATCAAGCGGTTTCCAGATCGGTTACGCGGTCTCCCTTGTGGCATGCTCTAGCCTGGCGGACAGGGCGAGTCCCAAGAGGGTTTATCTTTTGTCCCTTCTTGCTGGAGGCATCTGCGCCCTGGGTTTTGCCATCTTGGCCGGGGGTTTTTACTCTGCGTTATTGCTTTATACCTTGGTGGGCTTGGCCCTGGGCGGGAGCTACACCACGGGGGTCATGATCATAGCCGATCAGTTCGCCCCCAGCAGTAGAGGGATGGCGGTGGGGGCCTTCATAGCAAGCACCTCTTGCGGATACGCCCTGTCATTGGCTTTGAGCGGCCTTTTGATTCCCTTGGGAGGCTACAGACTTTCTTTTCTGGTGACATGCTCTGGTCCTCTGGTGGGCTGGGCCATGGCACTTCTCACCTTGAGAAAAACAAGGGTTGAGGCTGCCGGCCGCCAGCAAGGGGAGAGATTCACCAGGGAGGTTCTCCACAACAGGCGTGCCATGCTCCTGATTTGGGGTTATACTTTTCACAACTGGGAATTGCAGGGCATGTGGTCCTGGACCCCGGCATTTCTGGCAGCCTGCCTGGCCCTTGGTGGGGCGGGGGAGATGACGGCCGCAGGCTCAGGTGCTAGGGTGACCTCGCTTTTTCACATCATGGGGCTTGTGGCCTCCTTTTCCATGGGAGCCCTCTCGGACAGATTGGGCAGAAAGCAGGTCATGCTGACCATGGCCGGGGTTAGCGCAGCTTGTTCTTTTTGCTTTGGCTGGACCGTGGGGCTGCCCCTGGCAATGGTCATGGCCCTGGGAGGCTTGTACGCCTTTTCCTCCCTCGGGGACTCTCCGGTGCTATCAGCAGCCCTCACCGAGAGCGTGAGACCATCTTATCTTGGAGCTGCACTGGGACTTCGATCACTGCTGGGCTTTGGCGCAGGAGCGGTGGCTCCCCTTGTCTTCGGAGCTGTACTGGACCTGACAAATCCCCAGGGCCAGATACCCTACGGGACCTGGGGCTGGGCCTTCTGCTCCCTGGGGATTGGAGGCATGGCAGCCTTTTTGGTCATAGGAAGGCTAGACAGCCCCAGGCACTCCAGATAAGAGACCTCCATCTCGACGTTTGTGTCGAAATGGCTCCAAAATTGTCGAGGCGGGGGGGCTGCTCATGGGATTCCCAACAAGCCGGCCCTGGGAGAGAAGCGCATTTGCCTATGGGCTTAGAGCCAAGGATCTTCCTTCTGGGGACAGGAGCAGGTCGCGGCTCAGGAGTTCTCTGGCATCGCCCTTGCTTTATGGGAAGAAAGTGAAGATTTTTGAGGCCCCAAAGAGGATTCCGCAATGAGAAGAATCACAAAGATGGGCATGGGAGCGCTTTTCCTCCTTGGTCTTGGCTTGGGAGGATGGGTATATCTGAGGGGTCAGGAGACCAAGCCTGATGCAGCCTCCTTCAGGACGGCCAAGGTGGAGAAGGGAGACATCATGGTTACCATCAGCGCCACCGGCACTGTGGAACCAGAGGAGGTGGTGGATGTGGGTGCCCAGGTGGCCGGTCAGATAGTCTCTTTCGGGACAGACTCTGCTGGCAGGCCAGTGGACTATGGCTCCCTGGTGGAGGAGGGCACTGTCTTGGCCCGCATAGATGACTCCCTGTATGCAGCCGAGGTGGCACAGGCAGAGGCTCAGGTGCAGTCCGCGAGGGCCTCGCTTCAGAAGGCAGAGGCCGATCTGGAGCAGTTGAAGGCCAAACTCCAGCAAGCCGAGAGGGACTGGAAGCGAGCTCAGAGGCTGGGGCCATCCGAGGCTCTTTCCCAGGCCAGCTATGACTCTTACCAATCGGCCTATGAGGTGGCAGCAGCCAACCTGGCTGTGGGCAAGGCTGCAGTAGCCCAGGCCAGAGCCGGGGTCGCCCAGGCAGAGGCCGCCTTACAGAGGGCCAGGAGAAACCTCAGTTATTGCACCATCCGTTCACCAGTGAAGGGCGTGATAATAGATCGCAGGGTAAACATAGGACAGACAGTGGTGGCCAGTCTCAACGCTCCAAGCCTTTTTCTTATAGCCAAGGATCTCAGACGAATGCAGGTTTGGGTGGCCGTGAACGAGGCGGACATAGGCAGGATAAGACCGGGGCAGCCTGTGAGCTTCACCGTGGATGCTTTTCCCGGAGAGACCTTCAGGGGAGAGGTGGGGAAAATACGTCTGAATGCTTCCATGACCCAGAACGTGGTGACGTATACCGTGGAGGTGCTAACGGACAACTCCAGCGGTAAACTCTTACCCTACCTGTCCGCCAATGTGAGTTTCCATCTGGAGGAGAAAAAGGGTGTATTGCTGGTGCCCAACTCGGCCCTGAAATGGAGACCCCAGCCAGGCCAGTACTCCAGAGCAGATTCATCCAGGGAGACCAGGAGGCCTGGATCTGACAAGGGAGGCAAGCCTGTGCAGGAATCGGCTCCCAACCAAGGGATTCTCTGGGTGGTAGGGGATGGTTCCCAGTTGCAGCCCCTGAGGGTCTTGGTTGGCCTGAGTGATGGATTGCGCACCGAGGTTCAGGGAGAAAACCTCAAGGAGGGTCTGGAGGTGGTGGTGGGGCAGCAGGCAGCCCCCAGGCAAGCAGCCGGCAGGGTGACTCCCTTCACCCCTCAAGTGACGCCGGGAGTTGGCAGAGGCATGCGCTGAGCAGGAGGTAGAACTTGGAAAGCCAGGAGCAAGGGAGGCCCCTCATCAGACTCGTGTCGGTGTGCAAGAACTATCGCATGGGAGAGGTGGAAGTGCAGGTGCTAAGGGATGTGTCACTGGAGGTGGCCAGGGGGGAGTTTGCAGCCATAATGGGAGCTTCGGGCTCTGGCAAGACAACCCTCATGAACATCCTTGGTTGCCTGGACAGGCCCACAAGCGGCCGCTACTGGCTGGACGGCGAGGAGGTATCCAGCATGACCGCGGACCAAAGGGCCGTGGTGAGGAACAAAAAGATAGGATTCGTGTTTCAGAATTTCAATCTTCTTCCCCGCACCAGCGCCCTGGATAATGTGGCCATGCCCCTATCATATACAGCGGGTCAGCTTTCTGAGCGGGAGGCCAGGAGGAGGGCCAGGGAGGTGTTGGCCAGAGTAGGGTTGGCACAGAGACTGCATCATGAGCCATCCCAACTCTCAGGAGGTCAACAGCAAAGAGTGGCCATAGCCCGGGCTCTCGTAAACAGACCTCCGCTTCTTCTGGCCGATGAGCCCACAGGAAATCTGGATTCTGCCACCAGCGAAGAGGTGCTCAGCCTCTTTGAGGAGCTAAACAGGCAAGAAGGGGTCACGGTGGTGCTGGTGACCCACGATCCGCATGTGGCAGGACACGCCAGGCGCATCATTCACATCCACGACGGCCGCACTCAAAAAGAGCCACCTGTGGCTCACGAGTTCCATGGATCCAGTTAGGGGAGGCATGCTGTGACCATCTATCGAACAGTGAAGACAGCCCTGCGCTCCCTGCGAAGGAATCCCATGAGGGCCTTGCTTACCACCTTGGGCATAGTCATAGGCGTGGGAGCTGTGATAGCCATGATGGAGATAGGAGTCGGCTCCTCATCTGCCATCAAGAGGACCATAGCCAGCATGGGTGCCAACGTTCTGTTGATCTTCCCTGGAACTGCAGCCAGCGGAGGGGTAAGCTTTGGGGCCGGCAGCGTGGTGACCCTTACTGCTGAGGACGCAGAGGCCATACTCAGGGATTGCCCAGCAGTGAGGAACGTGGCCCCTGTGGTGAGGGCACGAACCCAGGTGGTTTACGGAAACCGCAACTGGGTGCCGGCAGTGATGTATGGTACAACTCCAGCCTTTCTGGACATACGCGATTGGACAGAGCTGGCAGAAGGAGAGCCCTTCACCGAAAGAGATGTGCTCAATGGATCCAAGGTCTGCCTCTTGGGCCAAACCTTGGTGAGGGAACTCTTCGGGGGGGAGTCGCCCGTGGGCAAGGAGATCAGGGTCAAGAACGTCTCCTTCAGAGTGGTTGGAGTGTTGAGTTCCAAGGGAGCCAACATGATGGGCATGGACCAAGACGACATCCTTCTTGCTCCATGGACCACGATCAAATACAGGGTCACGGGATCCAGCCTCCAGAGCGCCAACCAGAGCACCAGCAGTTCCACGGGCAGCACCATGAGCAGGCTCTATCCTTCTTCGGGCGTGCAGCTGTATCCGGAGAGGTCCGAGGCTCAGGCTGCGGCCCAGCCCATGCCAGTGCGCTTCGCCAACATAGATCAGATATTGGTGGCTGCCAAAAGCGCCGAGGAGATCCCTTCTGCCATAGAACAGGTGCAGGCGCTGCTCAGGGAGAGGCACAGAATAAGGCCTGGGGAGCCGGATGATTTCAACATCAGAGACATGACCGAGGTGACCCGCACCTTTGCTTCCACCACCTCTCTGATGACCAATCTGTTGCTGTGGGTGGCCATGATATCGCTTGTGGTTGGCGGGGTGGGGATCATGAACATAATGCTGGTCTCGGTGACCGAGCGAACCCGTGAGATAGGGCTTCGCATGGCAGTGGGGGCAAGGGCCAGGGATGTGCTGCAGCAGTTTCTGGTAGAGGCAGTGGTGCTGTGTCTGGCAGGCGGAGCCCTCGGCATACTGGCCGGACAGGGAGGCTCCTATCTGGTTTGGCTCACGCTTCGCTGGCCCGTGGAGTCTTCTCCAGAGGCCGTGGCGGCTGCTGTGGCGGTCTCTGCCAGCGTGGGCATTGTGTTTGGGTTCTATCCGGCCTGGAAGGCATCCAGGTTGGATCCCATAGAGGCCCTGAGGTACGAGTGAGGGGAAAATGGCCATTGAGCTCATGAGATCTGCCCGAAGGCCCCTAGGGGTGCTTGGGGCTCTAGGGATCATTGCAGCAGCAACGGCCTGTTCTTGGCTGATTCAGGGATGTGCTGTGGGTCCTGATTTCAAGAAACCGGAAATGAGGCTTCCCCAGGGGTGGATAGAAGCACCCCCCAAGGCTCCCGCTGCTGCATCAGGGGAGAAGGGCCAGAGGGAGCTGGCCCGCTGGTGGGAAATCTTCCAGGATCCAATGCTGAGTTCCCTTGTGGAGCGGGCCGTGGAATCAAACCTGGATCTCAAGGTGGCCGAGACCCGCATAGCTCAGGCCAGGGCCCTCAGGGCAGCGGCCACGGGTTCCCTTGGGCCCAAGCTGGCAGGCTCCGTTGATTTCAGGAGAACCCGCACTCCTGTGAGCGTGCCTACAGGGCCGGGGGGAGAAGGCCGAACAGAGGGGCTGATCTCAGATCACTATGAAGCGGGCTTTGATGCAGCCTGGGAACTGGACCTCTTTGGGGGGATTCGTCGGGGACTGGAGGCTGCAGGAGCAGAGGTCCAGGCCGCCATTGAGAACAGGCGGGATGTGCTGGTGAGCCTGGCAGCCGAGGTGGCCAGGCAGTATTGGGAGCTTAGGGCTGTTCAGGAGAGGATCAAGGTGGCTGCCAAGAACCTGGAGGCCCAGTTGCACACAGCGCAGATCACCAGAAAGAGGTTCGAGGCTGGTTTTGCAGGGGCCTTGGATGTGGCCAATGCCAGAGCTCAGGCAGCAACCACAGAAGCTCAGATTCCGGTGCTCAAGGCCTCAGAGAGACAGAGGATCTATGCTTTGAGCCTTCTTCTGGGCCAGGAACCTGGAGCCCTCTTGGAAGAGCTTTCCCAACCTGGGGGATTACCCCAAAATCCCCCACAGGCACCCCTGGGGGTGCCTTCGGAGTTGCTCAGGCGAAGGCCTGACATCCGCAGGGCAGAGGCAGAACTCCACGCGGCCACGGCCAGGGTGGGGGTGGCTGTGGCAGAGCTTTTCCCCAAGTTCACCATCACAGGCTCTCTGAGTTTCCAGGCAAGCGATGCTGCCAACTGGTTCAGCTGGGTGAACCGGATCTGGTCCTTCGGTCCTGGGCTGAGCTGGAGGCTGTTCGAGACAGGTCGAGTCAGGGCAGAAATAGCGCAAAGGGAAGCCATCCAGGAGCAGACTCTAATTTCCTACAGACAGACGGTGCTTCAGGCCCTCAAGGAGGTGGAGGATGCTCTGGTGGCAGCAGCCAGGGAGCAAGAACACAGGAAGGCTCTTGAAGAAGCGGTGGAAGCCAATCGCAAGGCAGTGGATCTGGCCCTGAAACTCTATGTAGAGGGCCAGACGGATTTTCTAAACGTGCTTCAGGCCCAAAGGGCTCTTTACGGCTCAGAGGATGAGCTGATCCAGAGTCTTCGTAACAGCTGCGTGCAGCTGGTGGCTCTTTACAAGGCCCTGGGTGGGGGCTGGGGGCAAGAGCAACCAGGGGAATCTTTGAAATCCAGCTAAAATCCATTCTCATCTCCAGTTGACCACAGGAGCCTTTCTCTTGGGAAGCCTGTGGTACCTAAACCTGGGATAGCCCAGCATCATGGGATAGTGATTGGTGTGGCTCTTGGGTAGAGCCACGGCTTCCTTTAGGGGTTCCCAAAACATGAGAGCCCTTTGCATGAGCCCAGCCCAGCATGTGCCAAGCCCCATGGGGAGAGCTGCCAGCTCCAGGTAAGAAAGTGCCAAAGTAAGATCCACCATTCCGTTGGGATTCTCCTGAGGACAGGATGCTATTAGAACCACAGGCGCCCCACGCAGCACCGTGTCTTTGCCCGCATCCCACCCGGCCACTATGAGGGGCATGTAAGCGGGCACACCTGGTTTGGGCCCTCCTTCCACCAGCTTTCGAATCCACTCCACTGTTATGGAGGCCAGCCCTCTGATCTTTTCTCTGTCAGTGAAAACCGTCCACTGGACGCTCTGGGTGTTTCCACCCGTGGGAGCGTGGGCTGCAATCTCCAGGAGTTTTTCTATTTTTTGCTTTTCCACTTCCTGCTCCTTGAAAACTCTCACGGACCTCCTGGAACGAAGGAACTGAATGGCCATGTCCAGATCTAGAGCCAGTTTCTGCCTCCAAGGGGGGCACTCCTCCAGGGGAACCAGTTCATGGGTCATGGCCCCATGGGGGCACACGGCCACGCAGTGGCCGCAAACAAGACAAACCTTCTCTCCTCCTGGAACCATGGCTGGGTAGCCTTCCTGTGCTTGCTCCATCCTGATTATGCCCATGGGGCACTCAGCCACACAAATCTTGTCCTGCTTGCAGTTCTGTTTGTCTACCAGGATCATTTTCGAGGAGACTCCTTTCTTGGCCTCAAAACAATTTGGGGGAATTGTGGCCCAGCCTGGCTCGGTTTCAGTGGGTGGCCGGGCTCTTGAGCTGATTTCTGAGCTCTACGGTGCCTTTCAAATCCAGCTTCAAGCTGTTGGGATCAATGATCACTGCGTAATCCCTCCTGGCCCCGTCCACGGTGACGTACCCCATCTGGACATCCTTGAGCACAGCTTCTGGATCCCGCTCCAGAGGGTCCCCGAATCCTCCTCCTCCGGCGCTTTGGAACTCTATGACATCTCCGGCTTGACAACGGGTAAGTCCGCTGGGATCTCCTGGCTTACCATTGATCAAGAATCGGGCGCATGCCCCAGGCTTTCCCCCGAAGAGGCCCTCAGGGGGATAGCGGAATCGACCTGCCTGCACCGCTATGGTCACCTGGCCTTCGGGCCCTTCCTCAGTATCAGGCACTCTCACTACAAAGCGCCTTCCCAGCCCTCCCCTGGTTTTCCCCGGGCCCCCAGAGTCGGGGAGAAGTTCTCTGGCTTCCACCAGCAAAGGGGTGTCGCTCTCGAAAATCTCCACAGGGGTGTTGGCTCCATTGGCCGGGAATATGGCGCAGTGGTGACCATCCCGAAGAAGACTGGCTCCCATGCCTCCCCCCCTAATGATCATGGTCAACCAGGGGGTTCCGTTGCGCCTCCTGCCGTGGAATATGTTGGTCTGGGCGGGTGTGCCTCCGCTTCCAGCCAGAATCCTGTCTGGAATGGCTGGGGCCAAGGCTCTGTAAAGCATCTCGGTCATGAAATGACCCACCTGCATCCTGGCAGCCACTGCGGCCGGGAAGCGGCAGTTGACCACAGAGCCTTCGGGGGCGGTCATTGCCACAGGCCTTATGGCACCTTCGTTGATGGGGATGTCCGGGTCACATGCGCTCTTGATGGCCATGAAAACATAAGCATAGGTGAAGTTGTAGACCACATTTCCCCCCCAGTCCACCTGGGGAGATGTACCAGCGAAGTCCACCAGGACCTGGCTTCCTTCCACCTTCACGGTGAGCTTGATGGTTATGTCCGATCGGTTCCCGGCCCCTTCTATGATCCCCTGGTGAGAGTATATGCCGTCAGGCACCCTCGAAATGGCCTGCCGCATGGAACCCTCGGTTCTGCCTATGATCTCCTCGGCCAGTTCGTCCAGGCTCTCCAGCCCTTCATCTTCCATCATCTCCAGGATCTTTTGCCCACACACATGGTTGGCTGCCACCTGTGATCGGATGTCTCCGGTGACCTCATCCGGGGTCCTCACATTCCAGCGTATGAGCTCCATCACAGAGTTGTTTAACCTGCCCCTGTCATAGAGTTTCACCAGAGGGATGAACAATCCCTCTTCGTACACCTGGTGGTTGTCTGAGGAAATGCGGCCTCCTATGTCTGAATGATGAAAAACGCATGCAGTGAAGGCCACCAGCCTCTTGCCCTTGAATATGGGGCTGAGCACGCAGATGTCGTTGAGATGCCCTGCCAGAAGCCATGGATCATTGACTATGAACACGTCCCCAGGGCTCAGCTCTTCAGGATCCAGAGATTGCACTATCTTCTTGACACCCAGGGCCATGGCCCCCGCCTGACCAGGGGTGCAAAGGGTTCCTTGAGCCAGCTCGCGGCCATGGCTGTCTGTGAACATGCAGGTGTAGTCATGTGCGTCTCGAAGCAAGCTGGAAAAGGCCGTTCGCGCCACCGAGGCGTCGGCTTCGTCCACTATGGAAATCAGCCTTCGCCACAGGATCTCCAGGTGAATGGGATCAAAGCTTTTTGTCATGATTTTTTTCTCCTGGCCACGTTTGCTCAGCATTCCTCCCCAAGCAGTTCCATCCACACGAAACCATGCTGGTCAACCCTGGCCCTGGCATCCTCGCCCATGACGATGGTGGATTCCTTCTCTTCGATTATTGCAGGACCCTCCAAGACCGCCCCGGCTGGCAGCCTGTAACGGTCGTAAACCTTGAAGGGGATGAACTCCTTTCTGATCATGGAAAAGGCCATTCTTTGACCCTTGAGTGCTCCCTCCAGCTCACCTGAACTCCTTTGCAGGTATGGAAGGTTAAAGGGCCGGTCAGGAAGTCTGGCCCTCACCTTGAAGGTCACCATCTCCACCGGTGTCTCAGGATAGGTGCGACCGTAAAGCAGGCTGTAGGTGTCGTCGAAGAGTTTTCGGATCTCCTCTTTGGAGAACTGGAAAAAAGGCCTTCTGTCTATCCCCAGATTAGTCTCTGAGCCCTGTCCCACGAACCTCATGTCTATGGAGCGTTGGAAGCTTATGCCTTCTGTGCTCCTTTGGGCTCCTATGGCCGAGGCGGCCTCTGTTTCCAGCTCCAGGAAAAGGGATTCGATTCCATGGAAATCAGCATCTTCTAATTTCACCTTGTGGCTTCTGGCCACATCAAAGGCAATGGGGGCGGTGAAGAATCCCAGGGCTGAGCCCACTCCAGGCATAAGAGGCACAAGCACTTTTGGTGCCCCTATTTTCCTTGCCAATCCATAGGCATGCACAGGCCCGGCCCCCCCGAAGGCCACCATGGTCACCAGCCTGGGATTACCCCCTTTTTCTGCTATGTGGGTCTTGGCTGCAGCTCCCATGACCTCGTTTATCAGGTCATGGATCCCGTACGCAGCCTGGGTGAGGGAGACTCCCAGGGGCTTGGCCAGCTTCTCCCTGATGGCCTCCTGTGCGCCTTGGAGGTCCAAAGGCATTGTCCCTCCCAGAAAATAATCCGGGTTAAGGTATCCCAGAACCAGGTCTGCATCCGTGACCGTGGGCTCCTTGCCCCCGAGCCCATAGCAAACAGGGCCTGGATCAGCCCCCGCGCTCTCGGGCCCCACCTGGAGTGTGCCCAGGCGACTTATTCTGGCTATGCTCCCACCTCCAGCCCCGATCTCCATGAGGTCCACCACGGGAACCTGGATAGGCAGACCGCTACCCTTCTTGAAGCGCTGGATGCGCCCTACCTCAAAGGTGGAGACCAAGCCAGCCTCACCCTCTTGTATCAGGCAGCTCTTGGCCGTTGTGCCGCCCATGTCAAAGCAGAAGAGGTTGCGGATTCCAAACATCCTTCCGTAGAACTGCGAAGCGATCACAGCCGCCGTGGGACCCGACTCTATGATCCTGACCGGAAATTCCCTGGCCACCTGGGCAGAGGTGATGCCTCCGCTGGAAAGCATGATGTAGAGCCTGCCTGGAATCCCCAGTTTCTTTAGCCTTTCCTCCAGTCGTCCCAGGTAACGACCTGTTATGGGCTTCACATAAGCATTGGTAACGGTGGTGCTGGTGCGCTCGTACTCCCTGATCTGAGGTAGCACCTCATAGGAAACTGAAAGAGGTAGATCAGGACTGAGATCCCTGAGCAATTCCTGGATCTGTTTCTCGTGGAGAGGGTTTTCGAAGGAGTTGATGAGACAAACTGCCAGGGACTCTATGTTCATTTCCAAGAGCTTTTGCAACACCTGGCGTGCTTCTTGTGGATTCAGAGGCTTCAAAACCTTACCAGAGCTGCTTATGCGCTCATCCACTTCCATCCTGAGGGGCCTGGGCACCAAAGGGGCCGGGTATTCGGCAAATATGTCATAGGCGTCATAGCGAACTTCCCTACCCAACTCCAGGACATCCTTGAAGCCCCGTGTGGTCACAAGGCCTGTCTTGGCGCCCTTGCGCTCCAAGATGGCGTTTATGACCAGCGTGGTTCCGTGCACCACCTCATAAAGATTTCCCACATACCCGGGCGCAGAATCCATGAGGGCCCTGATCCCCGTTTCAATTGCGTCCGAGGGATCCTGTGGGGTGGTAAGACACTTGTAAACATGAAGCTGGCCTGTGGTGTCGTTTACCAGAACAAAATCCGTAAAAGTCCCGCCTATGTCGCATCCCAGCCTGTAGGATGCATCTTTCAAGATTCACCTCCTTCCCGAGGCCCTTGCTGCTCAAAAAAAGCCAAGGGCAGGACCTGAACCTCCAGGCCCTGACCAGTACAAGGCCTCGGCTTCACTACTGCTTGACCATCCAGTTTAGGCTTGCCTATATTATCAAAACATTGTATACAGAGCCAACCCGTAAACAGCTGGCCAAGGGTAAATCTCACTAGCCCGGCAATGGAGGGTGCGTAATGCCCCAGAGTTTCATGCCTACGTTCAGGAGCCAGGAGGAGCTCAGGGAACACCAGTTGAGGGGACTCAAGTGGACTGTGGCCCACGCCTACAATGGATCCTCCTTCTATAGGGACAGATTGGACAGAGCTGGGGTAAGGCCCCAAGATATCCAAACTCTGGAGGATATCCGCAAGCTGCCTTTTACCACGGCCCATGACCTGAGGGAAGGCTATCCCTTTCCTTTGCTCAGCGTGCCTCTATCGGAGGTGGTGAGGATCCACGCCTCCTCAGGCACCACCGGAAAACGTAAGATTCTGGCCTATACCAGCAAAGACCTGGAGGACTGGATCCACTTCTTTGCACGCTGCTATGAGATGGCAGGCCTAAGCCCAGAGGACAGAGTGCAAATAGCTGTGGGCTATGGCATATGGACCGCGGGGGTGGGCTTCCAGCTTGGCTGCGAGCGTTTCGGGGCCATGGCCATCCCGGTGGGGCCTGGCAACGTAGACATGCAATGCGAGTTTCTGGTGGATCTTCAGTCCACTGTCATGTGCTGCACGGCCTCCATGGCCCTTCTCATGGCAGAGGAAATCCAAAGGAGGGGCCTGAGGGACAAGATAGCCCTCAAGAAGCTGATCTATGGCTCCGAGAGAAGCAGCGAATCCATGAGAAGGCGCATTGCAGAGCTCATGGGGCTTGAGGAGATGTTTGACATTCCGGGCATGACAGAGCTCTACGGCCCGGGCACCGGGCTTGAGTGTCAATGTCATGAAGGAATCCACTACTGGGCTGACTACTACATCCTGGAGATCCTGGATCCCATGACCCTGCAGCCGGTTCCAGAAGGGGAGATCGGGGAGATGGTGGTCACAACACTTTGTAAGGAAGCGGCACCTCTGATCCGATATCGCACCAGGGATCTCACCAAAGCGGTCCCAGGCCTTTGCAAGTGCGGGTCCATCCTGCCCAGACACGACAGGATACTGGGGCGTTCCGACGACATGATAATATTCAGGGCTGTGAACATCTATCCCGGTCAGATAGATCAGATCCTTTCCGAGGTTCCGGAAATAGGAAGCGAGTATCAGGTGATCCTGGAGAGAAAGGAAGACGGAAGGGATTACATGACCATAAGGGTGGAAAGGGCGCCTGAGTTGCCTTTGTCGGACGTGGGGAGGATCAAAACCAGGATAGAGGGTGAGATAAAGAAGAGACTAATGGTGAGCGCCACGGTGGAGGTCGTGGATTACGGTTCTTTGCCAAGGTCGGAACGCAAGTCCAAGCGGATCTTTGACAACAGGCCCATTTGATTGGAGCTCTGGGCGAGGGGGCCAAAGGGTTCGGCCTTGTCAAGAGCTGCTCACTGGTAAGGTCGCTGGATGGGGGCTGTTACGGAGGTGTGCATGAGGAGATTTTCCTATTTGATGCCAAAGAGCCTGGATGAGGCCATCTCCCTCATGGAGTCCTATGGGGAGAAGGCCAGGTACGTGGCAGGCGGAACCGACCTGCTGGTGAAGCTCAAGGAGGGAAAGATTCGCCCCGAGTATTTGGTGTCTCTTAAACACATCCCCTCCATGGACCGCATAGAACCAAATCAAGGCGGAAATGGCCATTGCATTCTGGGAGCTTTGGTCACCCACCGGATGATAGAGACCTCTCGGGCCATCCGTTGGAGCTATCCCATACTGCATGATGCTGTATCCAACATAGGCTCGGTGCAGATCAGGAATGTAGCCACCATAGGTGGAAACCTGGTCAATGCGGTGCCTTCTGCAGACGGGGCCATTCCCCTTGTCACTCTGGATGCCAGGGTGAAGATACAGGGTCCCAAGGGCTCCAGGGAGATGGAATTGCTCCACTTCTTTGTGGGGCCGGGACAAACCGTGCTGGACAGGGGGGAGATCCTAACCGACATACTCCTGCCCCCCCAGCCTCCTCGAACCGGCAGCGCCTACATAAAGTTCGGAAGACGGGAGGCCATGGAGCTTCCACTTCTGGGGGTAGGAGTGCTGTTGAGCTTAGATGAGGATATGCGCCATTGCACCAAGGCCCGCATAGGGCTTGGGGTGGCGGCTCCGACTCCCATGAGGACCTGGCAAGCCGAGGCCTTTTTGGAGGGAAAAGAGCTCAGCGAGGCCGTGCTGGAGGAGGCAGGCAAAATAGCAGCAGAAGAGTCCCGTGTAAGGGACAGCGTGCGTGGGGCTGCCTGGTACAGGAGGGAGATGGTCAGGGTGCTGGTCAAGCGAATGGGCATGAGGTGCCTGGAGAGAATCAAGGCCCTTGGTTGATGGTAAGGGCCCAGGCATTGGATCCACAAGTTGGGAGCCCTGATTACCAATGCGGCGGTTCCCGGTCATGGAGGTAGGATGGCAAGACGCATTTCTTTTCTTCTGAACGGTGAGGTACAGGAGCTGGAGGTGGAGGATCACTGGAGCCTGTTGCACCTGCTGAGAGAGGAGCTGGGGCTCACTGGCACCAAGGAGGGTTGTGGAAGTGGGGAGTGCGGTGCCTGCACAGTCATAGTGAACGGCAAGGCAGTGAACTCATGCCTCTATTTTGCCGTTGAGGTGGATGGCAAGGAGGTGCTGACCATAGAGGGGCTGGCAGCCCCGGATGGGACGCTCCATCCCCTTCAGAAGGCCTTCGTGGAGCATGGGGCAATACAGTGCGGGTTTTGCACTCCGGGGATGATCATGTCCGCCAAGGCCCTCTTGGACGAGAATCCCAGCCCCAACCAGGAGGAGATTCGCCATGCCCTGGCAGGGAATCTTTGCCGATGCACGGGATACATCCAGATCTTCAGGGCCATAGAGGCTGCAGCCGGACAGTGGAGCAACAGGCCCGTGGAAGCCATAGCCAGGAGGAGTGAGTGATGCACCCCGAGCAATTGTGCACTGTGGGTAAACCCATCCCCAAGCTGGATGCTGTGGACAAGGCAACTGGTAAGGCCCTATACATCCATGACGTGAAAGTCCCGGGCATGCTCCACGGCAGGATACTCTACAGCAGGTATCCCCACGCCAAGATAGTCCATGTGGATGTGTCCAAGGCCAAGAGGTTGCCGGGTGTGAGGGCCGTGCTGACCGGCGAGGATATACCCCCATTCAAGTTCGGTTTTTACAAGGATAACACCCCCCTCAAGAAGGGCAAGGTGCGCTCTTACAGGGACGAGGTGGCTGCGGTGGCTGCCATAGACCCGGATGTGGCAGAGCAAGCCCTGGAGCTCATAGAGGTGCAGTACGAGGCCCTGCCTGCTGTGTTCGACCCAGAAGAGGCCATGGCAGAGGGAGCGCCATTGGTGCATGAGGAACACCGCACAAACCTGCTCCGGCTGCCCTGGAAGATGCATCTGGGGGACGTGGAGGAAGGCAGGAAGAGGTCACGTTTCGTGGTGGAGGATAGCTTCAGGGTAACCTGGGTCACCCATTGCTGCATGGCTACTAGCGGCTGCATCGCCATGTTCGACGCCTCGCATAATCTGACCATGTACAGCAACACCCAGATCCCATCCCTTGCCCAGAAAGACTACATCGAGGCCCTGGAGGCCATGGGATTGAAAGGTAAGAGGGTAAGGGTCATAAAGGCGTGTATAGGTGGGGCATTCGGTAGCAAATTAGACACATATGCATACGAGTACATTGCAATCCTGCTTGCCAAGGCCACAGGGAAGCCCGTGCGCATCCTCTTTGACCGCAAGGAGGAGTTCATAGCCACATCTGGCCGTCAACCTGCCATCATAAACATCTCCCAGGGCTGCGACGAGGAAGGGAGACTCCTTTTCAGGGATGTGGCCATGATCCTGGACAACGGTGCCTACACCTCCTGGGGAGCAACAACTCCTTCGGTCATGATGATGCCCATCTCCTCCCTGTACAGGGTTCCCAACATTCGCTATGAGGCCAAGTGTGTCTATACCAACAACACCTATGCCCAGGCCATGAGGGGATATGGGAATCCCCAGGCCACCTTTGCCATCGAGAGCTCCATGGACAGACTGGCTGAGGTAGCCGGGATAGACAGGCTGGAGTTTCGCATTCTCAACGCCAACCAACCTGGGGACACGACTCCGCAGGATTTCAGGATAACGACCTGCGGACTCAGGGAGTGCATAGAACAGGTTCGGGAGAGGCTGGGTTGGGACAGGCCCAAAGCCAAGGACGAGGGGCTTGGGATGGCTTGTCTCATACATGTGGGAGGTGGAGCCAGGGTCTACAAGTCAGATGGTTGCGGCACCATCATCAAGATGGACGATTATGGAAAGGTGGATGTTTTCACCGGCGCCACGGACATGGGCCAAGGCGCAGATACGGTCATAGCACAGGTGGTGGCCGAAGAGCTGGGGGTACTGGTTGAGGATGTGAGGGTGATCCATACAGACACTGACGTGTGCCCTTGGGATGTGGGGGCTCATGCCAGCCGCACCACCTTCGTGGCTTGTAACTCGGCCCTGGGGGCTGCCAGAAAGCTCAGGGAGAGGATCCTGGAGATAGCCTCTCGCCAGATGGGAGAGCCCCAGGAGGGCCTGGGCCTGCGCCACAGAGAGGTGTTTAGTATCAACGAGCCAGAAAAAAGGTTGGAACTGGGAAAACTACTGCGTAAGGCGCACTTCAGCCCTTCGGGTCAGATGCTGATGGCTGAGTTCTTCTACGATCCTGCCAATGAGAACCTGGACAAGACCTTCAGGGGTAATCTCTCCATGACCTACACCTTCGGGGCCCACGGGGTCAGAGTAAAGGTGGACAGAGAAACGGGCAAGGTGAAGGTGCTCCAGTACGTGGCTGCCCATGATGTTGGAAAGGCCATAAACCCCATGCTGCTGGAAGGGCAGGTTTATGGTGGTGCCCTCATGGGTCTGGGGTACGCTCTCACAGAGCAGTTGATCTTGGACAAGGGCGAGGTCATGAACCCCAATTTCAGAGACTACAAGATCCTGACAGCCAAGGATGCCATACCCATCGAGACTTGCATTGTTGAAACCATGGACCAGTTCGGCCCATTTGGGGCCAAGGGCATAGGGGAGCCTGGCTGCGTGCCCACTGCACCTGCCATAGCCAATGCCATATATGATGCGGTGGGCGTGCGCATAAAGGAATTGCCCATGACCCCGGAACGGGTGCTGGCCGCCCTCATGGACAAGGAGATGGGAAGCTAAGTGGCGGTCTTTGACCTATCCATGGCCTAGCTGCTTCCAACTGAGCCCCCAACCGAAAGAGAGTGGATTCCTCCCCGAAGCGGGCCACAAAGTGAGACCCTATGGGGTGGCCTTGGGCGTTCCAGTAAAGGGGCACGGACATGGCTGGTTGACCGGTCATGTTGCAGATGGGGGTGAAAGGCACGAACTGGGCCGCCTTGCGAAGTGCCAGCAGGGGATCCTGTTTGGAAGGCTCAAAGCTTCCCAGGGGAAGAGGGGGTTCAAAAAGGGTGGGACTGAGCCAAAGATCAAACTGCTGGAAGAACTGGGCCACTCTCCTGGACATGCTCTGGAGAAGCTGTACTGCCAAAAGGTAATTGGCAGCACTTTGATTCTTTCCTATCTCGTACAGGCTCCAGGTGGTGGGTTCCACATGCTCCGGGGAGGGCTGCTTGCCGGTTAGCCTGGCTATACCCTCCAGGGTGGAGGCGCACCCTGAGGACCATACCACCATGAAGGCTCCATTCATCAGTTCTGCATCCAACACAGGAGATGCTTCCTCCACCACGTGCCCCAGCTCCTCACAGAGTCTTGCAGCATCCATGACCGCTTCCAGGCAGTCCGGATGAACCAGATGGCCTCCAGGCGTTCTGGTTGTGAATCCGATCTTGAGCCTGCCAGGATCAGCTCCCACATCTTGCAGAAAAGGTCTGGAGTTGGGTGGGGCCCAGTAGGGGTCCCCCACATCCGGACCACTCGTGGCATCCAGAAGTGCGGCGCTGTCCCTCACAGAGAGGGTCAGGGCGTGCTCCACCACTAGCCCCCCCATCAGGTCGCCGAAGTTGGGGCCAAGGGGGTTTCTGGCTCTTGTGGGCTTCAGGCCAAAGAGCCCGCAGCAGGATGCTGGGATGCGAATGGAGCCTCCACCGTCGTTGCCGTGGGCCATGGGCACCATTCTGGATGCCACGGCAGCTGCCGAACCTCCGCTGGACCCGCCGGGGGTTCGGGTTGGATCCCAGGGGTTTCTGGTGGGGCCGAAGAGCCTGGGCTCTGTGGTGGGCAGGATTCCCAACTCCGGGGTATTGGTCTTACCCAGTATGATGAGGCCTGCGCGCTTTAGCCTAGAGACCAGCTCGCTGTCTTGGGGGGGCGAGAAATTCCTCATGAGCTTGGAACCCATGGTGAGGCCCACCCCAGCCAGGGCTGCCAGGAGGTCCTTGAGCAGAAAGGGCACCCCCGTGAAGGGCCCCTGGGGAAGTGATTCTCTGGCCAAATCCCGGGCTTGGTCGAATAGCCTGGTCACAACGGCGTTTATTTCAGGATTCAGCCTCTCTATGCGCTCAATGGCCGCATCCACCAGCTCCAGGGGGGTCAGCTCCTTGCTTTTCACCAGTTGGGCCTGAGAAGTGGCATCCAAAAGGGCAGTCTCATCGGCTATTGCCATATTGCTCCTCCTCCCACATTGTGTTTTCACGAAACCAGAGCAATGGGTTTAGGTCGGCCCCGATCCTTTAGGGTTGCCAAGAACATCCAATAGCAACCTGCTTTTCTCCATTGTCTCACACCTTCTCATTCTCGACTCTTTGCCGGATTTCCTCCAGCCTCTCTAGATCCTCGGGGCTGTCCACATCCAAAAGCAGATGCGGGCGAGGCACCTCCACTTCCAGGATCTCCTCAGCATGGGCCTGCAGAATGTCTCTTCCTCCCACATCGCCTCTTAGGGCCATGAGGGAAATATAGAAGCGGCTACCGAATATTACAGGATGAGCCCTCTTTCCCCTGGCCAAAGGAACACATATTTCCTTTTCCGAGGCCCAAAAGGCTCTTAGCAAAAACTCCACGGTGAAGGCATCCAGAAGGGGCTGGTCTGCGAAAAGAAGCATGAAGGAGGGGAACCTGCCCTGGATTCTCTCCAAACCAATCCTTATGGAACTGGCCATGCCTTCTGTGTAGTCTTTGTTAAGAAGAACCTCCAGCCTTGGATCCCAGATGGCATCCCCAAGAGCCTCTTTCACTTTTCTTGCCTCGTATCCCAATACCAGCACCACTTTGACAAGAGGTGAGGCCAGTGCCTGCTCCAGAACCCTCAAGAGCATGGCCTTGCCCCCAAAAGGCAAGAGCTGCTTGGGCCTGCCCATACGCTCAGAGCTTCCCGCTGCAACCAAGATTCCGGCTGTAGGCCCCTTGCCCATTTATACTTTTAAATCCTGGATTTCTCTGCCAGGGGCTTCCTCAGAGGCATCCCCCCAATGGGAGACTTTTCCGATGTGCAGCCCCAAGAACTTGGCCATTTCATGAGCCTCCGTCTGGCTGCCCGGAGAAATGGTGGAGGACTATTTTACCAAGCTTGGCAGGTAAAGGGCTATGTCCGGGAAAAGTATCATGATGGCTATGGTCACACAGTACGCGGGTATGAACCAGATGACCCCCTTGAATACTTCCGAGAGGGGGATGTCCACAGCTACCCCACGCACCACATATGCACAGATTCCTACAGGCGGGGTGACGGCCCCCATGGTGGTCACCACGGTCAAGATGCAGCCAAACCAGACAGGGTCGTATCCCAACTGGGTGGCCAGGGGAAAGAAGATGGGGATGGAGATGAGCAAGAAGCCAAGTGCATCCATTACCATCCCAGCAATGGCATAGATGATCAATATGGCGGTCATGACCAGGGGTGGTGAGATGTGGAGATTAGATACCAACTCCACTGTCTGAAAGGGAAGCCTGCTTATGGTCAAGAAGCGACCAAAGATCACCGCTCCCCACACGATGACGATCACCATGCTGGTGACCTTCAAGGCATCCAGCACAGCTTTGACAAATCCTTGCCAGGACAGCTTTCTTCGCACGGTGATGGCTAACAAGAGGGCGAAGAAGGCGCCCGCGGCCCCTGCCTCAGTTGGAGTGTAGGCCCCTGTGTAAAGGCCGCCCATCACAAGGCCGAAAAGCACTATGACCTCTGCCATGCCAGGCAGGGCCTTGATTTTTTCCATCAACTTAACCTTTGGCCCACCGGGCCCCCACTGGGGGTGTCGTGCACACAGGAAATAGATGGTCAAAATGAAAAGCACAGTCATCAATAAGCCTGGCAGCGTGGATCCCCAGAAAAGCTTACCAATGGACTGTCCGGTCTGGATGCCGTAAACGATGAGCACCACGCTGGGCGGGATCACCACTCCCAGTGTTGAACCGCAGGCTATGGCCCCTGTGGAGAGGGCCTTGTCGTAGCCATATTTTTTCATCTCCGGCAAGGCCACGGTGGACATGGTGGCGGCAGTGGCGTTGTTGGAGCCGCAAATGGCAGCGAATCCAGCACAGGCCATCACCGTGGCCATGGCTATTCCACCGCGGGTCCGGCCGAACCATTTGTAAGCAGTGTCATACACGCCTTTGTTGACCCCAGCATAGAAACAAATGGTTCCCATGAGCATGAATAGAGGAATCACCGTCAACCCGTACGAGGAAAAATTACCCCAGGTCTCTGTGCCTATCATGGACAGCGCAGAGTCAAGGCCCGTGACGTACCAAAGCCCGCAAAAACCCACAAGAGCCATGGCAAACCCCACGGGCATCTGGAGTATTATCATCACAGCCAGCAAAACCACTATGCCGATGATTCCAGTCATCTCTTTTTGCCAGCCTCCAGGAATATGGCTTTCAGGAAATTGACCAGGAGAAGCACAGCCAGCACAAGGCAACAAAGCGAAACCGCATATACGAATGGGTAATAGATCATTCTCAGGGTCTCAGAGGTCTCCCCTCTTTGCCATATCATGGTGGCATAGTGAGCCGTGCGCCAGGTGACCAGCAAAAAGAAGATCATGCACACAAAGGAATTGAAAGCATCTATGAAGCGCTTGGTTTTCTTTGAGTAACTGGTGGCCAGGATATCCACGCAGATGTGGGCCCCTGTCACCTGAGAATGTCCAAGAGAGAAAGCCACCACCATGGCTCCCAGAAATCCAATGAGTTCGTACGCTCCTGCCATGGGAGCTCCCAATGGCCTCAAGAGCATGTTGGCGCAGGCAATGCCAGTCATGCCAAGGAGAGCCAGTCCGCCTATCCAACTGAACCACTGGCTGATTCCACGGCTGATGCGATCCAGTGCTGATATCATCAGGTACCTCGCGGTTCACCCAAGGGAGGGGTCAGGCCCTCCCTTGGGGCAAACCTCTTCACAAATGGCCCTCAATTGGGGAATTCCTTGGTGTATTTGTCTTTCAATTGCAGCAGATCATCCAGAATTGCCTTGGCCGGGAGTCCCTTGCCTGAGACGCTGTTCAGATACTGGTCGGTCATGGGCTTCAAAAGTGCATACCACCTGGAGATTTCCTGAGGTGGGAGCTGGTAGACCTGTACCGTTGGGTCCTTGTATGTCTCCACGGACCACTTCATGGCTTCCTTTACATGGTTGTCCACATACTGGCCCGTCCAGATAGCCTGTTCCCGGCCTAAATCCTCTATCACCTTTTTCACATCTTGGGGCAAGCTCTCCCATTTGGCCTTGTTCATCACAACCGCGAAGGAAACTACAAAGAGATTTACATTGGCCGTGACATGACGACAATACTCTGCGTATTTGAAATCCTTCATCACCTCCAGGGAGGAGACATTACCCTTTATCACCCCTTTTTGGAGGGCCTCGGGCACGTCAGACTGAGGCATCCCAACGGCCTTGGCCCCTAGAAGCTCAAGGATCTTGGCTCCTGTTCCCGAAGCCCTGAGTTCGTATCCCTTGAGATCCTCCAAGCTCTTGATGGGTTTCATGGACATGATGTTGGCAGGAGGGCAAGTAAACATCGTCACAATCTTGAATTTCTCGAGCTCCTTGGGCATATACTTCTGAACCAGCTCCCAGAGGGAGACGCTTGCCACAGTGGCGCTGGGCCAGCCCAGGGGAAGGTCCACTGCTTCCACAACAGGAAACATGCCAGGGAAATAGGAAGTGGATGTGCAGCCTATGTCAGCCGTGCCTGCAGCCACTCCATCGAACATGTTTTTGGCGCCCAGCAAGGTGCCGCCCGGGTAAGTATCAACCTTTACCTTCCCAGCAGTCCTCTTTTCCACCTCTGCCTTCCACCTCTCCATCTGCACACAGGGAAAGGTGGGTGCAGGAGGGAAGTTGGCGTAACTAAGCTTGATCTGGGCCTGGGCAGGTCTTAAGAAAAATTGGCCCAGGAGCAAAGAGACCGCCGCGAACCCCGCGATCATTCCCATGGATCCTTTGCCAAGTAAGCGCCTCATTTTCAGTCCCCCCTTCCTTAATTTTTGGGAAGCCCTTTCCCCTGTGGATAGGGTCTTCCTTGTTTGACCAAGAAACGGTTGTCCCCATGTGATGTCACAAGCTTTCCCGAGACTTTCCCTGGCGGCGACTAGTCTCTACTGTATACAGTGTGCTTGTCAAGCTTTTTTCGACAGGCCGGCATCACGCGAGGCTAGAAGCCACTGTCCACCATAGATGAATTGGAGTATCAACATCAAGCTATGATGGCATGAACCCGTGGGTGTCAGCCCAAACCATGGCCCTTTATCTGGGGTCGCCGGGGCTTGAATCTGAGAGAATTTCTCACAGAGAAGGCCTGGAGTGTAACCTTTAACCTATCAGGTCTTGGCCAATGATCCGCATCAGAGATAAATTGGGAGAAGTCACATACGGGGGGGGGAACTCATTTTGGGGTTTAAAGGAAAGGGGAGAGGTGGTCATGTCTTTAGAACCAAGCGCTGTTTTCCACAGGGTATTGGAGCGGACTTTGCCGCGTGCGCTAAGGGCTCGGGGGGTTTGGATAGAGGATAGTGAGGGGAAAAGATACCTGGATGCCAGTGGAGGAGCCCTGGTGGCCAATGTGGGCCATGGCAGAGAGGAGATAGCCAGTGCAGTAAAAGAAGCCATCCTCAGCCTCTCATATGTCCACGGGACCATGTTCACAAACGATCCTGTGGAGAAGCTTGCCGCAAGCCTCTCCAGGCACGCTCCAGCGGGCATAGAGTGTTTCTACTTCCTCACATCCGGCTCCGAGGCCGTAGAGGCTGCCATCAAGATGGCCAGACAGATACATCTTGAAGAGGGAAGACCGGGGCGGGAGGTCTTGATCAGCAGGTGGAACTCTTACCACGGGCTCTCTCTGGGAGCCTTGGCAGCAACAGGCAGAAGCTTTTTTAGGACTCCCTTTGTGCCCCTCATGAGAGATGCGGTTCACATACCACCTCCCTATTGCTTGAGGTGTTCCTTCGGTCTGGTGCATCCTGAATGTGGATTGCGATGTGCCAGGTTTCTGGAAGAGACCATACAAAGAGTTGGCCCATCGGTGGTCTCGGCCTTTCTGGCAGAGACCGTCAGTGGGGCCAGCCTGGCCTGTTGTCCACCGCCGCCCGGTTACTGGAAATGTATCAGGCAAATATGCGACCGCTATGGAGTCCTGCTCATAATGGATGAAGTCATGTGCGGCATGGGTCGAACAGGCAAATGGTTCGCCAGCGAACACTATGGGGTCAGCCCAGACCTGGTGACTCTTGGAAAGGGGATCGCAGGGGGCGTTCAGCCCCTCTCGGCAGTGGGTTTGAGGGCTGAGTTCAGGGATCTCATGGCCAGGGGAAGCGGCTCTTTTGTGCACGGGGGCACTTACACTCATCATCCGGTCGCCTGCTCTGCTGGCCTGGCGGTTGTAAGGATCATAGAAGAAGAGGAGCTCGTGGAGCGCTGTGCCCAGATGGGAAAGGTGTTACAGAACATGTTGCGTGAAGCTCTTGAAGGCTCAGAGCATGTGGGTGACATAAGAGGGATTGGTTTGATGTGGGGTGTGGAGTTGGTTGCGGAAAAAGAGAGCATGCGTCCCTATCCCAGAAAGGAGAAGGTGGCCGAAAAGATATGGCAGTATCTGTTTGCAAAGGGAATCATAACTTACAGGTCAGCGGGCTTTGCAGGCCTGGACAAGGATGCTATCATCCTGGGTCCCCCCTTTATCATCCAGGAAGATGATCTACAACTGGCCGTGGAGGCCATAGGAGAGGCAATGGAAAAAATATTGGATTGATTTGCCCATGTGGAAGTAAAATGAGAGGCATCGTTCCTGATAAGAGGATAATGCGGGCTAACTTGACCATGTCGTGGGTGAGCTGATTCATGCCCAAATGTCACCTGATTTTCCCTGTAGATTCTTTGCCTAGTTCAAATATGATCAGCTTGCATTAGAGGGCTTCGGGGCATGACTCCAAAGTCATTGTTTCTAGGGAATGATAGGGCTTAGGTTGGCCAGATCAAGAAAAGCCCCTTATTACTAAAGACTCATGGCCAAGAACTGTCAAATCTGGGTCACAAGTCCTGCCGATTCCCATTGGGGTTTGCCATGAGACGACATGACGCTAACTGCCCATGGTGTCTTTTAGAATTAAAAACAAAGAGGGCACAATGGCAGCACGCAACAAGAGGCCGACCGTGTACCTGGATGCCGATTTGCAAAAGGCACTTGGGCTCAAGGCCGTATAAACCAACCAATCCATATCAGAGCTTGTCAACAATGGAGTCAGAGATGCCCTGGCAGAGGATGCCTAAGACTTGGCTGCTTTTGAAAAAAGGGCCAAGGAGCCTTGGATCCCCTATGAGGAGATGGTCCTTAGGCTAAGGAAAGATGGCCGAATATGGCTCTTTTCTCAGGGAGTCAGTTAAGAAGGATGCAGAAAGCATTGCCAAAGAGGATCTGAGAAAGGTCATGACCTTTATCAAACTGCTGGCTGATGATCCGGGCTCTTTGGAACGCGAAAAACTGACCAGACTTGAACGCTAGCGGCTCAGGCAGGAAAGATAGCGCATTGTGTATGGGGTGCAAGATGAAGATCACGCTGTCACTTTTGTGAAGGCGGGACACAGGAAAGAGCTCCATGTTTAATGGCAAACAAGCCTCTTTGATGAAAGACTCCCCTAATACCGTCTGCTAAGAGACGTGTGATTCTGGGCAAGGACAGAATCACTGGCGTTTGAGGATTCGGCCGGGTCTGGCCGGGGTTCTCTTTCCCTTTTCCAAGACCATCTGACCATTGACCAAAACGTATTGTATTCCTTGAGGGTATTGTTTCGGATCCTGGAAGGTGGCCATGTCCTGGATTTTTTCCAGGTCAAAAAGCGTGAGATCTGCATAGAAACCCTCTTGGATCTGCCCTCGTTTCTCCAGAAAAAACCTTTTTGCAGCCTGGGAGGTCATCTTCTGAATCGCCTGGGGCAGGCTGAGAGTCCTTTTCTCCCTCACGTATCTCGCTATCACCCTGGGGAAGGTCCCGAAATTTCTGGGATGAGGCTTTCCTTCACTCAATCGGCCCTGGACGCTCAGGATCTGTCCGTCCGAGCCAACCATGGAAAGAGGGTGGCGCAAGACCGTCTCCACATCATCCTCCCTCATCAAAAAAAGGGTGATCATGACCGCTCCTTGCTCCTCTTCAAATAGCTCCATGCACGCTGTGGCCTCATCACAACCCTTGCCTGTGGCCATTTCCACAATGGAGTTTCCTTCCCATGCCTTGTTGTGAGGCTTCTTTACAGATGCGATGAAGATGTTCTGCCATCCTCCCATCTGCTTGGCCATGAGCTCCAGAGATCTTGCGATTCTTCTCCTTTCCGAGGCTTGTCCAAGCCTTCTGATCAATCCTCGGGTCCCCTCATTTACATCTTCCTTGGGAAACAGGTAACTGATCAGGGTGTTGCCTGCCACATAGGGATATACATCGCAGGTGATTTCCAGCCCTCTCCTGGCGGCTTGCTCCATCATCTCCAAAGACCTGTTCACCTTTCCCCAATTCCTGGGGCCAGAGGCCTTATGATGGGAAAGGTGCACGGGTAGTCCGGTCTCCTGGGCCAACTCCATCATCTCCGAGACAGCATCAAAGAGACGATCTCCCTCATCTCTCATATGCACCGTGACAAGGGTGTTTTTGAACTCTTTGACCACTCTTCCCATGGCAACCAGTTCTTCCTTGCCGGCGTAGCACCCCGGAGCGTACGCAAGGCCCAGGGAGAGACCAGCTGCGCCCTGCTCAAGGTTCTTTGTCAAATATTCCGACATCTCCGCAAGCTGGTTTTTCTTGGGTGTTTCATCCGAGAAGCCCATGGAAGCAAGGCAAAGCATTCCATGCCCCACAAGGGAGGCAAAATTTAGCCCAATTCCGCCCGTGTTTAGCAGGGCTTGGGCAAAACCCTCATGGTCAACCCAATCCCAAGTCAATCCTCCGGGGAAAAAATCCACATATTCTTTGACCTGAGACAGCCGCCGGGCATTGACTGGAAAGACAGAGTAACCACAGTTTCCTGCTATCTCTGTGGTCACCCCCTGGCGGATCTTGCTTTCACCCGAGGGATCCAGAAGGATGGTGAAGTCGGAATGGGTGTGAGGGTCAATGAACCCAGGCGAGACCACAAGATGGCTTGCATCTATGCTCAGTCGGCCCATGGAAACATCTATCTGTCCAATGGCCGAGATCCTGTCACCCAAAATACCCAAATCCGCCTGATATGCATCTGTGCCCGTCCCATCTACAATCAGGCCTCCACGAATCACAATATCAAACATTGCTTTCTTCCCTTGGGTGTTAGTTAAAAACTATCCGGCATCCAGTTCATGCTCCATATAGAGAAAGCCAGGCTCTGTGTCAACTGCCAAAAACCAATTCCAGGCATAACAAGAACCTGGGTTTAAATAAGGATGGAAGGCCAGCCGTATCATGCACGAGTAAGTAGAAATGCAAACTGAGTTGGGGTACCTTCGGATAAACTGACTCATGCTCAAATGTAGCCTGATTCTAGTCCTTGGGTCCTTGGGGAGTCTAGACCTCAAGATGTACAGATGTGCTGAGGGCTCGAGGGGCTCAGCCCCCACATCACCGATCCTGGGAAACACTGAGGGCTAAGGCTTCTGGTCAAGGAGAAAAGCATGTCAAGAAAAGGTATCTTGGGTTTTTTGATCTTGGCAGTCTTGGTAATGGCCTTGGTATTCATTCTTTGGCCATGGCCCATAAAAAGACACCATGAGCCTACATCCCTCGATGCAGCTCCTGATCTGGCTGCACACTCGGAGGAGTTCAGGAAAGAGGTGATCCGGGTCACAGAAGGAGTTTACGTTGCCGTGGGATTTGGTTTGGCCAACTCCATCCTGCTGGAGGGTACAGATGGGGTGGTCATCCTGGATACCATGGAAAGCGCGGAGGCTGCCACCTCTGTGAAAGAAGCCTTCAGTGGCATCACCACCAAGCCCGTAAAGGCAATAATCTACACCCACTTTCACACAGATCACATAAATGGTACAAGGGTCCTGGCCGGAGAAGACCGCCCTGAGATCTACGCCCACGAGACCACCCTATATCACATAGACAGGGGGCTCAACCTAACGCGGGATATCAACTTCAAGAGAGCCATGAGGCAATTCGGAGTCTTCCTGCCCGAGGAAGCCTTGATCAATGCCGGAATAGGGCCTCGTCTTGTCTTCAGCGCTGAGGCCAAAAATGCCTTTGTGCGCCCTACCAAGACCTTCTCTGGGGAGTTCATGGAGCTGGATGTGGCGGGCTTGAGACTGCTGCGCATCCACGCTCCAGGAGAGACTCCTGATCAGGTGGCTGTCTGGCTTCCGGAGAAAAGGGTGCTAATGCCTGCAGACAATTTCTACAAGTCCTTTCCCAATCTCTACGCCATTCGAGGCACCGCATACCGCGACGTCATGCTCTGGGTGAGAAGCCTGGACAAGATGCGCCAGTTGAATGCCCAATTCCTGGTGCCCCACCATACCAGACCCATAGCGGGTCAGAGAGCCGTTCTAGAGGCCTTGACCGACTACCGCGACGCCATACAATTCGTGCACGATCAGACCATCCGCTGGATGAATCGGGGACTCACCCCAGAGGAGATAGTGGAGCGGGTCAAGCTGCCTGCCCATCTGGCCGAGAAACCCTACCTGAAAGAGTACTACGGCACCGTGGCCTGGTCGGTGCGGGCCGTCTTTGATGGGTACCTGGGCTGGTTCAAGGGCAATGCCACGGACCTAAATCCCCTGCCCATCCGGGAACGGGCAAGAAGGATAGCGGACATGGCAGGGGGACAGGAGGCTCTCTTGGGCCAGGCCGGGGTGGCGGCTTCCCGAGGGGACTATCAGTGGGCCTTGGAGCTGGCCGACTTGCTGCTAGAGCTGGAGCCTGAGTCCAAGGAAGCCAGAGGCATCAAGGCCTCGGCCCTGTGAGCCCTTGCACAGAGACAGACCGCAGCCACAGGCCGCAATTACTACCTGACCCAGGCCCTGGAGGTGGGGGGAAAGCTTAAAATAGGAAAGGTTCCAATTAGGGATCCAGAGCTGATCCACTCCATTCCTTTGGCTGCCATCTTCTCGGCCATGAGTGTCAATCTGGATCCGCTCAAGAGCGCTCAAAGGGATCAGGTGGTGGGCTTTCATTTTCCAGATACGGGCGAGGAGTTCATGGTCCATGTCCGAAGAGGGGTTGCCGAGATCCGTCCAGGCTTCCAGGATCCACCCAAGACCCTGGTGAGGGTTGACTCCAAGGTGTGGAAGGAAATCGTAGCCGGGCTCAGAAACCCTGTTCTGGCCTATGCCAAAGGGGATCTGCAGATCCAGGGATCAGCCCTGGATCTGGCTCAGTTTCTGGGGCTTTTCAAAAGCGAGGATCTTTGAACCCCTTTTTCACAGGCCTTTTCCATGCAAAGCCTCTTGGTGCAATCAGTGGGGAACTGAGGCTCAGTGCCCGGGTTTTTGGGCCTGCTCTTGAGCCCGCCAAATGGCTACTGAAGGCTTGATGGAACCCACCGTGCATATCTCCAACTTAAGGTCCATGGGTGGGGGATGCCAGGCCAAGGGTCACCATTTTGTCATCTAGATGAGCTCGGCCTGGAGGCTCCAGTCTCCCCTGGCTCTATGGTCGCCCACGAGAAGGTGAAAGTCTCAAGTGAGCTCTTGACTTAAGTCAATGGGCTTTTCCTATGGATTCAATAGACTTCCACCCAGAGACAGGAACCCACGGAAAACCTCCAAAGGGGGGAAAAGGCTCATGCTGAGACTGTCCGCCCGCCTCCCTGACCAGACATACCACAGCCTCCTTGTCCCGTGCAAAGAGGCCTGCCCTGTGCACACTGACGCCAGGGGATACATCAGGGCCATTGCAGAAGGCAGATTCGAGGATGCTTACCTGATTGCAAGAGGACCAAATCCCTTTGCTTCCATCTGCGGCCGTATCTGCGCAGCTCCCTGCGAGGCGGCCTGCCGCAGGGGCAAGCTGCCCCGATTGGATGAGCATGGGAGCCTTGTGGGATATGACAAACCTGTGGCCATCCGTTCCCTGAAAAGATTCGCCTGCGAACAGGCCGGCCCAGAGGCTCGGCCTGTTGAGGAGCTTCTGTCCAGGCTGCAGCAATACCAGCCTAGCTTTTTCATGGATGCAGAAGAGATGGCAGCTCTGCTTCGAAGCGGTGTGCAGGGGGCCTTCAAGCCTGCCTCTGGGGAGCGGGTGGCAATAATAGGGGGAGGCCCAGCCGGTCTTTCGGCAGCCCATGATCTGGCTTTGATGGGATTTAGGCCTTTGGTCTTGGAAAGCGAGTCCGTGGTGGGTGGAATGCTGGCAGTGGGTGTTCCCAACTACAGGCTTCCCAGGCAGATCGTCACCCGCGAGATAGAAGTCATAAGGGCACTGGGGGTGGAGATCCAAACAGGTGTCATGGTTGGGCAGCATCTCTCCTTTTCTCAACTGCGCAAGGACTTCCCTGCCGTGATCATAGCTGTGGGTGCCAAGGGCTCCAGGAAGTTGGGGCTCGAGGGGGAGTCGGGGCCGGGGGTCTACGGTGGGGTGGATCTTCTTAGGTCAGCCGCTTTGGGTCTGCCCCTGGAGGTGGGCAGGGAGGTGGTGGTCGTGGGTGGAGGCAATGTGGCCTATGACGTGGCAAGGACAGTGCTCAGGCAGATCGCGTACGACACTGCCCGCACCGCTGCCCGCATGCCGGGCATGGGGAAGGTCAGCCTGGTGTCCCTGGAGACACTGGAAGAGATGCCTGCAGACACCTCCGAGATACTGGAAGGGGACCAAGAGGGCATCCAGAGGATAAATGGATGGGGGCCAGTTCGGATCCTAAGGGATGGGGGCGGGGCGGTCAAAGGGGTAGAGTTTCGCAAGTGCCATCGAGTCTACGACGAGCAAAGAAGATTCGCCCCTGTTTTCGATGACTCCATTCGCATGACCATTTCTTGCGACACGGTGCTTTTGGCTGTGGGCCAGGTGCCCAATCTTTCCTTCCTCCAGGGCTGGGAAAAAGAGGTGGGGCTTGTGAAGCCAGGGTTTCTAAAGGTGGACAAAGAAACCCTGTCCACTGCTGCCCCCGGGGTCTTCGCCGCTGGGGACATAGGCCATGGCACCAGGCTTCTCATAGACGCTGTGGCTTCTGGCAAGGCTGTTGCCCGCTCGGTGTACAGGCACATCACGGGAAGGCAGATCAGCCTGGAGCAGACCACATCTTACATAGCTATTTCCCGCTACCAGAGGGAACGTGGGTACGAGGCCAAGGCCCGTGTGCCTGTCCAACTCCTGGAGCCGGACCAAAGGCTTCAAAGGCCAGACATTCAGGTGGAGCTTGGATACACGAGGCCACAGGCAATGCTAGAGGCCTCCAGGTGCCTAGACTGCGGGGTGACTCCCATATTCGACTCATCCAGATGCTTGCTTTGTGGGGGTTGTGTGGATGTCTGCCCCACAAGTTGTTTGAAACTGGTGGAATTGACCCATCTGGACATAGATGTACCTTGTGTGGATGGTCCATGGGATTGCGCCATCCTCAAAGACGAGGAGCGTTGCATCAGATGCGCCTGCTGCGCCAGACGCTGCCCTGTGGGGGCCATTACCATGGAGAGGGTTACCCTGCAGAGCAATTGGAGCACAGAGCGGGGAGAAGCAGCACAGGGCACGGAGCACAGAGTTAAAGGCAAAAGCAGCACAGAGCACAGGGCACAGAGCACAGAGCACGGAGTTGAAGGCGAAGGCAACACGGAGCAAGGGTAAAGAATGACCCGAGAGCACCTTCTGGATCAAAAGGCATCAGCCAGGGTCTGTGAATGATACAGACTGAAACCACACGCAGGAGGCATACATGAGAGCCACATCATCCACTGAGAGATCCAGACTGGACCCGGAGCCGGTTGTCAGACGCGATTTTCTCGGGCTGGCCTCTGTTCTTGCCGCCGCTTCAGCCTTGGGATTCGGGCTGATGGGAATGCTTCGGCTTCCCCGGCCCGCAGTCATGCCATCTCCCAGCAAGAAATTCAAGGTGAGGCTCCCTGAGTCCCTTCCCCTGGGGACCCCTTTCATCCCTCCAGGACGCGCCGTAGCGCTCTACAGGACAGGGGACGGGGTCTACGCCCTGTCCCTGGTGTGCACTCATCTGGGTTGCGTTGTGAAGCCTTGGGGAGAAGGCTTCGAGTGCCCCTGCCATGGCTCTTTCTTCGGACAGGACGGAGCTGTAACAAAAGGCCCGGCCCCAAAGCCCCTTGCCTGGTTGAAACTCACAGGCAGTAACGGCAGTTATGTGGTGGACCAAGGCTCCACTGTACCCCAGGGAACTTACTGGAGGGCATGATGAGTCGCCAGGAACAGAGTCCGGCCATTGGAGTGTTACTCGCGAATCTCAAGGCTTTGCCCAGGCTGGTTGTGGAAAGCGCCATACGCACGGGGCTGCCCAGGACCGACAGGTCTCGCTCCTCGTTTGTTTTCGAGAATCTCTTCCTGCACCTCCATCCGGCCCGAACCCACAGGTGGAGCTTGCGCTGGAGTACCACCTGGGGTCTGGGACTTGTGTGTGCGGCATGCTTCTTTATCACCCTGCTTACCGGGATACTGCTGATGTTCTATTACAAGCCCTATCCAGAAGTGGCATACCAGTCCATAAAGGACATCCACTTCGTGGTTCCAACAGGCCAATTCATTCGAAACATTCATCGCTGGGCGGCCAATCTGATAGTTGTGGGGGTTTTCCTTCACATGGCAAGGGTGTTTTACACAGCAGCATACCGAAGCCCCAGGGAGTTCAACTGGCTGGTGGGCATGGGGCTTCTGATACTGACCCTTGGTCTTTCCTACACCGGATATCTGCTCCCATGGGACCAGCTGGCCTACTGGGCCACCACCATAGGAGCCAATGTGGCTCAATCTCCCAGGGAGCTCACCGATGCCTTGGGCATCACAGAGTTTTTCGACATAGGAGGAATCCAGAGGGAGCTGCTCTTGGGCTCGGATGTGGTGGGAGAGGAGGCCCTCATTAGATTCTACGTGCTCCACGTCATGGTTCTCCCAATGGCTGTCGGGATTCTCATGGGGGTTCATTTCTGGAGAATCAGAAAGGATGGAGGGCTGGCGCGGCCCTCGGATGTGGATCAGAGACTGGGTCCCTTGGGGGTGGACACTTATCCAGTCTTCACCCAGGCTCCACAGAAGACCTACCAGTTGGTGGCTTTGCTAAAGGGGAAGACTCCAGCAGTGGGCAACGGACCCGAAAACACCCTCCCCAGCATGCCTCATCTCTTTTACGCGGAGCTGGCCGTGTTCATGCTCACCACGCTCATTTGCGTGGGGTTGTCGCTTTGGATGGACGCCCCTTTGAAGGAGCTGGCCAATCCCAGTGTGCCTGAAAATCCAGCCAAGGCTCCCTGGTATTTCTTGGGTTTGCAGGAGTTGGTATCCTTCTCTGCCTTCATGGGTGGCATAGGCATCCCGGCCATAGTGGTGGCGGGCTTGGGGCTTATTCCTTATCTGGAGAGGGAACAGGAGGGCACAGCACTCTGGTTCGGGGGGCCAGGGGGCCCGAGGCTTGTGGTGCAATCGGCCCTGTTCGGTTCAGTGGCGGTCTCGGCCGTGGAGGCCCTGGCGATCTCCCAGGGATGGCTGAGGGAGTGGTTTCCCCAGATCCATCAAGTGGCTGTGACTCTATTTAACCCAGGCACCCTGATAACCGGAATCTATGCCTCTTATTCCGTGTGGGTGGTGAGACGTTTCAACTCCACCAGGGCCGGGGCCATGGCCCTTTTCACCTGCTTTCTTTGCGGATACGTGGTCCTGACCATCATAGGAGCCTATTTCAGAGGCCCCAATTGGGAATTCTACTGGTCTCCCTCCCAGTGGCCCATGCATTGAGAAGCACAAGAGGGAGCTGATTTCAAAGGGTTGCAAAGAGGCTCAAGGAAATGAAAAAGAACAAGTACCTGATCTTGTTTTCCAGCCTTGCCTGTCTGGGGCTTCTTCTTGCGGCTGCTGCCAAGGAAAGCCTCTTCAAACCCTGGAGGCTCATCCAGGCCTCGGTGACCAGTGAAAACGGTCCCTTAGAGATCAAGCTGCGGCAGATCGTAGTTCCAGGCCTGAGGGTAGTGGATCGGTGCGTGAGCTGCCACGTGGGCATGGCCCCTGGTGAAGCTTCCCTGGTGGGCCCCAAAGTGGCCCTTCCCCATAAGCAGGTTGTGCACGATCCTGCGGAATTGGGTTGCACCGTTTGCCATGCTGGCCAGGGCCATGCCACTGAGGAGGCGGATGCCCATGGGAATGTGAGGTTCTGGCCGCTTCCCATGATCCCCACAAAGTACTCTTACTCGGGCTGCGGTAGCTGTCATACCAGCCTGCGGGTTCCCAACAGCCTGATACTGGAGCAGGGCAAAAGGGCATTGGAGAGACTGGACTGTCTGGCCTGCCACAGGGTGGACTCCAGGGGCGGTACCCTTCGGGTGGGGGGGATGCACGGAATGGAGGGTCCGGACCTTTCGCGGGTGGGAGCCACAGGTTATGACCAGGACTGGTACGAGAAACATCTGAACAGGGCTCGAGCAGGGGATGAGCTCTGGAAAGAGACCTTCGGTCCCATTGACCAAGTTTCCAGAGAACAGCTCAAGGTTTACATGGACTCCAGGGTCGGGGCCCCGGGACTGGTGGAGGCCAAGGCTTTGTTTCACTCTTTGGGTTGCAGGGGCTGTCACAAGGTAAACGGCGTGGGGGGAGATGACGGCCCGGAGCTTACCAAGGCGGGTGAGCGGGATCCTGGCAGGACATACTTCTCAGCAGTAAGGGGTGAGCAGAGCCTTGAGAACTGGCACAAAGAGCACCTGAGGGATCCCTCCAGGGTGGTGCCAGGCTCTGGGATGCCCGCCATGGGGCTCAGCGAAGAGCAGATCGATCAGCTCACCATGTATATCTTTTCCTTGCGCAGGAGCAATGTGCCCGAGGCGTACTGGCCCAAAGACAGGATCAGGGCCGAGAGGCTTGGGGAGAGGGAGTTTGCCACAGACGGTGCCACCCTTTATGGGACCTTCTGCGCCGCCTGCCATGGCATGAAAGGGGAGGGGAGGCACTACCCAGGAATGAGCCTTTTCCCATCTGTGGGTAATCCCGATTTTCTTGCCCTGGCTTCTGATAGATTCCTGATCCAGACCCTGACCCACGGGCGCCCAGGTCGCAGAATGCCGGCCTGGGGGGAGAAGGAGGGAGGGCTGAGGGAGGCCGAAATAAAGGAAGTGGTGGCTCACCTTCGTAATTTGGGAGGTGGAGTGAGTCCCCCACCCGGGGTGGATGAGCCCAGACGGTGGGCCTCGGGGGACGTGAAGGCTGGGGGCAAGCTCTTTGCCACACACTGCGCGGGTTGTCATGGAGCCAGTGGGGAGGGCAAATTTGCGGTGGCTCTCAACAACCCCGGAGTCCTGGCAGCAAGCGACACTTATCTTTTCGAGACCATCAGCAGGGGTCGGATGAGAACCTTGATGGAGGGCTTTGCCAGACCCAAGGCCACCCATCCGGCCCTTTCCTCAGCAGAGATAGAAGCCATAGTCAGCTACATAAGAACATGGGAAGCCTATTCTGGGCAAGGGGGAGCCTCACCAGAAGGGAAATGATCCTGTGGCCCCTGATCCTCTTGCCCCAGAGAGCTGAAAAGAGGCGGCACAAGGGAGCGAGCCATGAAAAAGGGATTTTCCAGGAGAGAGTTTCTTGGCAGTTTGAGTGCAGCCGGATTCGGGGCCTTTGCTTTATCAGCCATGAAGGCCTGGGGCCTGGAGGCCATCACCAATCCTCTGGCTGTGTATCCTCAGAGGGGTTGGGAAAAGGCCTATCGTGATCTTTGGAAATATGACTGGAAGTTCACATTTCTTTGCGCCCCCAACGACACTCACAATTGCCTTCTCAACGGCTATGTTCGAAACGGGGTGCTGGTGCGCACCGGGCCCACCATGCGATATGGGGAAGCCCAAGATTTGATGGGCAACCAGGTCTCCCACAGGTGGGATCCCAGGATCTGCCAGAAAGGGCTTGCCCTCACAAGGAGAATCTACGGGGACCGCCGCATCAGCGGTTCTATGGTGAGAGTGGGATTCAAGCGCTGGGTGGAAGCCGGTTTCCCAAGAGAGGCCAACGGGCTGCCGCCCAGGGTTTTTTTCAACAGGGGCCGGGACGAGTGGGTCCGCATAAGCCATGATCAGGCAGCCAGTATGGTAGCTGCGGCCCTCAAGAACATAGCCGAGACCTATTCGGGGGATCAAGGTGCAGCCCTGTTGAAGGCCCAGAACTACGACCAGGAGGTCATCGCTGCCATGGATGGGGCCGGCACCCAGTGCCTCAAGTTCAGAGGGGGAATGCCGCTTTTGGGCATCACCAGGGTCTTCGGATTCTATCGTTTTGCCAATTCCCTGGCCCTGTTGGATCAGAAGATAAGAGGGGTGGATCCTATGCGGGCTTTGGGTGCCAGGGGGTTCGACAACTATTCCTGGCACACAGACCTGCCTCCCGGCCATCCCATGGTGACAGGCCAGCAGACCGTGGAATTTGACCTGAGTGCTGTGGAGCACTCCAAGACAATCCTGGTTTGGGGTATGAACTGGATCACCACCAAGATGCCCGATGCCCACTGGCTCACCGAGGCCAGAGTGCAAGGGGCCAAGGTGGTGGTCATAGCCTGCGAATACTCTGCCACAGCCAGCAAAGGGGATCAGGTGATAGTGGTGCGTCCAGGCACCACCGCGGCCCTGGCCCTGGGGCTTTGCCATGTGATCTTAAAGGAGAATCTCTGGGACCAGCAATATGTCAAGGACTGGACCGATCTTCCATTGCTTGTGCGAATGGATACCCTTAAGACCTTGAAGGCTCAAGATGTCTTTGGCATTGCACCATCCCCTCTGTCAAACCAAACCAGGGTCCTGGCACCAGGGGAAAAGGAACTTTCTCCAGCAGTCCAGACGGACATGTTGGTCTCCCAGGAACTAAGGCAGGAATGGGGAGACTATGTCTGGTGGGACAGGTCATCGGGCGCGCCAAGACCCTTGACCAGGGACCAAGTGGGCAAAAGATCGCCCCTGGAGGATCCTCTTCTGGAGGGTTCGGTGGAAGTGAGATTGGCCGACGGGAGCAAGATCAGATGCCGGCCAATATTCGATCTGATAAGAGAGTACGTGGAACATTTCGATCCCAGAACCACTGAGGAGCTGACCTGGGCTCCAGCCGCAGAGGTGGAGCAGCTGGCCCGTCACATCTCCAAAGAACCAGGCACCACCCTTTTTGCTTTGGGCATGGGCCCCAATCAATTCTTCAACAGCGACAACAAGGACAGGGCCGTTTTCCTTCTGGCCGCCCTCACAGGAAACATAGGCAGGATCGGGGGAAATGTGGGAAGCTATGCAGGCAACTACCGGGTGGCGCTTTTCAATGGGGCTCCTCAGTACATAAATGAGGACCCCTTTGACATCCAGCTGGACCCATCCAAGCCTGCTCGGGTCCGTCAGTACTGGAAACCCGAGTCTGCTCATTATTACAACCATGAAGATCACCCTCTTCGTGTGGGCCGCAGGATGCTCACAGGCAGGACCCACATGCCCTGTCCCACCAAGGCCTTGTGGTTCGCCAATGCCAATTCCATCCTGGGAAACGTGAAGTGGCACTACAACACGGTGGTCAACGTACTTCCACGAATAGAAATGATCGCGGTCAACGAATGGTGGTGGACAGCCTCCTGTGAGTGGGCCGATGTGGTCTTCGGGGTGGACTCATGGGCTGAATTGAAGCACCCTGACCTGACCGCCTCTGTCACCAACCCCTTCCTGCAGGTCTTTCCCCGCACTGCACTCCCACGGGTCTTCGATACTCTGGGAGACATAGAGGTCCTGGCTCTGGTGGCCGAGAAGCTGGCCCAGTTGACCGGGGATGATAGATTCAACCAGTACTGGAGCTTCGTCAGGCAGGGGAACACGGCAGCATACCTGCAAAGAATACTGGATAACTCCACCAACACCAGGGGTTACAAGATGGAGGAGCTGGAGGCCAGGGCCAAGGAAGGTATCCCTGCCTTGATGAACAGCCGCACCACCCCCAAGGCCGTTGGGTATGAGCAGGTCACGGATTCCAGGCCCTGGTACACCAAGAGCGGAAGGCTGGAGTTCTATCGTGAGGAGCAGGAGTTCATAGAGGCCGGGGAGAATCTGCCAGTACACAGGGAGCCCGTGGACTCCACCTTCTACGAGCCCAACGTCATAGTGGCCCCTCCCCATGAAGCCATCCGCTGCTCCAGGCCAGAGCAGTACGGCGTGAAACCCGATGATCTCTCATCAGAGATCCGCTGTGCAAGAAATGTGGTCAAGACCTGGAGGGAGTTGAAAGCCTCGGCTCACCCTCTTGCTGACAAAGGCTTCAGGTTCATATTCCACACGCCCAAGTACCGTCACGGTGCTCACACCACTCCCATAGACACGGACATGGTGGCAATGCTGTTCGGGCCCTTTGGAGACTTGCACAGAGAGGACAAGCGCTCTCCTTTTGTGACCGAGGGGTACGTGGACATAAACCCCCAGGATGCAAAAGACCTGGGCATCCAGGATGGTGACTATGTATGGGTGGATCCGGATCCAGAGGACAGGCCCTTCAGGGGATGGGAGAAGAATCAGAGGGACTACGAGTTTGCCAGGTTGCTTTGCAGGGCCAGGTACTATCCAGGTACCCCCCGTGGGGTGACCAGGATGTGGTTTAACATGTACGGCGCCACCCCAGGATCCCTGGAGGGACAAAGAAGCCGTCCCGACGGGCTGGCCAAGAACCCTCGCACGGGCTATCAGGGAATGTTCCGTAGCGGCTCCCACCAGTCGGCCACCAGGGGATGGCTGAAACCCACCCTCATGACAGACTCCCTGGTGCGCAAGGGCCTTTTCGGTCAGTCTTTGGGTAAAGGCTTCCTGCCTGACGTGCACTGTCCTGTGGGTGCCCCCAGGGAAGCCATGGTGAAAATCAGCAAGGCCGAGCCTGGGGGTATAGGCGCCCAAGGAATTTGGCAGCCCGCAAAGATGGGGATAAGGCCTGGTTACGAGTCGGATGAGATGAGGACATACCTCTCCGGCAACTTTGTGCAAGGAGATGAGGAGGCCTGATCATGGCTAGGGTCAACAATTGGCAGATCCAACGGGAAATGGCCTACTGGTATCCTGAAAAAAGGCCCCGCAGACAGTTTGCAGCAATATTTGACATCAACAAATGTATCGGATGCCAGACCTGCACCCTTGCCTGCAAGACCACGTGGACTTCGGGCAAGGGCCAGGAGTACATGCTTTGGAACAATGTGGAGTCCAAGCCATACGGCTTCTATCCCCTTGCCTGGGATCTGAAGCTGTTGCAGATGATGGGGACCCAGAGGTGGGTGGGAAACCGCTACGTGGGTCAGACCATCTTCGAGGCAGCCCCCATCGCAACCCGCGTTATGGGATGGCAACCCCAGGAAAGAGATTACGCCTATCCCAATGTGGGTGAGGATGACTGCGCAGGCATGGTGGACGGGGGCCTGGGGCTTCATGTCCCGCACATGGCCTGGTTTTTCTATCTGGCTCGCATCTGCAATCATTGCACCTTCCCGGCATGCCTGGCCGCTTGCCCCAGGGGTTCCATCTACAAGAGGCAGGAGGATGGGATAGTCCTCATAGATCAGAGTCGGTGTCACGGATACCAGGAGTGCGTGAGGGCATGTCCTTACAAAAAGACCTTTTTCAACCCCCTTGGGGGGACGAGTGAGAAGTGCATAGGATGCTATCCCAAGTTGGAACAGGGGCTCCAGCCGCAGTGCTTCCTAAACTGCATAGGAAAGATCCGTCTGGCCGGATGGATCAATCCGCCTTCTCAGGCTGATCACGAAAATCCCATAGACTTCCTGGTCCACATAAAGAAGGTTGCCAAGCCCCTCTTCCCCCAGTTCGGGCTTGAGCCCAACGTGTACTATGTTCCACCAATGCATGTGCCCGCTGCCTTCTTGAGACAGATGTTCGGCCCTGGGGTGGAAGATGCCCTCAAGACGTACGCCCAAGCCTATGAGGATCCGGATCTCCAGGCATTGCTTTGCCTTTTGGGCTGTACCGAGAGGATCGTGGCTCGATGGAGACGCCGAGGGAAAACTGTGGTGGGAGCCTCGGAGCAGGGGCAGGAGATAGTCCGGGTTCCCATTAAGGAGCCAGTGTACATAAGGCCTGCCTTTGACCAGAAGTATGGGATAGCCAGGGTGAACTGCCCCTGAAAAAAGAGGTGAACATGAGCTGCTCAAGAATGATTCATATTGTGGGTCAGGGAGTATGGAAGGTATCGTTTCTTTTCCTTGTAATGGGTTTGGCTGCTGGGGCCGGTTGTCGGCAAAAGGTTCAAGCTCCCAGCCCCGAGATACTCATGCTCAGGGTGGAGCAGGTGCCATCCCAACCAGAGGATCCCGCATGGCAAAGGGCCCCTGAGTATGTGGGAAAACTTCTGCTGCAGGACATTGTGGAGCCGCGCCAGTTGAAGGAAACCACCACCGAGGTGCGTGTGAGGGCACTGGAGGATGGAAAACTGGTGGCCTTCAGGTTACAGTGGCAGGACCCCACAAGAGACGAGCTTCCAGGTCCCGGTAGATTCTTGGACGCCTGCGCCTTGCAGGTGCCCATGGAAGCAGGGGCCACCCTTCCTGCACCCCAGATGGGTGAGCCGGGGAAACCAGTGGAAATTCTTTTCTGGAATGCAGCCTGGCAGGCCCTTAGCCAGGGAAGAAAAGACGAGCTCCAGGCCCTGTACCCCAACGCCTGGGTGGACCATTACCCATACCAGGCCCCCCCCTTGAAAAGAGATCCAGCCATGCAAAAGGAGATGGAGAGCCTCTACCTTCCCGCACGGGCACTGGGAAACAACAGGGCAGGGCCCAGGGCCACGCCGGTGGAAGAATATGTTGCCCAAGGCCCAGGCACAGTGACCCCAGGCAGGGGTTTCGGCTCTTACGGCCTGGGAAGACACACCCCGAAGGGATGGAGCGTGGTTCTGAGCAGGGATATTCCCAAGAGCCGCTATGTTGCCCTGGCCATCTGGGATGGGGCTCAGGCAGAGGCTGGAGGCAGAAAAATGCGAACTGGATGGATACCCTTGCGGGAAGCCAAAGCCCCATCCAGGTGAAATCCAGCAAGTCTGAAAGGCGTGCTTAGGATGAACAAAGAACTCCTTCGGGAAGCCACCGAGTGGCGTCTGATAAGCCTGCTTTTCACTCCTCCGGAAAAGGGCTGGAAAAAGGAGATAAGTGCCTTGGCCTCTGAGGTGCAAGACCAGCAGCTCAAGAACGCTGCCATAGCAGCCTGTGAGGAAGGGGACAAGGCGCTCTACCACACCCTTTTGGGCCCGGGAGGGATGCTGAGCCCCAGGGCAGTGGGCCATGGCCCTGGCGTGATGCCGGGGAAGATGCTGGCCCAACTGAAAGGATTTTATGAGGCCTTTGCCTATAGCCCCTCGCTGAAAGAGCCTCCGGATCATGTGGCGGTCATGACCGACTTCATAGCCTATCTCAGGCTCAAACAGGCCTTGGGAGATCCAAAACAGGCAGACACAGCGGCCAGGGCCAGCATGGAGTTCATTCGGGACCATCTGAGATCTCTGGCTGACTCCCTGGCCAAGGATGTGGAACAGTGCCAATTGAGATACCTGAGCCTTGCAACAAAGGCATTGCTTGGGAGGGTGGCCGGGGTCACAAAGGGGAGCCCTTGAGAAAAAGGCCTTATGAGCTTAGCGCTTTTTTGCAGGGAGTATGTGCGCTGGCCTTGAACGTTGGGGGCGCCAGAAAAACCATTGCATAGTGGATGAGTAAGGTTATACTAGTGGTGCAAAGGGGAAATGTCATGCAGGTGGATCCGGGTTTCAGAGAGGAAGTTGAGCGCCGCAGCGGCAGGCGTTTCCATGAGTGTTTCCAGTGTTTGACCTGCGCAGGAGGCTGTCCGGTTGTAGAGGACATGGACTACCATCCAACCCAGGTGGTGAGGCTGGTGGAGTTTGGACAAAAACAGAAGGTTCTCAAGAGCCGTGCCATCTGGATGTGCGTGGGTTGCCATGCATGTGTCTCCCAGTGTCCCAACAGGGTGCATATCCCGGCTCTCATGGACACACTCAGGGAGATGGCCTTGGAAAGCGGGGTGGAGCTGCCAGAGGGCCGCATTTCGGATTTTCACAAGATGTTTCTGGAAGAGTTGAGGAAAAGGGGCAGAATCTATGAGCTGGGCCTGGGGGTGAAATACAAGCTCAGGACGGGCACTGTTTTTAAGGATTTCATGAGGGGTGTCAGACTCATCTGCAAGGGGCGTTTCAAGGTGCTGCCCCAAAAGGTGAGAAGGGTTTCTGAGCTCAGAAAGATCATGGGGGTTGGAAATGGGAAAGGGTAATGGGGCCATTAGGTATTATCCTGGTTGTTCACTGGAATCCAGCGCAAGGGAGATGGGTGAGTCCTTCATGGAAGTTGCCTCAATGCTGGGCCTGGAGATGCTCCCTCTGGAGGATTGGAGCTGCTGCGGCTCCACTCCGGCTCATTCGACCCATCCCCGCTGGGCACTTCTTCTTGCGGCCAGAAATCTTCTTTTGGCCGAAGAGCAGGGGGCTGAGGAACTCATGGTGATGTGCCCCAGCTGTTATGTGCGGCTGAGACAAGCCGAAAGGGAGATACTGGAACATGAGCAAAAGGCTCTGGAGGTGGAACAGGCCTTGGGCCGCAGATATCAGGGGAAGGTCAGGCTGCGTTTTTTCCTGGAGGTGCTCGAGAGGATAGGTCTGGAAGGGCTCAGAGGGCTTGTGAAAAGACCTCTTAATGGACTGAAGGCCGCCCTGTATTACGGATGCCTGCTCAGCCGTCCCGAGTGGATAACAGGTTTTGACGTTGCTCCCTATGAGAGATTCTTGGAAGATCTGGTGCGCACATTGGGGGCTGAGGTGGTGTCCTGGCCCTATTCCAAGCAATGCTGCGGAGCGAGTCTGGCCGTGACAAAGCCCGAGACCTCGGATCGGCTGGTGGACCGAATCAGACAATACGCCATCAGGGCCAAGGCCCAATGCCTGGTGGTGTTTTGCTCCCTTTGTCAGATGAACCTGGAAATGAGAGGAAAGCAAACTCCCGAAATTCCTGTGCTCTACATAACAGAGCTCTTGGGCTTGGCTGCAGGCTCCCCCAAGGCTGAGAAGTGGCTTGGCAAGCACCTTGTGGACCCAAGGCCCCTTTTGAGATCCCTGGAGGCTCAAAAGGGGGCTTGAACTGAGGGCTTTTGGGGCTTAAAATCACCCTCATGCGCCGGGCTCAATGTGAGATAAAAGATCCACAAGAAATCGTGCGGATCCTAAACAGGTGCAGGATAGGCCGATTGGCCACTCTGGACCAAGAAGGCTACCCTTATGTAACCCCGGTGAACTTCGTTTTTCACAAGGGTTGCGTATACTTCCACTGTGCTACCCAAGGGGAGAAGTTGGAAAATATGGCCAGAGATGCCAGGGTCTGTTTTGAGGTGGACGAGCCCTTGGCATATCTGGAGGTTGCCTTCAACCCACAGAAGAGTCCATGCAGGACACATCAGCTCTACCGCTGTGTGATCATTCGTGGAACAGCCCGGCTTGTGCCAGACGGAGAACTCAAAACAGAGGTCCTGAATGCCCTGGTGGCCAAGCACGAGGGAGAAAAGAAATTTCAAGAAATTACTCAGGACTTGGCTTCCTATAAGGCCTGCAAGGTTGTGGAGGTAAGGCCAGAGAGAATCAGCGGCAAGGCTGATCTTTTGCAGGGAAAGCCCAAGGAACTCAAGGAACAAGTAGCCTCTCACCTGATGGGCCGAGGCTTGCCCGGTGATTTGGAGGCGGTGAGGGCCATGGGCCTGGATGCGTCTCTTCCAGAGAAACCCGCCTAAGCGCTAGAGTTACTTGGACGAAAGGTTTTTACCAAGAAAATTTTTAAGATTTCCTTCTACCAATGCGCTACAAAGTTCCCTGGCCAGGGCAGTTTCTCCCCGGGATTCCAGGCTCTGAAGCCAAAGGGCCTCCAGCTCCTTGAGGGGAAGCTGGAATCTGGCCTGAGAGATCCTCTCCAGGGGCATACGGCCTCTTTTTTGGGTCCACTTGAGAGCATAGATTACCTCCTCCAGGCCGTAGCTTTCCATGAGGTAAGAAAGGAAAGAACCGCTCTGGTTGTAGGCCACCAGGTTAATCTCCCAGCCTCCCCCCTGCCAGTCCATTCTTTCCAACTCCTCCATGGGCAGCAGGCGGCCGGAGCATCTCAAGGCAGCCATCCATTCTTCCAGAGAAGCTCCATATGTGGGATGCGTTCTCAAGGTCCCCAGGCTCTGCTCCATGGCCGTGGCCATCCCCTCGCGCAAAACAGGGTGAGGGGAATCCAGAAGAATGTGGGTTGTCTCGTGGACCAAAGGGGCCTCTATGCCTTTGATGGGCATGGCAAAGAAAAGATCAATGGCCCTGTTGCGGTGAGCAACGGTGGAGCTTATTCCCTCTCCAGGCTTGAGATAAACCCTGATGGGGCCCTGAGGGGAAAGGCCCAGAGCATTTACCAGTTCTCGGCACCTTTGCTCTGCCATGGTGGCAAACTCCTCCACTTGGACTCGGGAAAAATCTGAATCCTGGAAGAGAAATTCGTAACACTCCCCCCTGACCTCCCCCCCGCTCACTGCTTGTGGTGTGAGGAGCCCCAAGAATATAAGGGTCCTCATCAAACCTCTGAAGTTCACCAGGCTCATCCTTTCTTTGTTGCGGCCTCCTGGCCCATATGAGATCCTTTCTGCTCCTGGAAATAACGCCAGACCCTCAAGACTCCTCCCTCGATGCGCTCCTTGTGATAGGCACCCTTGCTGGAGAAGACCCTTATCATGGGCATGTTGTCTTGGAAAAGATACCCCGAAACCCCCTTGAAATTCATTCTCCTGGCATAATCCTCCAGCCGATTTTGAAGCAGTTTCCCCAGACCCTTGCCCTGATAAGAATCATGGATGGTGTAAGCCACCTCCACCATTTGTGGATCCTCTTTTTCCTGGGCATATCTGGCAACACCCACTATTTTCTCCAGACCAATCTCTCCCACAGTGGCCACAAAGGCCATGCGCGACCTGTAATCCAGGTTCACCAGTGTCTGGGCAGTGGAGTGGGGCATTGCCCTGACAGCCCTGAAGTAGCGCCTGTAGATGGTGTCATCAGAGTGGGAGTAGAAGAAATCCTGAAGCAAAGGCTCGTCTGTGGGTTTGATGGGCCTGATGGTCACCATTGAGCCGTCTTTGAGCAGCTCCCTGGTTTCCTCCTCAGGGTAGTCGAAGGTCTCTGTCTCCACCAGGATCTGATCCTGATAAACATAGGACCTGCGCTTGGCCTCCTCCAGAAGCTCCTTCCTGAATTTGGGATGGGCTATGTTTATGAGAGCCATAGCCCTCTCCCTTATGGACTTACCGTGAAGATATGCAATGCCGTACTCTGTCACAACATATTTCACGTCCCCGCGGGTGGCCACCACACCTGCTCCTTCCTGCAGGTAAGGCACGATGCGCGAATAAGAACCATCACCACTGGTGGATGTCAATGCCACTATGGATCTGCCCCCCTGGGACATGGCAGCACCACGAATAAAATCCAGACGGCCCCCCAATCCGCTATAAAAATGGAAGCCCCTGGACTCCGAGCAGACCTGACCGCTCAGATCCACCTCCTGAGCGCTTACTATGGAAACCATGTTTTGGTTTTTTGCTATCACAAGGGGATTGTACACCACGTCTGCCGGAAGAAACATGAAAAGGGGATTTTCGTGGACATAGTCGTAGATACGCCTGGTGCCCACACAGAAGCTGCAGACTATTTTGCCGGGGTAGAGGCTTTTTTTCTCCCCTGTGATGCAACCAGACTGAATCAGCTCCACGAATTGGTCCGAGACCACCTCTGTGTGCACTCCGAGATCTTTCCTGTCTTTGAGAAAAGGCAATACCCCGTGAGGGATGTGCCCTATACCCACATGGATGGTATCTCCATCACGCACAAGGCGGGCCACGTTTCTGGCCACCTGCTCTTCCACCTGGTCGAGAGGCGGATACTGGAACTGGATCAGGGGGCAGTCCTGCTCCACAAGTTGGTGGATCTTGGAGATGTGGATGAAGGTGTCCCCCATGGTTCTGGGCATTGCCCTGTTGACCTGAGCTATGACAACACTGGCTGATTCCACCGCAGCCTTGACTATATCCACAGAGACCCCCAGACTCACGAAACCGTGGGCATCGGGCGGGGAGACCTGGATGAGTGCCACGTCTATGGATACTATTGCCCTGCGAAAGAGCCCTGGGATCTCTGAAATAAAAACAGGTGTGTAATCTGCCCTTCCCTGGTTTATGGGGTCTCGGGTGGAGGGACCCACAAAAAAGGCGTTGTGACGGAACCTGGTGTCGAACCTCTTATCCGTATAGGGAGCATCTCCCAAGGTGATGAAGTGGAGAAGCTGCACATCGTGAAGCTGGTCAGCCCTGTCCAGCAGTCCCTGGACCAGGAATTGGGGCTCGGCGCAGGCTGTTGCAAGAAAAACCTTTGAGCCGCGCCTGACCTTCTCCAGTGCTCGCTCCAGAGTCACACTTCTTTGGCGGTACAGAACTGGCCAAGAAACAGGCATCCTGAAAAGGCCTCTCTCTAAAGTCCCGAGCTGCTCTTGCCGGTATGTTACGCAACGGAACCTGGTAGAAGATCATAAAGGAAGGAGGCCTTTGCCTCAATAGAAATTCCCCGAAGCTTTACATGAAAGCTCCTCAAGGATTAAGATTTCGGTTTAGGGCCGAGTCGGAGGTATAGGCGGTGTATCCAACCTTGCTTGTGGAGTCAGGGCTTTTTCAGGGATCCCGGTATCTGATTTATGCCTCCTTCCGTATAGGCAGACACCCGGACAACGACCTTCAGCTCACAGATCAAAACATATCCCGCTTCCACGCCATAATAGAACCCAGACAGGGAGGCCTTGTGCTCAGGGACCTGGGAAGCCGAAACGGCACCTTTGTCAATGACCAGAGGGTGGAGGAAGCCTGGCTGCAGTCCGGAGACCAGATCCGCATCGGAAAAATAAGGATGCGTATCACCGAGGAGCCGCCTGCACAGAGGCCTAGAGCGCATCCCACAGCCACCATGGTCTTGCAAGGTCAGGTCACAGCAAAGATCAAGGCCCGAACCCTCTCTGGTGTGAAGACCCCCTGGGATACTGAGCCCAAAGACCCGGCCATAGCATTACAGCTCTCCAGGCTTCAAGCCCTCTATCAGACCAACATAATGCTGAGCCACGAAAAGGACCTACATGGGGTTTTCCAGAGGCTGCTGGAACAAATTCTCCAGGTGCTGGATGCGGACAGGGCTGTTGTCATGGTGCTGGATCCCCTCACCAGGGAGCTACAGTTGCGCTTGTCCCTGGCGCGCCCGGAACTGGGGCAGTTGGGAGACTTGCTTGTAAGCCAGACCATAGTCAAGCAGGTTCTTCAGGATGGGGCAGGTCTTCTCATAGAGGACACCTTGAGCCAGCAGCCCTTCAAAGAGGCTCAGAGCCCCGGTTCTCAAAGCATCAAGTCAGCTCTTTGTGTGCCTCTTTTGGACAGGGGACAGACCATGGGGGTCCTTTACGTGGATGTGCTTAGAAAGAAAAGTTCCTTCTCCCAGGATGATCTTCAGCTTCTCACGGCAATGGCCGCCCCCACCTCGGTCCAGATAAGGAACATACAGTTCATGGAAGAGATCCAGCAGGCCTATTTGGACACCCTGTCTGTCTTGGCCAATGCCATAGAGGCCAGGGATCATTACACGGTGGGGCACACCTGGAGGGTGACCCGCATGGCCTTGGCCATGGTGGATCATATGGGTTGTGATCCCCAGAGGCGCAGATACACTGAGATGGGAGGCATTCTTCACGACGTGGGTAAGATAGCGGTGGAGGACTCCATTCTCAGAAAAACAGGTCCCTTGAGCCCTGAGGAGTATCAGAAGATGCAGCTTCATCCTGAGCATGGAGCCAGAATGCTCAAGGACGTGGAGTTCTTGAAACCCGTTGTGCCGTACGTGCTTTTCCATCAGGAAAGGTGGGACGGCAAGGGATATCCCTTCGGACTTGCCCGAGACGATGTGCCTTGGGAGGGAAGACTGCTGGCTGTGTGCGATGCCTTTGACGCCATGACCAGCCACAGGCCTTACAGGCAAACCATGGAGCCCAGGGAGGCTGTTGTCGAGCTGAAAAGATACAGAGGAAGGCAGTTTGATCCCCAGATGGTGGATCTTTTCTTGGAGGTTTGGGCCAAGGGCGAGGTAGCCAGGATTCTTCAGGATTATGCTAAAGGCGAGGGATCCGTGCCCTGCCCCTTCTGCAGCACACACATTCCCCTGGGGGAAGATCCCAAGGAAGGGACCTTCCTGGAGTGCCCGGTGTGTACCAGGACCGCCGTGGTTTTGAGGGAAGCTCACGGCTGGAGGGCTGACCTGGCCTGAAAGCCCAACCCGAGAGCAGTTCCTGGAGAAATAAAAGGGCTTGTCCCGATGCCCAGGACAGCGTGGAGGAAAAGGATCAAAAAATGGAAGTGCGTTTCTGGGGGACAAGGGGTTCCATAGCAGCTCCTGGACCTGACACTGTGAGATTCGGAGGCAACACCACCTGTGTGGAGGTCCTTTTGGAGGGGGGAGAGAGGCTGATCCTGGATGCCGGATCCGGTATTAGGCCTCTTGGCCTGGCGCTTTCCCAAGGAGAGGGCCCCGTGGATTGCCACATCCTTATAACCCATATTCACTGGGATCACATCATGGGTTTTCCCTTTTTCGCTCCGGTGTATGTTGAGGGCACCCGCATTAAGATAGACGGGTGCAGGAGAGCCATGGAAGGCCTTCGCATGACTCTCAACAAGGGAATGGTGGATGGGGTCTTTCCTGTGGAGTTTGATTCTTTGAGTAAACGCATAGAAAATCTCTCCAGGCTGAGCCATGGTGCCATGGAAATTGGTTCAGCCGTGGTGGAAGGCATCGAACTGAGGCATCCCCAAGGCGGCATGGGATTCAGGATCAGGGAAGGGAGAAAAACTCTGGTATTTCTAACGGACAACGAGCTCACCAGCCTTCCCATGAACGGGCGTTCCCAGGCCGATTACGTGAGCTTCTGCCGCGGAGCCGATCTGCTGATACATGATGGGCAGTACCTGCCTATGGAAATGGAGGCCAAGAGGGGCTGGGGGCACTCAGACTGCGTCTCCGCAGTGGATCTGGCCCTGGAGGCCCGAGTGGGTAGACTCCTTCTGACCCACCACGATCCTGATCGCACAGATCAAGGTGTGGACATGCTGGTGGCCATGGCCGTGGCCCACGCCCGTGAAAAGGGATCTGACCTCCAGATGGAGGGAGCCAAAGAAGGGCAAGTTGTAAAGATCTGAGACTCACTTTAGGGAAAGCAAAAGCTCCTTCAACTCCTGGTAATGGGCCGAAAGCTTTATTTCCAGGGAAGGCCTTTGCTCCAGATCTGCAATGCAAGGAGGCGGCTCCACTTTTATGCCCAGATCCTGGAGAACCTCCGGGAACTTGGCGGGATGGGCTGTCTCAGTGGCCAGTGCCAAGGTGTTTAATTCTTTTTCCCAGAGGTATCTGTTGAGGGCCGCCCAGGCCACTGCTCCGTGGGGTTCCAGCAACACCCCGTGTTCCTCGTAAGCCCTTTTGATGGTAAGCCTTGTGAGGTGATCAGAGATGGAGATGGCCGTTGAGTCACGGCGAAGAGCATTCATGTCGGGCATTCGAGAAATGTTCCCATCCCTGTCAACACGTCCTCCGTAGAGATCAAATATCCTCCTCATGTTGCTGGGATTACCCACGTTCATGGCATTGGACAGGCAGGCCTTGGAAGGCCTTACGGGCCTGTAAAGCCCTGTTTCCATGAATGCCGGAAACTCGTCGTTTTCATTGGTGGCCACCACGATCTTCTCCACAGGCTTTCCCATGCGCATGGCCAGGAAATCCGCTGTTACATTGCCGAAGTTACCCGAGGCCACCGAATCAATGATGCGATCCTGGGGGTCCTCTGCCACACAGAGATATCCATACATGTGATAGCCCACCTGGGGCATGAGCCTCCCCCAGTTTATGGAATTGGCCGAAGTAAGCCTCAGGGGTATCAGGTCTGGGTCTTCGAAGGCCTTCATGGCCATGGCCTGAAGCTGATCGAACTTGGCCTCGGCCGCTACGGCCACCACGTTCCCGCCCAAAGTGTTCATCTGTTTTGCCTGCCTTAGGCTGACCTCCCCTCTGGGATAGAGCACCACCACACTCAGGCCTTCAAGGCCATGGAAGGCGTTGGCTATGGCGCTGCCGGTGTCTCCTGATGTAGCCACCAGGATGACCCTTTTTTCCTGCCTCTCCAGCCCTAGATATTGCATGGCTCTGGCAAGAAACCTTGCGGCGAAATCCTTGAAAGAGGCTGTGGGTCCTCTGTCCAGCCTGAGCAGATAGCGTCTGTGCACAACCCTCTCCACAGGAACAGGGAAATCGTACGCCTCCTGGGTTATGTTCCATAAGACTTCTTCGGGCATGTCAGCCTTGAGGAATCTTCTGAGCACCTCGAAGGCCACCTGGCTGTAAGATTTTCCCCTCAGGGCCCAGATCTCCTTCCTGGTCCATCTGGGAATTCTCTCTGGCATGTACAGGCCCCCATCCGGGGCCTGGCCCTGGAAGAGGGCCTCAGTGAAGCTCACAAGGGGTGCTTTGCCTGCGGTACTGTAGTAGCGTATCTGATCCATGGAAGCCTCCTGAAAGACTCTTTTTAGCACAAGAGGGCCCAGTACCTCAACAGGCCCAAGAATCCCCAAGCCATTTGGAAGCTGACAGGGCCTTGCGTCCCAAGGAATTAGGTGGCCAAATATTAAGATCCTCGGTGGGGGTGATGCGGCATGCAAGAGCTTTTTCTCACCTTGGCGACGGTCATGGCTATTTCCTTTTTCTGTTCCCTTTGCGAGGCCGTTCTTTATTCCGTGCCCTACTCATACGTAGAGCTATTGGCCAGCAAAGGACATAGGTCAGGGAGACTGCTTCGGGCCATGAGGGAGAATATCTCAAAGCCAGTTTCGGCCATCTTGACCCTGGATACCTTGGGCGACACCGTGGGTTCTGCCTTTGTGGGGGCACTGGCTATGTCGGTGTTGGGGGGGGGATGGCTGCCGTTTTTCTCTGCAATGTATGCCTCAGGGATTCTTTTTTTTTCCAAGGTTGTTCCAAAGACCCTGGGGGTGAGGTATGCGAGGGGCTTGGCAAGGCCATTGGTATGGCCCATGGAAATACTGACCTGGATCCTTTGGCCTGTTACTGTTGCCAGCGAGCTGTTGACCAGGTGGATGGGACAGTCCAAGGATAAGAGAATATCGGTGGAGGAACTCCAGCTCATGGCCAGACTGGGGTCCAAGTCAGGAGTTTTGAGGGGCATGGAGGAGGCTGTCATAAAGAACATCCTGAGCCTCAGAAACGTGACCGCCAGACAAATCATGACGCCGCGCACCGTGGTTTTTGCACTCTGCAAGGACTTGAGCCTTAAAGAGGCCAAAGAGGCATCCCCCTTGTGGCCTTGGCCTCATAGCAGGGTGCCTTTGCACCAGGGGGAGTTGGATAGCATAGTTGGGCTGGTCCACAGGAGGGATGTGCTGGCCGCACTTGCAGAAGGGGCCGAAGGAAAACTGCTTTCGGACTTCCTCAGGCCGGTTCACATGGTACCAGAAATGGCCAGCGCCGATATATTGCTGCAACAGTTCATAGAACGCAGAGAACATCTTTTTGTTGTGGTGGACGAGTTCGGAGGTGTGGCAGGGGTGGTCACATTGGAGGATGTGTTCGAGAGCATCTTGGGTCAAGAGATAGTTGATGAGTCTGATCTCTCGGTGGATCTGCAGAAAGAAGCCAGACAGCGTGGAAAAAGCATTCTGGAAGGGCCCAAGAGTAAAAGAGGTGGGAGTTAAGCAGATGAATAATGACCTGAGCCAATGGATCAAAGAAGGAAATGGGGATTCATGAGGGCCCTGATTCTGGTAAATCCGCAGGCCGGGAACAGAAAAGGAGCCCAGTTCCTCTTTGCCTTGAGGGAGCTGAGTTCCAGACTGGGACCTGAGGACAAGTTGCTTGTGGAGCCCACCAGAAAGTGGAACCTGCAGGAACAGATAGGCCTCATGGCACCCGGAATGAAGAGCCTGGTGGTGGTGGGGGGGGATGGAACGGTGAGCCAGGTGCTGGAGGCCTGCTGGCATTTGGGGCTCTCCATGCCTGTGGGGATCGTGCCGCTGGGAACCGGAAACGACATGGCCAGAAGTCTGGGTCTCTATGAAGGAAGAACGTGGCATCCAGCAGAGGTTCTGGCCTATGTGCGAGGGGAAAAGACCGTTGAGGTCGATCTGTGGGGCTTTGGGGACAAGCTCTGTTTCAGCAATTACTCCAGCCTGGGGCTAGATGCAGCCGTGGTAAAGAGATTCTGCCGCATCCGCAAGTGGATAGAGGCCAGGCAGCACATGGGCAAGAGGGCTTTTTACTTTGCCTTATACATAGCCGTATGGATGAGTCTTATGGGAGAGCGCATAGCTGAGGGCACGCTATTGAGCTGGGAGGATCCCTCTGGAGGAAGATTTGAGAAATTGGTGGGCGGGGCAAGGGTGCTTGCTCTTACAAACACCCCCTATTACGCTGCAGGAGCTCTCATGGAGCCCGGGGCCAACGTGGGTGATGGGCTCTTGGAGGTGACCATTTTCAGCCACATGCGTCACTATGTGGAGCTCATGGCCACCCGGGCCAGACCCTTTGCCAAGCTCGGCCTGCAAGATCACTGGTGGAGGGTAAAAGCCAGGAGGTTGGAGATCCGGCTACCAAGAAAGAGCCCTGTGCAGGCCGACGGAGAGGATCTAAGCTTAAGGCTTGGCACAGCAGAGAATCTGCGAGTGGAAAGAAAGGGACAGGTTAGGGTTTTGGTTCGATAGGCCCGAGGATGGGTAAGGGTGCGGGGCTCTGGGGCGTAGCCCCCGATATCACTGATCCCAGGAAATGAACCAGCCTAGAGTGCTGTGAGGCTTGGGGGAAGGCTCCCAGGGCTATGGGTTGTTGTGGGGCTGGTCTAGGTTGTGATAACATAATAAATTTAAGGAATAGGCCCTTGGGGAACTGCAGACGGGTCGTCCAACGGCAGGACTTGGGACTTTGGATCCCACTATCCAGGTTCGAATCCTGGCCCGTCTGCCAAAAGATCCACACCTCTGCTGGGTCGGATCACGAGCTCCAAGGAATCTGCTCGCCCAAGGCGAATCAGCTTTGGTGCTGGAGCTACAATGCTTTGGTGGAAGCCCAAGGTGGCGAACAAGGGGTTGTCTCACCCTGGAGCACCCATTCCATGGGCACCAGGACCCGCAAAGGTTCTTCCAGACCATAGGCTCTTGCCACCGCGTCCAGCCGCTCCAGGATGGGTTGTGTGATGTGACGACCCTTGGCCAGAAGAAGGGTCCCCTCTTTGCTCTTTACGTCCTCCCCCAGGATCATTCCCGGCGTCAACTCGGCTAAGGCCAGGGCCTTCACTACATAGTTATTGGAGGCGTTGAGAACAGCATCCAGGGCCGTGAGCACCGTGGGGTCGTACCAAGCGGTGCGGCTTCTCAATGTCTCCAAAGCCTGCTCCCTGGACTGGCCCTTCTGAGTCAGAAGATCGAAGTCCAGAATGGCCTTCAGAATCCTAGCCTCCACAGGGATGTCCTCACCGATCAGCGGACCCTCAGGAAAACCTGAGCCATCGAAGCGCTTTTCTTGAAGGCTGATTATCTCTGCTATTTCCCCCAGCCTGGGGATGTGTGTGATGAGATTGGAGGCCACAAAAGGGTGCCGCTCAAAAAGACGCTGCTCCTCACCAGAAAGCTGGGCTTCCTCTCTGAGTTTCTCCATGAGTTGCTCGGGCAGGGTAACCCATCCGATTTGGGAGAGCAAGGCAGCGGTCTCCACCTTCCAGATTTCTTTCAATTCCATGACTCTCCCCACTTGGGCTGCAAGCCGGGCGACTCTGTGGGAACGTTCGAAGGCCTCGGGATGGAGCAGACAGAGCAACTCCGTGAGGACTCGGATGCTGCCTTTCAGGGTCTGCTCCAGCAGCTCCCGCTCGGCGCGCACCAACCTGTACTGCTCCAGGCCTGCCCCGATGGTCCTCTCCAGGACTTCCGCTGGACAAGGCTTGGTGAGAAAGCGAAACACATTTCCCTCGTTTACAGCTTCCATGGCAGTGTCCAGGTCAGCGTAACCAGTCAGCATTATGCGGATAGTCTCTGGGGCCAACTCTTTGATTTTTCTCAGCAGTCGAGTTCCGTTCATCTCCGGCATCCGCAGATCCGAGACCACCACGGCGTATGGGCCTGCGGCCTTGACCTTCTCCAGGGCCTCAAGAGGATGCGAGGAGGTATCTATGCGAAAGCGGCTTCGCAACCGTCTTTCCAGAGCTGACAGCACATTGGTTTCGTCATCCACCAAGAGAATCCGTTCCTCAACCATGGGCCTCTCCTCCCACCTCCTGGCACAGCGTATCCCAGTCTGGCAATTCCCCAAGTTTACCCACTGTCAGGAGGTAATCTCGATCTATGCTCTCTTGCCCTTCTCGGGAGCATGTTTCATCGGGGTCCTGAAGCAAAGCTTCCGCTGCATGGACCGAAGTGATTGCAGAGAAACCCGACTTGGCATGCAAGCTCCTGGATGGACAGTGGTGAAAACAAATGGTCTCTACTATGTCCTGAGGTAGCCCCCAGATGCCCATGAGGTAAGCTCCCACCTCTGCATGGGAAGCCCCCAGGGTTTCGGTTTCCACTTTCCAAAGCATCATTGAGGTCTCTCTGGCCTTTTTTAGGACCTGAGTGTATTGATCCGGCAAAGAGGCGGCCAAGGCCAGGCGGCCCGTGTCATGCAATAGACCTGAGGTGAAGGTTGCCTCACAGATGCCAGGATCGTGGGTTTCCCTCCAGGCTATGCGTTTGGCTGCCATTGCAACCTGAAAACTGTGCTCCCACAATTTTTCGGCTGAAAAACCTTGCAAGAGCCCAGGCTTCAACTCAGAGAAAAGGTGAAGGGAAAGCACAAGGGCCTTGATAGTTTCTATGCCCAGGTACCGCACCGCCTCCACTGGATGGTGGACTTCCCGGAATAGCCCAAAAAACGCCGAGTTTACCAGTTGAAGGATCTTTGCTGCCATGGCAAAATCTCGGGCCACAATCTCTCCCACCTTCTGGGGAGAAGGCTCGGGGGCTTGAAGCTCAGCCATTATCTCTCGATAAAGGGAAGGCAAGCTGGGAAGTGCTCCCAGACTGGATACCAAAGCCTGAACCTCCTGGCTTGACAGGAGCCTCCTGAGCTCCAGGGCTCTTTCCACGGTCTCCACCAGCAGCTGTGCATCGCAAGGCTTGGCAAGGTACTGGTGGGCTGCCTCCACCGAGCGAAGTATCATCACATGATCCGAGTGGCCTGAAAGTACTATGCGGACCATGTGGGGGTAGAGCTCCCTGACTTTTTCCAGCAGCTTGGAGCCGTCTATGCCAGGCATGCGCATGTCCGTTACTATCACATCGAAATGGTCCCTGGCCAACAGCTCCAAAGCCTCCTCGCCCCCTCCTGCAAAGGCCATATCCCATCTTTGCCGAATGGGGCGAAGCATCCTGGCAAGTCCTTGCAGAATATTGCTTTCGTCATCCACAAAAAGGAGCCTGGGCTTCATGATGCTTCCCTGGGAGCACTTTCCGGGACCACAGCCGGAATTCTTATGATGAAAGTGGTTCCCACACCCACTTCACTTTCGAAGTCCAGAGTGCCTCCCAGTTTGTTGACTATCACCGAGTGGCATATGGCCAGGCCCTGGCCTGTGCCCCTTCCCACGTCCTTGGTGGTGAAAAAGGGATCAAAGATCTTGGATCGAATGGCCTCGGGAATGCCTGTGCCAGTATCTTGAATCCTGACTTCCACCCATGATCCTTTGTTATGGGTGGAGATCCTTATGAGCCCTTTTTCCTGAGAGGATTGTTTCACAACATCCCCGATGGCATGTGCAGCATTGATTATGAGATTCAGGAACACCTGGTTGATTTCCCCCAGATCGCATTGTACCAGTGGAAGGGAGGGATCCAGCTCTGTCACCAGTTCGGCCACGTACTTCCACTCGTTCCTGGAGACCGTGATGGTGCTCTCCAAGGCCTTGTTGATGTCCACGCTGCTCTTTTCCCGCTTCCCGGGGTGGGAGAACTCCTTCATGGCCCTCATTATACGGGTTACCCTCTCCACGCCATATAGATTCTGTTCCACTGCCTTGGGAATCTCCTCCCTCAAGTACTCCAGATCGGCTTGCTCCGCAGAAGTTTCAAGAGCCTTGATCAAATCATAAACACCTTCTGGCTTATGCTTGGTGTGCCTCATAAGATCCATGCAGTTTTCCAGAAAAGAGAGAATTTCCTTCCAGGCTTCTTGGAGAAAGCGTGTGTTGTCGCCTATGTACTGAATGGGGGTGTTTATCTCGTGAGCTATGCCTGCTGCCAGCTGACCAATGGATTCCAGTTTTTGAGCCTGCACCAGCTGTCTTTCCATGATCCTTCTCTGGGTCATATCCTCCCCAAGGATAAGAACTCCATCCGGGTCTTCCCCAGGCCGCCCCATGGGACTGAAACTCAAGCTAAGAAAGCCTTCCTTGCCCTCCTGGTTCGTAAAGGTGGTTTCCTCTAACCGATATACCTCCTTGGACTCCAAACATCGCCTGAACCCTTCCTCCACAGACCTCATATCCCACTTTACGCCCAGGTCTTTGAGATGGACTCCAAGGGCCTGCTCCTTGCTTAGTCCCAAGATGCGTGTAGCGGCCTGGTTCCACTCTGTGACCATTGCCTGCTTGGATACCCCTATCAGGATGGAAGATATGGCCGAAAGAAGGAGTTCTTTCTCATCGTGGGCCTTCCTGAGGTTGTCTTCCATGGCCTTGCGCTTCGTGATGTCCTGGACAGTACAGCGTATAGCCTGAATCCTACCCTGGGCATCCAAGAGGAGCTTGTCCTGAATCAATCCCACCAGCAATGAGCCGTCTTTGCGCCTGTAGTACCTCTCCAGGCCATGGGCTGGAGGCAAAGCCCCTGACAGTTTGGCCAGGATCTGGCTTCGTCCAGGCTCGGGATCCGTGAACAATTCCCAGACATAGCGCCCTATGAGCTCCTCCCTTCTGTAACCGAGCATCTCCTGCTGGGTGCGGTTCACGTTGAATATTCGGCCGTAGCGGTCATATTCGAAGTAACCCACAGGAGCCAGGTCAAAAAGCTCCTGGAAGCGCTGCTGGCTGCTCTTTAGGGTCTGCTCCATGAGCTTTCTCTGGGTTATGTCCTCAATGGTGCCCTCGAAGCAGATGATCTGCCCCTCGTTGTTCCTCACAGCCCTGGTGTTATCCTCCACCCAGATGGTTTTCCCGTCATTTCGCCTGAGTTCCTTTTGGAATCCCTTCACCACGCCGGCCTGTTGGATGGCCTGTTTCCACCTCAGGCGTTCCGACGGATCTGCGTAGAGCTTGACCGCATTGGTGCGAAGGAGCTCCTGTTTGTTGGTAAAACCCAGCATCTGAACAAGGGCGCTGTTGGCATCCAGAATCCTTCCTTCAGGGGTTGTGCGGAAAATCCCAATGGGCACACCCTCGAACAGGCTGCGGTATCTTTCCCGGCTTTTCTTGAGGGCTTGCTGGGCCTTGCGCAGTTTTACTATGGTGGATTGCAAGCTGGCGGTTTTTCCCTCTACTTTTTTCTCCAGGCACCTCCTGTAGCTTGTGTTTTCTTCCTCCAGTCTCTTGCGCTTCAGGGCGCCAGCCATGGCTATGAGGATGGCCTCCTGTGTGAAAGGCTTGGGAACATATCCATATACTCCCAAATCCAGGAGCCTCTCTGCTATCCTGGGATCACAGACCACTGAGACTATGATCAGGGCACTGGAGGGCTTGTTTTGGAGAATCCAGCCAGCCAGATCCATGCCGGATTCACCTGGCATGGTAAGGTCGCAAAGCACCAGGTCAAAGGATCGCTGGGCCATGAGCTGCCTTGCCTCTGAGGCACAGGAGGCCAGCTCCACCAGGTACCCCTCAGGCCTTAGGATCCGGGCCAGAAGAACCCGCACTGGCTCTTCGTCGTCTACCACCAGCACCCGGCAAGTTCCCCCAATGGAATCAAAACGTACAGAAGGCCCTTCAACTTTATCCTGGGATTTTTTTCCGAGGGGGCCTGTCCCTGAAATTTCCTTTTTTCCTGCCAGGGTTCCCATCTGTCTCCTCTAAAAGGGCTCCAGCAATGGAGGCCAAGTGACAAGCGTGCTTAATAGTTCGTAGTCCACTGGCCTTACAAATTCCGTTGGGGTCCTTTTCCCCAAGTTCTTATCGGAAACACAGACTCTGGTCTTTAGTCCCAATGGGCCTTTTTAGGTCAAGCCACTTGAAGCATCATGGCCGCCCCAAGCAATGCCCTTGGAGATGGGTCATTGGTCCGGAGATGTTTTTGGGGAGAAGCAGCACAAAACCTACTGCCTTGGAGACAAGGCTGGAGCTGTGCTGTAAATTTTTTGATTCAGCAGAAAAACTGCACTATGTAATTTGCCGCCAAGGCCATGATCAGCAATCCCAAGATCAGCCTGATGGCGCTTTGAGGCATGAATTTTTGAAGCCGGGCTCCACAGTACATTCCCGCAAATCCCCCAACACCAAAAAGAAAGCCCAAGGCCCAATCAGGGGATGTGGCAAGCCCTGAATTGGCGGGGATGAGGCTATAGAAGACCACTCCAGCGATGGAGGTAAGAAAAGTACCCATGAGGGCAGCTCCTGCAACCGTATACACGGGAAGCTCAAAGACAGCTACGCAAAAGGGGGCGATTATGGCCCCGCCGCCTATTCCATAAGTGCCTCCTACGACCCCCACCAAAAAGGCTAGAGAAAACATTCCTGGTGTGCTGAAAGAGAATCTCTGTCCCCAAAACTCGTACACCACCCTCTTGAGGGACCAATCCAAGGTCTTGACCACTGCCTGCGGAGGCAGACCGGCTGAAAGGTGAGCTGCATGGGCCTCCCGGAATCTTCGGGCGTGCTCCTGAAATTTCTCTTCCAGGGCTTTCATTTCCTTCTTGCCCTTCTTGGCTCTGGGAGTCATCTCGTAAAGAAGTCTTCCCGCTATGTAAAGGAGCACACACCCCACGAATAACTTAAATGCCTTGGGATTGGGAAGATAGAGCACCCGCAGGTAATACCCCAAAAAAACCCCCGGCAGGGTGCCCAATATGACCACCCAAGTAAGAGGCCAGGCCATTCGGCCCTCCCGGATGTATCTGTAAACCCCGCTGGGGATGGCCACTATGTTATACACAAAATTGGTAGCGCTCACCGAGGGGGTTGTGAAGTGAAGCACGCTCAACTGAAAAGGCAAAAGCAAAAAGGCGCCAGATACCCCTCCCATGGATGTAAGGGTGGAAACCATGAAGGCCACAAGGGGTGGCAGGAAAACCCAAGTGGTAACCCCGGAAACAGCAAAAGTAACTTGCAGGAACTCCATGACAGCCTCCCTTCCCGCATCAGCATCTTAACCTCTGCCCTTGTGCTGACCACATCATGAAGCCCAGCTCCCTTCTCCAACTGGTCCTATTCTAGCATTGCCCTCCCCCAAAAAGGAGTGCGAGCTCCGAGTCTGCCATCCCACATTTGATCATGGATGACGGGTGCCAGGACCGCTGGCCTGGAGTCTAAGAAATTCCTGAGACTGGCAAGGCTCTTGGGAAGGTGATAATGTAAAAAAGGGCTTTGGAAACCGGCTTTGAGCTGGAGGATATGCCTTAGTGAAAAATGGGTAATGGTGTTTTAATAGGTTGGATTTCCTTGGAAGAACAAGCCTCGGATCTTCTCCTGGGCAAAAGGGGACCCAGGCGGCCGAAGCCAGGATTGGATTTGCAAGGGGAGTTTCTTAAACCTTTGTTTTTCGGGGCCCTTGAATGATTTGGGGCAGGTGTGGGAAGGCTCAGTCGTGCTCAAGGTAGAGAATATAAGCATTGCATCTTTTTCCTGGGGTAGAAAACCCATGGAAAGAAAAGTTGTGATTCCCAAGTCTTGCGTGGCAAGAGAGTGGGAATACCTTTCCTGTGAGCCGGATGTTTACACCTTGCAGGACTTTTGGGAAGAGGCCTTGCTTTTGAGAGAGGGCTTGGAGGAACTTGCGCAGAGCAGGGAGGAATAGAGGGGCTGCCCCCCTTCACCAAAGAAAACGGCCAGGCAACCCCGGCAAGGCAGCCAGGGGGGGAGCAGGCCGTAAGGGCTCTCCTAGATCATTGGTTCCCTGCCGAGCCCTAGAGAAGATCCTGCAACAAATAGGGGTGCCGGAAAGTGTTCCCTTCAAGCCGGATCCCTTTCAGCTCTCCTCTTTGGAGTTGGTAGCCAGTTCAGATGTTTTGGTAAGCGCTCCCACAGGGGCGGGAAAGACCTGGATCGCCACCCAGGCCATGGCGCGTATGGTGGCCTCTGGCCGTAGAAGCTGGTACGCATCCCCTCTAAAAGCCCTTTCCAATGCCAAGTATGAGGAGTTTTGCAGAGAGTTCGGGGCGGCCAAGGTGGGTATCCTGACAGGCGACCGAAAGGAAAATCCAGAGGCCCCCATCATAGTAGGCACCACGGAAATCCTGAGGAATCAGCTATACGACGCCATGGACAAGGGTTTGGATCTGGGTGTGGACCTGGTGGTGCTGGATGAAGCCCATTATCTGAGCGATCCGGAAAGGGGGGTGGTCTGGGAGGAGGTGCTGATTTATCTGCCTGTAAGGGTGAGGCTCTTGCTGCTTTCGGCCACTGTGGGAAATCCTGAGGAGATATGTTCCTGGCTGGAGAGCATAAGGGGGCAGGCCTGCGCCCTGGTGAGATCTCAGGGAAGGCCAGTGCCTCTTTACCCGCTTTTCCTGGACCCTCAAGGCCGTCTGGGATTGCTCTTGGCCAAAAGAGGACTGGGTCCAGAGGCAGCCAAGTACATTCGGGAAGTGATCTCAGGGGCTCGAGGGACTCACAAGACGTTTAGCTTTGAGGAGATAGTGGAGGGATTGAGAAACCTAGAGATGCTTCCAGCCATATTCTTTCTCAAGAGCAGAGCTGATTGCGACAGGGCAGTGGAATCCTTTAGAGCACCGGCTAGAACACCTTGGGAACAGGAAGTGATATGGGAGGCTGTGGAGCCCCTACTCAGAGAATTTCCGATCTTGAGAAGCCACAAGCAATTCGGGCCTGTGTTACGCCACAAGGTGGCTTCCCATCATGCGGGGCACCTGCCCCAGTGGAAGCTGGTGGTTGAGAGGCTCATGAATTCAGGACATCTGGAGGCCATATTTTCTACCTCCACTGTGGCCGCGGGCGTGGATTTTCCGGCCCGAACCGTGGTCATTGCCCAAAGTGACAGGTTCAACGGACGGGAGTTTGTGCCTCTCACTGCCACCGAGCTTCAGCAGATGACAGGCCGAGCAGGCCGCAGGGGTAAGGACAGGCTTGGATTCGCCCTTTTTCTTCCTGGCCGTCACCAGGATTTGATGGCAGTTTCCACCCTCCTTAGAAGTCCCCCAGAGCCCCTCAAGAGCCAGATACAAATAAACTTCTCCATGGTCTTGAATCTGCTGCTTTCCCAAGGACCAGAGGAGATAAGGGGAATCCTGGAACGTTCCCTGGCCACAGTGCAGGGTATTGACCTGCGGACACAGAGGCAGCAGCAACTCCAAGGCTATTGTGAAAGACAAAAGGCAAGAGGTGTTCTTTGGGAACATTCCACCCCTTTGCTCAAGGAAAGACTCACCAGGGGAAGGCTTTTTTTGCACAGCAATGGATCTGTTTTTGTGGCCATCCGAATGGCAGAGAGAAGGGGTAAGCCCCTTTGCATGGCCCACAGGCTGGGACGAAGGCCCAAGATCAGAAAGGGTTCTTTGGTGCTCAGGGGAATACATCTAAAGGATATCAGGGCCTTGTTGCCCCGAAGATTGGATCTCCCATCAGAGGAGGACCCTGAAACACTAAAGGCCATACTGGAAGCACTGGATGAGGCAGCATCGGAAAAACTAACAAAAGAGGCTGCTGTTAAGCCCAAGGAGAAATCCTTGTTGGGCCCGGGCAAGAAAAAAAGTGATTCCATTGTTTCGGGTTGGCTCTGGGAGAGCTTCCTGGATCATCTGACTTTTCTCAAGAACACGGGCTTCGTGGATCAAAACAACAGGCTCACACCACAGGGGCGTTGGGCTTCCAGGCTCAGGCTGGACCATCCGGTGCTGGTGGCCGAAGCCATCAGAAAAGGGGTGTTCCAGGACAGGCCTGCCTCGGTCTTGGCAGGGCTCATGGCCCCATTTGTTTTGGACAGGGACCGCGAGGTCTTGCTCAGAGGGCAGGACCTGAGGGAAATGGCCGAGGCCTTTGATGAGCTTCTTTGGGCCATCCACGAGATGGGCAGGCTCTTGAGCGAGGAGGGTTTCAGGACTCCTGTGCTTCAGTTTTGGTCGGCTGCAGCAGTTTATCTTTGGGCCAAGGGACTGAGCTGGAGAGAGCTCACGGGCTCGGTGAACCTGGATGAGGGAGACCTGGTTTCCCTGATCCTCAGAACAGCTGATCACTTGAGACAGCTTTGCGATCTGGGAGAAACCCACCCCGCATTGGCCCATACTGCAAGGCTTGCCCTCAGACGGATCCAGAGAGAGCCTGCCATTTACGCTTAGCCCTTGGGCACAAATCGGTTCTTCCCAGCATTTCATCAGGTCAGCCCGCATTATTCCTTGAACTTGAACAATGCGGGCTGGAAATGCGGTTCAGATCCAGGGATAGATGAGAAATCCGATAGAGGTTATTATGAAGTAAACAAAGAAAACCATCATGAGCCAGCCCATTATCTCCCTGAACTCCAGCTTAGCTACGGCCAGCATGGCTATGGCCCAGAAAGGCTGGATCATGTCGCTCATCATGTCCCCCCAGGCATAGGTCACCACGGTCTTGGGAATGCTGACTCCCAGCTCTTTTGCTGCGGGGATCAGGTAAGGGGCGGTGATTGCCCACTCAGAGCCCCCTGAAGGCACTAGGTAATTGAGCAGCCCTGCATACCAATAGGTGAAAAGCAAGTAAGTTCCGGATGTGGAGATGGCCACAAAGGCCTTGGTGAAGACCGTGGCCAAGGCCGTGAACTTGAAAAGCCCGAAGATCCCGGCATAGAAGGGGAATTGGATTATTATACCCCAAACGGCCTTGCCAGCATCCTCGGTGGCCTTGAGAAAGCTCCAAGGCCGCCAGTGGAACAAGACTCCCAGCATGAGGAAAAAGAGGTTAATATTGTCCAGGTTTATGGACTGGGCCACTCCTTTTTGCAAAACCTCCCAAAGAAGCCACAAGAGCCCACCGATACCAACTATGAGATTGAAGCCGGGCCACCAATTCATCCACTGGGATGGGCTTAGTTTCCCTGTGGGCTTCTGGGGGGCCTCATAGAGCTTGAGCTTCTCCATGAGCTCAGGCTGCACCTTGTAGGTTCTCTCCGGCCTGGGATGCATTAGACCCATAAGCACAGTGATAAGCACCAGCACTATCAAGGTCATGATAAGGTTGAATCCGGTAAATATGGTCTCTGTGGTGGAGATGGTGCTGTCCAGGAGTTTGGACTGAATCAGGAAGTTGTTGGGGGTGTTCACAAGCAAGGTGGCCGAGCCCGAAAGTCCGGAGTGCCAGGTGCAGCCTAACCCTAGATAAGCTGCTGCCACAAGGAGCCTGTAGTCGCTATTGGGGTTACGCCTCACGAGGAACAGGGCGAACATGGCGCTGGAGATGAGGCTCAAGCCCCAATTGATCCAGGCAGTTATCATGGAAAAGAGGCTCATGGCCACTATGGCCTGCCAGGGTTTTTGTGGATTGGTGAGCCCTGAGAGCCCGTCCAGGAGCTTCCTGACAGGGGGCGAGCAGGCCAGGATATATCCTGTCATCATGATGAGGCACATCTGCATGGCAAAAGAAAGCAGAGCCCAAAATCCTTTGCCCCAGGCCACTACCGCACCTTTGGGCGTGGTATCTCCCCATATGAGGGCCATGATAAAGGTGGCTATGCTGAGTATCCAAACTATCACCAAAGCGTCGGGGATCCATCTTTCCGACCATCGGGTAAGAGCGTCGCCCCATTCTTTGAGGAAATCGAAAGTGGATTGCTCGGACCTTTGCGCCATTGCAGACCCTCCTTTCCTTCAGATCGATCTCCAAGTCTAACCACGCCCAAGGATAGGCATTCTCTTTGTCCCATCACCTCCTTTGTCCAGTGATTAGAGCAGAGCCTCAGGGGACTCTCCAACAGGAGCCTCGGACAGGAAGATCAGCTCAAGGTCACTACTGGAAGAGGAATTTGAGAAGCAACCCCGCCGAGAGTGCTTACCATAACCCAGTTTGCCGGTCAAGTCTGGTTGTTGCACTTGTGTGACAGGATCTTGAGCAGACCGCTGGTTTTCTTGTGCACACCGTGGAGCCTGGGTTTTCCCTCTGGATTGGTGTGATACAGCAAAAGGCCCAAAAGAGCCCGTCTGTGAAGCAAAGAGGTCCTCATGGTATGATACCTGAGACAAATGGCAGTTGCATCAAAATCAGTTGGGCGCTCCAGGCGGGCTGCCTTCCAGGCTCAGGTCTGCATCTGTTAGGGCTCCTTGGAGTTCACTTCTTAAGAGCGTGGCCATGATGAAACAAATCAGAACATGGGGGGTTCTGGAAATTCCCTTCTTGGAATACGATCATGCCTGGGAACTTCAGCTGGCCTTGGTGGATGCTAGGAAGGATCACCCAGGATGCCCTGATGTGGTGATGCTCTTGGAGCATCCAGCGGTTTTCACGGTGGGGCGCAGGGGGGATCTGACAGGCCTCAGGGTGGGAGAGGACTTTCTGAAGGCCAGAGGGTATGGGCTCAGGGTGGTAGAAAGAGGTGGGCTCATAACGTACCACGGCCCGGGACAACTTGTTTGTTATCCTGTGGTTGATCTTAGAGCCAATGGTTGGAAGGTGGTGGATTTTGTGGGGGCACTCGAAGAGGTCATGATCCGGATAGCAAGGGATTGGGGGATCGAGGCCTGCCGCAATTCCTTGAATCGTGGAGTTTGGGTGGGGATGGAAAAGTTGGGAAGCGTGGGCATAGCGGTTCGGAGGGGCATAAGTTTCCATGGCTTTGCCTTCAATGTTGCAACAGATTTGACCCCTTTCTCATGGATAGACCCTTGCGGCCTTACAGGTATCCGGATGACCTCCATGGAAAGGCTTGGAAAAGGACCCTCCATGGAGGAGGTGCGAAAACACGCCAAGGATCACATGGAGGCAGTCTTCCAGGTGCGTCTTGAGGAGATATCTCTGCAGGAACTGGTGGATCTGGTCAGATGTGCCAGGTGAGCATGAGTAAGCTCATCCTAAGATATCGTGAGGTGAGCCCTCCAGGCCTAAGGCCGGCAATCTCCTGCCGAGGGGTGTGTGGGGGGGGCATATTGGATTTCAGCCTTTCGGTCCCTGGTCTGGAATCGTGCAAACAAGGGGCTTGGCCTTGACTTTTTCCCAAAGACCAGCAAGAAAGGCTCTTCCAGGCTGCAGAGTTCTCTTCCAAGAGTTACAAGGCTGGAAGCAAAGCAGTCCAAGAGCAGAGGGATTCGTGGTATCCTGAGTCTCATGGAAACCAAGCCCAAGCCGCCGTGGTTGAAAATAAGGCTGCCATCCGGGGCAACTTACAGGAGGGTTGAAGTCCTCCTCCACCAAGGACGGCTCCACACCGTTTGCCAGGAGGCCCACTGTCCCAATCAGGGAAGGTGCTTCTCCAACAGCACCGCCACTTTCTTGATACTTGGGGAGCGCTGTACTAGGAACTGCGGCTTTTGCGCAGTTGGCCACGGGCCCCAGGGCCCGCCAGATCCTGATGAGCCCAGGAGGGTGGCAGAGGCTGCTCGCTCCATGGGCCTGGAGTATGTGGTGGTCACCTCGGTCACCAGGGATGACCTCCCCGATGGCGGGGCGGCCCATTTCGCCAAGACCATAAGGGAGATACGAGCCATTCTGCCTCAAGCCAAGGTGGAGGTTTTGGTGCCGGACTTCAAGGGCTCAGAGGAGTCCCTCGCCAAAGTATTGGAAGCAGGGCCCCATGTTTTGAACCACAACCTGGAGACCGTTCCCAGACTTTATCCTAGAGTCAGGCCTCAGGCCCATTACAGCAGGTCTCTTGGGCTTCTGCAAAAGGCCCGTGCCTTGGCTCCTGGAGTTCTCACCAAGAGCGGGCTCATGCTGGGCCTGGGGGAAGAACCCTGGGAGGTGCAAAAGGTCTTGGAGGATCTCTTGGAGAATGACTGCAGGCTGCTCACCCTGGGTCAGTACTTGAGCCCCTCAAAGCAGCATCTGCCCGTGGAGCGTTACGTGCCACCCGAGGAGTTTGATTCCTGGAGAGAAACAGGGCTGGAAATGGGATTTTCCTTTGTTGCCAGTGGGCCTCTAGTGAGGAGTTCTTACAATGCCGCGGAAATGTACAGAGAATGTAGAAAACGGGGGTGATGTATGGGCGGACATCTGATTTTACAGCGTACGGCCAAAGCGGAGTGGGAAAAAGCCTTGGTGATGGTCAAGGGGGAAGGGGTGTGGCTTTGGGACAAGCAGGGTCAGAAGTACCTGGATCTGACCGCAGGGAACACCAGGCCCGTGCACGTGGGCTACGGTAGGGAGGAGATAGCCCGGGCTGTTTACGAGCAGATTGTGAAGCTTCCCTATATCACTCCCATGCAGTATGCCAATGAACCCGCATTGGAGTTGGCCCAGAAACTGGCGGGGCTCGCGCCTGGGGAGCTTGAATGGTTCACCTTTGTGAGCGGTGGCTCAGAGGCTGTGGAAACGGCCTTCAAGTTGGCCCGTCACTCACAACACTTCAAGGGGGAAAAGACAAGACACAAGATCATCTCCAGAAGGGGGGCGTATCACGGAGTGACGGGTGGAGCCCTGAGGGCCCTGGGCACAGTATTGCCCATGCGGCAGATCATGGAACCTCTGGGTCCGGGCGTGATCTTTGCAGAGTCTCCTTACTGCTATCGCTGCCCCATTCACCTGAGCTATCCTGCCTGCGATCTGGCCTGCGCCAGGGACATAGAGAAACTAATTCTCTTTGAGGACCCGGATCAGGTGTCGGCCTTCATAGGAGAGCCCATCCAGCAGGGCTTTGGAGCATGTGCACCTCCCAAAGAATACTGGCCTTTGGTCAGGGAAATCTGCGATAGATATGGAGTGTTGCTCATAGATGACGAGGTCATCTGTGGCTTTGGCAGAACAGGGCTTTGGTTCGGCATAGAACACTTCAAGATCAAACCCGACCTCATGACCATGGCCAAGGGGATCTCCAGCGGTTACGTGCCCCTGGGAGCAGTGGGTTGCACCAGACAAGTGGTGGAGCCCATCCAGGTTCTAAACCATCTTCACACGTACGGGAACCATCCAGTAGCCTGTGCGGCAGCCCTAAAGAACCTGGAAATAATGGAAAGGGAACACCTGGTGGAAAGGGCCATGGATACAGGGAGTTATTTCCTAGAGAGGTTGAAGGAGCTGGAATGTCATCCTGTGGTGGGAGAGGCCAGGGGCACAGGCCTGTGGCTGGCTCTGGATTTGACCCAAGACAAGAAGACCAGGAGCCCTTTCCCCATGGAGAGAATGGCTCGGCTGGTGTATAAGGCCAGGCAGAAGGGCCTCATAATAAGATCCATGGGAAACGCCCTGGAGTTTGCTCCTGCACTGAACATAAGCAAAGAGGAGATCGACCATGGTGTGGGCATCTTGAAAAAAATACTGGAAAAAGAGAACTGAAACTCATGAATTCTGCTTTCCAGAATTATCTCTGGAGTCTCGAGGCACCACAAAGAGATCGCAGGTAAAGAAAGGCGCAAGGGAAGGTGGACGAGGTGGGTCGCACAGCCCTGGATGTGCTCATCGTGGGTGGCGGGGTCATGGGAGCCAGCATAGCCTACCACCTTCTCAGGGATGGAATAGATGGCACGGTGGGCCTTCTTGAGAGGGACCCCACATATGAATTGGCCACAACACCACGAAGCGCAGGGGGGATCCGCCAGCAGTTCAGTGCAGAGATCAACATCCGTATAGGTCTTTTCAGCTTGGAGAGATTCCAGCAGTTCGACCAGGAGATGCAGGTTGACGGGGAGCCTGCTCATGCAGAGTTCCGTCAAAGAGGTTACCTTTTCCTGGCAGATCATCGCAACTGGGAGAGCATCCAGCGTCAGCATGAGATCCAAAAGGGCCTTGGGGTCCAAGTGGAACTTCTGAAGCCCTCGGAGATCTTGGAGATAGTGCCAGATCTGAAGGTAGAGGGCCTGCTCGGGGCTTCCTGGGGGCCCAAAGCAGGCTACACGGATCCCTATGGTGTGCTTCAGGGTTATCTGCGCAAGGCCAGGTCGCTGGGAGTGCGTTACATCAAGGCCGATGTGGTGGAGTTGCTTCGCAGGGGGAGTCGCATGGTGGGAGTCAAGACCAGGGACGGCCGCATCTTGGAGGCAGGATGCGTTGTGCTGGCTGCCGGGGCCTGGAGTGGGGATTTGGCTTTTACAGCTGGGCTGGAGATACCCGTGGAACCTCATCCAAGGATGGCCTATTGTTTTGACCCAGCAGAAAAGTTTGATTACCATCTGCCCTTGGTCATCGACCCTGAGGAGCTTTATTTCCGACATGAATCAGGCAAGAAAATCCTGACGGGCAAGTCCAGGGAGGAGAAGCCAGGATACAGGTTTGATTGGGACAGGGATTTTTTTGTGAATGAGATATGGCCTTCTCTTTTTCGTTGGGTGGAGGCCTTTGAGCGGGTCAAGCTTTTGCGGGGATGGGCCGGCCTTTACGAAATGTGTACCTGGGACCGAAACGGACTGTTGGGGAATTACCCTGGACTGGAAGGTTTCTTTGTGGCCACCGGCTTCAGCGGGCATGGATTGCAACAGGCTCCTGCAGTGGGGCAGGGTCTCTCGGAGCTTATTCGCACAGGTAAATATGAGAGCCTGGATCTGAGCCCCTTGGACGTTGGCAGGATCTTCAGGGGAGAAAAAATATTGGAAGAAGGAGTGGTTTGAGGTCTTAAAAAATAGCCCGAGTACTTAGGGGCATAGCCGCCAGCCTCAGGGATTTTGGGGAGTGATTCAGCTTAGCTGGGCAGAGCTCTCTCCTCTAAGATCTCCACCTTGTAGATGGAATTGCGTGTCTGGAACTCCCCTTCGGCCACCCTGATAACAACAGCGGATCTAAAGACACCTCCCTCATCCTTGAAAACCGTATAATTGGATCCAACTCTAGGCCTGGACTCCTCCCATCCCACCAGAGAGGATTGTAAGTCCAAAGCAGCATGCCTTTTACCGCTCATCTTTGTCAGTCGTATACGGCGCAACGTCTTGTTTTCCCCTGTGAGTGCCTGGATATCAGCTGCCAGGGCTTCCAGGGCAGAGCAGAGCTCTTCGGCCAGGGCTCGGTCCTCTTCCCGACGGCCCAGGCTGGAGCGCATGCCCACGAGGTCCGCATAGTATTCTCCGAAATCCACCTTCTGGCCCTTGAACATACGGTCCAGCAACTTCAGGATCTCCACAGTGTGCTTCAAGGCTCGGTCAGAGCCCCTCCTGATGGTGTTGCGGCGCTCCTGTTGAACCATGGAGAACCTCCTCGGACAGAGTGCAAGGGCGGAGAGCCTTTCCCTGCGTACCATCTCCAAGAATCCGTGTCAAGCCGTAAATCATACTTGCCCCCCTTCAGTTTTGATTAGGTGGGAGGTGGTTGCTGAGGCAGAGGTGGATGGGGGAGGTTTGGGTGGGGTGCTGTTGGTTGCAGC